>Ga0265293_10005226_pt1 | contig 21926 bp, 25 predicted proteins | sample Munlanlewell138R_FD_192505 | JGI IMG/M metagenome (GOLD analysis project Ga0265293, IMG submission 192505) | Leachate microbial communities from a municipal landfill in Southern Ontario, Canada - Leachate well 138R | ecosystem: Engineered > Solid waste > Landfill > Unclassified | place: Canada... | reverse complement strand
TGATATTAAGTCTAAGGTTCTTTCTTTAAACAATCTTAAAACAGATAAATATACACTCTTAGATATTATATCTGCCATATTCATTACAAGGGATAGTCTAGTATTTTGTAGTACCATAAACTCCATCATTCCTCCTATGTTTACAATCCCAGTAATAGAAATATCGCCAACAGATGGAAGGGTCTTATTTACACCTGCACCTGGTCTTAAAGGAGAATTTTTAATAGATAGATAACCCACCTTATCATGTTTTCCAAGGGAAGAATCTATGGCGATAACAAAGGGGCTTTCAAAGTTCTTATATATATTGTCAATAGATATTTCAAGATTTTGAGCGTGGATAGGATTATCTAGAGTACCAAATAGATTAATGTCTTTATGATTTCTTAGTAAGGGGTATAGTTTGTGGCCAACTAATGGACCTAGAGCATCTCCTGTTGATCGATCAGTTCCAATACACATTATTACCAGTTCTCTATCGTAAGAAAACTCATCTTCTAAGTATTTTGATATTAGCTTTGAAAAACTAGATAAAGCATAAGGTGAATATGAATCTATATAATTGTTTCTTAAAAAAATGTTCATTGGCATCCTCCTAAGTTTCCTATTATTCATTTGTATTAAAGATGAAAGGATAATAGAAGTATTACCTAAAAAATAAATCTTAATACTTATTTCGAAACACGAAAAATGTATTAAGATTTTTTAATATATTAATAGTTTATATAATTAAATATGGACAAACCCAGCAACATCCACAGAATACTAGGATTTGGTACTATGAATAAAATCATTTAATAAGAATATAATATACTTAATTAGACATGCTTAAAAAGTTGAAAAATATAATAATTATGATATAATTGTTACAGAATGGTTACAAACATATTACATTTTTGTTTTAATAGTCTAGAATTAGGAGGATAAATAATATGGAAGACCCTAATTACATAGCTAAAGGCCTAGCTTTTTTTAAAAAGGAATATAGTAAAATCAATGATTATAGCAAAAAAATTAAATTAAAAACAATACACTTAAAGATGGCATTAACAGGGTTAATGATCATATCTATAATAGCTCTAAGCATTACAGGTTACAAGGCTAATCAAATTAGAATGAAGGCCTATGATGTTTACCTAGGAGAGGACAAGATAGGTACCATAAGGCAGCAGGAAGATGTTGTTTATATAGTCGAAGGATTAAAGAAAGAATTATCGAATACATATGATATAGATGTGGTACTCAAAAAAGATATTAGATTTGAAGAGACAAAAGCCAAAGACAATATGCTAACTTCTAATGATGATTTGGCAAAAGAAATAAAATCAAAAATGAACTTTTTAGTATATGGATATATTCTAAAGGTAAATGATGTGGAAGTAGGCGCTTTGTCTAGTAAGGAAGAAATAGAAGATATTATTAATAGAATAAAGTCTCCCTATATAGAACGGTTAGAAGAAGATGCAGAGATAAAAGAAGTAAAGATTGTTGAAAACATAGAGATAATTAGGGCTGAAATGCCTTTATATAGAATAGGTGTAGCCGAGGATTTATTGGATCATTTGCTTACCAGTTCAGAACAAATTAAAACCCATACTGTAGAAGTTGGAGAAAGTCTTTGGACCATAGCAAAAATATATGACTTATCTGTAGATGAGTTGATAGCTGCTAATCAAGATAAAAATCCAGAAAAGCTACAGATAGGTGACGAAATCAAGCTAATAGTACCAAAACCAGTACTAACAGTGGCTACAGTTACAGAAGTGGAATATACTGAGAAAATAAAATATGAAACACAATTTGAATACAACGACAATATGTATAAAACAGAAAAAAAGACTAAGGTAGCAGGAGTTAATGGTTCAGCAAAGGTATTGGCAAATGAAATAAAACATAATGGCATCTTAGTTGAAAGAGAAATAGTAAAAGAAGAAGTACTTGAAAAACCTGTTACTGAAGTTATAATTAGGGGTACTAAGGAACCACCAAAAACTGTGGCAACAGGGGCATTTTTGATGCCAACTAGGGGAAGACTTACCTCTAGATATGGTATGAGAAATGGAAGTATGCATAGAGGGATAGATATTGCAGCTAAAACAGGTACAGCTATTAATGCAGCAGATGGTGGGAAAGTAGTGTTTGCAGGATATAATGGTGCCTATGGAAATATGGTTGAAATCGACCATGGAAATGGATTTAAAACTAGATATGCCCATTGTAGCAAGATATTGGTCAAGGTTGGAGACAAGGTGTATAAAGGCCAACATATAGCAAATGTAGGAAATACAGGAAGATCCACAGGGGCCCATCTTCATTTTGAAGTATTAAAAAATGGGAAAAATCAAAATCCAAGTAATTATGTAAAATGAGGAAGCTAAGGCTTCCTTTTTTAAATGGATAAAAAAGGGCGACTTATCGCCCTTATATTCTAGAGTCCAGCAAGAATACTATAATTAATATCATAATCAAACTTTCAAACAAGTCTCCACCAAAATCAGTAGATTTTGAAGGCATATTATTTACTTTAGTATGGTCTTCAAATAATAGCTTTAAATTTAACATCCCAGAACCTTGGGTTTCGGCGGGAGAGTTAAGGTTAATACATGATTTTAGTAATATTTCCTTTACATCTTGAGGTTTTAGGTCCCTATATTTATTTAACAAAAGAGCAACAGAGCCTGAAACTAAAGGTGTAGCCATGGAAGTTCCACTAAGAGATGAATAGCTATCAAGTTTTATATTAGATAGTGAATTGATGTTTACACCAGGTGCAACTATATCAGGCTTCATTAAACCTTCTATGGTTGGACCACGGCTAGAGAATGGAGCTATTGTATCATCGGAAGGATCTATGGTCCTTTTGTCATCTACAGCTCCAACAGTTATTACATTCTTACTTATGCCAGGGGACATTATAGTCCCTTGCTTTGGGCCACTATTACCTGCAGCGGTAATGACTACCAGCCCGGATTTTACAGCCATTTCCACAGCTTTACATAGGGGGTCTTTGTCACAAGAATTATTGGCAGGTGTACCTAATGAAAGATTGATTATTTTTGTATTATATTTATCCTTTGTTTCTATAACATATGATATGGCAGCAATTATATCAGATGTATTTCCCCCACCATTTTCATCTAAGGCCTTGATTGCTAAAATATTTGCCTTAGGAGCTACTCCAACATATCTGCCTTTTGAGGAATAACCATTTCCTGCAATAATACCAGCTACATGGGTACCATGGCCATTATCATCATAAGGTTCATCCCTATCATTTACTATATCCCTAAATCCAATTATCCTATTATTGGGCCTTATTAAATCTTCGTGGGGAGCAACTCCTGTGTCTATTACAGCTACGGTAATACCCTCACCTTCAAACCCTTTGTCATGTGGGAAATATGCATTCATAGTCGAAGTAGCAATATCTAATAAGGCATATATCTTTGCATCAAAGCTAATGTAACTTACTTCAGGACTATCTGCGATTTTGTATATAGTTTCTGTATTCATGTATCCTGCAAAGCCATCTATTAGAGGTAAGTTAGATTTAATTTTAGTAGACAAACTATTGATATTATTTTTAAGACTAGATGCATTATTATTAAATTGTACGATTACAGGAACTTCTTCTCTAGACTGTGACATTATTTTTGCACTTAGAATAGGGCAAAGTTTAGTATTTTTTATTCTTTTCACTATTACCACCTTCCTTGGTCTATTCTATGCACAAAAAAAATAAAATGTGTCAAAATAAAAAAAGCCCGAAGGCTTTTTTCTATTTTCTGTTTCTAAATATTATTTTCCCAATTTCTCCAACAACTAATGGGATAAAAGCAAATGTTAATATGATTTCCCAATCAAGTATACCAAGTGGGAATGTATAAAAAATGTTTCCCATAAAAGGTACATATATTACAACTAGTAATAATAAGAAGGCAAATAAAGTTGAATAAACCATACTCTTATTTGTAAAGAATCCTATCTTAAATAAAGTATATTTTTGAGACCTACTTGAGTAAGCTCTTAATAATTCTGCAGTTATTAATGTTGCAAAAGTAATGGTTCTTGCTGGGATTAAGCTAGCCTCTATTACTTTTCCATATACATCGTATTCAATAGGATAATGTTGCATTGCCCAATAATAAGCTAACAATGAACCACCTGCTACAGCTATACTTTGTAGTAATATGCTTATAAACATACCTTTGTTAATAATAGATTCATTAGTATCTCTAGGTTTTTGTTGCATGATATCAGGTTCACCCTTTTCAACACCTAGTGCTAAAGCTGGGAAACTATCAGTTACTAAGTTTAACCAAAGAAGCTGAATAGGTAATAGAGGTACTTCCCAACCTAATAAGATACTTGCAAACACTAAGAGTATCTCACCAATATTGCATGATAATAGAAAAAATACAAACTTCTTAATATTACTAAATATAATCCTGCCTTCTTCTACAGCTGCCACAATAGATGCAAAGTTATCATCAGTTAAAATCATTTCAGCAGTATTCTTTGCCACATCAGTGCCTGTGATGCCCATAGAAACACCAATATCAGCTTTCTTTAGTGCCAAGGCATCATTCACACCATCACCAGTCATAGCTGTGATTTCTCCATTGGATTTTAAGGCATTTACTATCCGTACTTTGTGCTCAGGGGACACTCTAGCATATACCTTTATTTCTTTTACTACCTCTTGTAACTGTTCATCTGAAAGATTATTTAATTCTGCACCCATCATGGCTTGGTCTATGGATTCGGCCATACCTAGTTCCTTAGCGATGGCAAAAGCAGTCTCCTTATAGTCTCCTGTAATCATTATAGTTTTTATACCAGCTTCTTTACATTTTGCTATGGCAGCTTTTGCTTCTGGTCTTGCCGGGTCTATCATACCTACTAATCCTATAAATGTCATATCTACTTCATTTAAATCGGAAGATAAACTAGGAGGCAAAGTATTATATTCCTTATAAGCTAAGGCTAATACCCTTAATGCATCTCTAGAAAAAGAACTATTTACATTTAAAACCTCATTTTTTAAATCATGATCAAAGCTAACTACATTATTATTGAGACTGATATGACTACACCTGTCAATAACTATATCTGGAGCACCTTTTGTAAATGAAATTATTTTATTAGGTATAAAATTTTTATGGAAGGTAGTCATCATCTTTCTGTCTGAGTCAAAGGGTATCTCATCTATTCTAGGGTATTTTTCATTGATCTCCTTCTTGTTTATTCTTCCTTTTCCAGCTAAAGTAATTAGTGCACCTTCCGTAGGGTCTCCAATAATCTTGTATCCTTCAGATGTTTTCTCTAGATCTGCATCATTAGCTAATGATGCTATTGAAAGTAAAGTTTCTAAGTTGTTTATACCAATAAGGTCAATATTTTTTCCATCTAACTTAAACTCTCCAACGGGCTCATATCCAGTTCCAGTTACATCTACAACCTTTCCATCGGTAAATACTTTAACTACAGTCATTTCATTTTGAGTTAATGTTCCAGTTTTATCAGAACATATAACTGTTGTTGACCCAAGAGTTTCAACTGCCAATAATTTTTTTACTATGGCATTTCTTTTAACCATCTTGCTCATACCAATTGATAAAACTATGGTTACTATAGCAGGAAGTCCTTCAGGTATAGCGGCTACAGCTAGGCTAATTGCCACCATAAACATTTCTAAGACGCCTCTGTCTTGTAAAAGCCCCATGATAAATACAGCAATACAAACAACTATGGTAGTTAACCCGAGAAACTTACCTAATCTATTTAGTTGTTTTTGAAGTGGTGTTACATCATTTTCATAGGATTGAATCAAAGTTGCTATTTTTCCAATTTCTGTACCATGTCCTGTTTCAACAACTACTCCTTTACCTCTACCGTAAGATATTGAGGTGCTCATGTAAGCCATATTCACTCTATCACCTAAGGAGATTTCATCCTCGAAATCTATACTATCAGTTTTTTCAACAGGCACTGATTCACCTGTTAGAGAAGCTTCCTCAATCTTCAGGTTAGAACTCTCAACAAGTCTTAAATCTGCTGGAATAATATCTCCAGCATCTAAAGAAACAATATCACCAGGAACTAAAGTACTGGCAGGTACAATTTCTATATGTCCATCCCTAATAACCTTAGCGTTAGGTGATGCCATTTTTTTAAGGGCATCTAGAGCTTTTTCTGCCTTGCCTTCTTGATAGATACCTAAAAGTGCATTTACAACAACTATGGCAAGTATCACTATGGCGTCCTTTGTTTCACCAACGGCTATGGATACTACTGCTGCACCAATCAAAATTAAAATAAGAAAATCAGAGAACTGGGCTATAACTTTAGAGAAAAAGCTTTTCTTTTTTTCTTCTCTTAATTCATTTGTCCCGTATTTTTCAAGCCTAAGACTTACTTCGTCTTTTGTCAGTCCTAAATGTGGATCTGTCTCAAGGGAACTAAATACTTCTTCCTTACTTTGTTTATACCATTCTTTCAAAATACCACCTTCCTTTAGTTCTATTAGATAGTATGCCAATAAAATATAAATAAAATCAAAAAAGACCTTTGTTTAAACTCTAGGGTTTAAACAAAGGTCTTGCTTCCATAAAAAAAGTAGGTAGTTAGCCGGGAAAATCCGTATTGACGACTAACTAATTATAAGCTACTCCCCTCTGAATGAATATATTATATATTAAATATACTTTAAGTTCAATATATAAGTAGAAGTTTTGTGGAAAATAAATAAATATTTGACAAGTAATATTCTTTATTAGATAATCAAATAAAGGAGATTATCAGCTAAAAAATTAACTGGAGTGATTTAATATGGAAAATAAAATATTAGTCATAGATGATGAAAAGGCTATTGCCGATATAATTAAATTTAATCTTGAAAAAGAAGGATATAAAGTAGAAACTGCTTATGATGGAGAAGAAGGTGTACAAGCTATATATAAAAACCTTCCAGACTTGGTGATTTTAGATATTATGATGCCCAAAAAGGATGGCTTTCAGGTACTAAAAGAAATTAGAATGAAGTATAAATTTCCAGTAATTATGCTTACTGCTAAGGAAGAAGAGGTGGACAAGGTACTGGGTTTAGAGCTTGGAGCTGATGATTATATTACCAAACCATTTAGTATGAGGGAACTAATAGCTAGAGTAAAGGCTAATCTTAGGAGAGTTGATTTCTCTAATTCATCTAATCCAAATGATTTCAATGCAATGATAAGGTCAGATGATTTAGAAATAGATATAAATAAATATGAGGTTAGGAAAGCTGGAAATATAATTGAGCTTACATTAAGAGAATATGAGCTATTAAAGTTTTTAGCTACTAGCTCTAACCAAGTGTTTTCTAGGGAACAACTGTTGGAAGAGGTTTGGGGATATGAATATTATGGAGATATTCGTACAGTAGATGTTACCGTTAGGAGACTTAGGGAAAAAATAGAAGACGATAGTGGTGATTTTAAGTATATTTTAACTAAAAGAGGAGTAGGCTATTACTTCAGGAGGGCTTGACTATGTTTGCTAGTATTAAATGGAAGTTTATAGTAGTTTATTTCTTGCTAGTATTTATTGCCATGGTAATAGTAGGTATATTTATTATAGGAAGGCTAGAGACCCAACAAATAGCAAATATTACAAATACCATGGAGCAGCATATACAAACTATAGTAGGAAGTTCCTCATATTTATCAGAGGACGACTGGATGGCAGTACAGGATGAGATTCAGAAGGCTATTAATGAATGGAGACCAGGTAGCAATGAAGTTATCTATGTAATATACAACGATGAGATTCCAACCATTATCGCATCTACTTCAAAGCAATACGAAAGAATTATTGGTCAAAATGCCCTATCATATAAGTTTATGGACCCTACCCTAATATTGAGAGCTTATGATGGGGAAAAGGCCATAGGAACCATAAGAGAGATGAATGATGAAAATACTTCGTCAAGCCACATAGCATATCCTGTTTTGACAGGTGTTGGTAAGGTCAAGGGAGTAATCTACATGACATCAGACCTAAAAAATGTTTACATAACTGTAAATGAATCAAAAAAAATATTAACAAATGCAACATTTATTGCTCTCTTAATCACAGTGTTTTTAGGTTTTCTAATTGCATCCAGCATTACAGAGCCTATTAGAGATGTGACAAAGAAGGCAGAAGAAATGGCTAGGGGAAATTTTGATCAATTTGTTGATATAAAGTCTGATGATGAAATTGGCCAACTGGCCAGTATGTTTAATCATTTAACACTGAAGTTAAAAGACACAATACAAGAAATGGACTTAGAAAAATCCAAATTAGATACTATATTTAACTATATGGCAGAAGGAGTTTTGGCAGTAGATCCTAATGGACATATAATACATGGAAATCCTATTGCTATGGAAATATTAAATATAACGGAGAAAAAAAATTTAAAAAGACAACTTTCATCTAAAGACATATCTTCCTTAGATATATTGAATTTGAACTATATTAATTATGAAGATGAAGATAATTTAGAAGGAGACCAAATCATTGAAATAAACTCACAATTTTATAAAGTAAAGTATGCCCCCTTTAAAAATGAAAAAAATAATATAGGTGGGCTTATTATAGTGTTCCAAGATATTACTAAAGAGCATAAACTAGATAATATGAGAAAGGAATTTGTTGCAAATGTGTCCCATGAGTTAAAAACCCCTATAACTACTATCAAAAGCTATACAGAAACATTGATGGATGGGGGATTTGATAGGGAAATAGGATATAGGTTTTTAAATGTAATTGATAAGGAATGTGATAGAATGACTAGGCTTGTAAGAGATCTATTACAGCTTTCAAACCTAGATTACAAAAAAACTACTTGGAAAAAAGAAGAAGTTTCTATAAAAAAACTATTGGGAGAAATATTATTAAAACTAGAGTTTGCCTTTAAAGAAAAAAAACATCAATTGCTAGTAAATATAGAAGAAGATTTACCAAATGTTGTAATAGATAAAGACGGTATAGAGCAGGTTATACTAAACATAATCTCAAATGCAATAAAATACACTAATAATGAAGGTCAAATTCAAGTTTCTTCAAGGCTTTCAGATGGGTTTGTTAGTATTATAGTATCTGACAATGGAATAGGTATCCCTGAAGAAGACAAAAATAGGATATTTGAAAGATTTTATAGGGTAGAAAAAGGTAGAAGCAGAGACTTAGGTGGTACTGGGCTAGGTCTATCTATTGCAAAGGAAATAATCGAAGCCCATGGCGGAGAAATCCTACTAGAAAGTCACTTTGGAGAAGGTACTAAAGTGGAAATAAAAATACCCCATGTAAAAGTGTAATTCAATTTTAACTTTATTGTAACAGTTTTGTAATATATCTAATATATAATTAAGCTACAAAGTAATATGTAAAGGAGGTTATGTAATGTGGAAAAAGATGTTAGCTAGTCTTTTTATTGGAGCTAGTATTTTAGCTATCGGATCATTGAGCCATGCAAATGGTGGAGAAACTAGTATAATTAAAGTAGATAACAAGGTAGAAATAAAAGCAGAATCAAAAACAGAAACAAAAGCAGAAACAAAAGCAGAAACAGAAACAAAAGCTGAACAAAGTATTGATTTAAGCAAATATCAAATAACAAGACCTGAAAAGACTGAATATGAACTTTATGACAAAGTTGAATTTATACACGGGAAAGCACCTGCTGATACTTCAATTGTTATATCAGTATACGGGACTACAGATCTTACAAGAAAGAATTTTGATCTTAGAAAACTGCCTTCCGAGGATGATTATATAGAGGTATTTTCTGAAACTATAACATCAGGTAATTTAGGTATATTTAAAATGGAACTTAACTTGGTAACAGGTATCAATAAGATAGTTATTTCCTTCCAGGTAGAGGGTGTGCCACCTATTGAATTAATAGTACATGTAAAAGCACATGAAACCATAAATAATTCTAAAGAAATAAAGCTTCCAGAGAAGCTTACAGATATAATTATACAAAAATAATACTTACCTAGTATGATATTGGAGATGATTAAAATGAAGGAAAGGTTTAAATCTCTTCTACTATTATCATTGGTAGGTATTAGTTTGTTTCTTACTAAAAGATTATGGATAGAACTACCAAATGAAAAGCTCAACATATTTAGTAGGAATGAGGAAGTTTATAGTGCGTCCTATTTGTTATCAGATATGATAATGCCTAATAAATATTTGTTAAATTTTAATGAGAAGTATCATACACTTTTTTATGATGATTCTAAGCATGGGCTATGGACAAATGCCAGAAAAATACTAGCTGGTATTCTAGGATCAAGGGACATAAAAATCGTTGACTTACCAAATGATGAGTTTTTAACATATAATGGGAAACGATCCATATCTTTTTATTTCCCTGAAAAAGTAAACACTTATATATTGGCTAAGGCCTTGGATGTCAAAGATCCTAATTTTATTGTAGATAAGATAGCTGATGTAAAGAACATTTATATCTATCTAGGTAAAGAGGATTCTTTTTTTGTTCTTTCTGATGGAGACAAGCATATATCCATATACGATACTTCTATAGATTTAACAAATCTTAAAGAGCAGTTTTTAGCAATAGAAGAAGGTAAAAACTACAATTATTATTTTTCAATGAAAGATGAATTGGGTACAGATAAGGATATTTATGTACCATATGATATGAAAGGTTCCTTGCCTACTGTATATGTAGAAAATGAAATAAGAAACTTAGATGAAGAAAAAAAGAGGCAAATTGCAGAGAAATTTTTCAAAAAAGATATTGACTATATTAGAGAAATGGTAGAGAGTAACGGTTCCACTATATATGTTTATAATCAAAGGGTTTTGAAATTAAACACAAATGGTACATTAGAATATTTTCATGCCTTAGAAGAAGTTGTGAGAAAGAGCAACTTGTACGAAAGCTTAAGCGCTGCAGCTGAGTTCATATCTAAAAGTGCAGGTGTTACAAAAGGTATGTATTTGGCCAAGGTAGAAGAAATTAGTGCAGACGATAGTTTAGGATATAAATTAACATTTAGATATAGAGTTAGAGGTATTCCCGTTATTCTTGGGAATCGAGAAGTGGTTGATTTTATTCAAATTGAGGTTTTCAATAATCATATAAGATCTTATAAGCATTTCATAAGAAAAGATATGAACAAGCCAATTGATAGTATTTCAGCTGGCGAAAAGATGCTGACCTCTCTTGATATAATAGACATTAACAATGATTTTATAGTAGAAAAATACTTAGAAATAAGGGGTATAGGTCTATCTGATGGAGAAGAGTTGGTTTTAGAAGATGTTCTATCCATTATAGAAGATATCACACTATCATACTTTGATCCATGTTTAAAAGATATAGAAGATGAATTAATTCCTGTATGGGTTATAAGAACAAGTCAAGGCTTATATGCTTTTGATGCTTACAATGGAGCTTTAGTATATCAAAAAAACTAGGAAGTATTGGATGGTGAATTAAATGGACTGGTCAAAGGCAAAAACCATCTTAATAGTTGCATTTTTAATAACCAATGTATTATTGGGATTTGTATTGTTTTCAAGTGAAAAACCAGTAGAAACAACAATAAAAGATGGGTTTATTGAAGATGTGACTAATCTTCTAAAGAAAAAAGATATTTCCATAAATACAGAAATACCTAGGGAAATACCTAGTTTAAACACATTAATAGTTGAATATGAAATAGTGGATACATATAATATAAATCAAAACTATTTCAATGGTCAAGGCAAGGCCCAGTCAAAGGAGCAAGGCGTTTCTGAAATTGTATATAAGGATGAATATGTTAGAATTACAAACAAGAAAACATTGTTTTATGAAAATAAGAAGGAAACAGAAATATATAGGGATTTAGACAAGGATAAAGCAATAACTATAGCAATGGAATTTTTAGAGAATAGAAAGTACAACACTTCAGATATGGAACTCTTTTTTATAAAAGAAAAAGACAACAGTTATTATTTAGAGTTTTCTAAAATGTATAATAATAGATATTTAGAAAAATCTTATAATATCATAGAAGTAGATGCTAGAGGCGTAAAAGCCTTTGAAAGAATTTGGTTAAACTTTTTGGAAGAAGGGGAAACTCTTATATATATAAGTACTGCACCTAAGGCTATACTTAGCCTATTAAGTATGGAAGAAGTATATGGAAAAACTATCAAAGATATTTCCTTGTGCTACTATTTTGACCCTTCAGAGCAGGATTATGTAAAAGAATCTAAAGATCCTAGGAAAGGGAAAGCAATACCTGCTTGGAGGGTATTATTTGATGATGGTTATAAAATAATAATAGATAATTATTAAAAGAAGAATTTATAATTCTTCTTTTTTTTATCTAAATAGACTATAATATAAAGGTAATACTAGAAAATGGAGGAAATTTTAAATGGGGGTTAAGTTTTGTTCTCTATCCAGTGGGAGTAATGGGAACTGTCAATATATAGAAGCAGGAAATACAAGATTAATAATAGATGGAGGGTTTTCTGGAAAAAGGATGGAAGCCTTATTATCATCTATAGGAGTTTGTCCAAGTACCTTAGATGGTATATTAGTCACCCATGAACACATTGATCATGTGAAGGGAGTAGGAATATTCTCCAGAAGATATGACTTGCCCATATATGCCAATGCAAATACATGGATAGGTATGGAAAAAATTATTGGAGAAGTAAAGGAAAAAAACATAAAAGTTTTTTCATCTGGGGAATACTTAGATATAAAGGAAGTATGTGTTCATCCAATTAATATATTTCATGATGCCTTAGAGCCAGTTGGATATGTACTTTATATAAATAATATTAAAATCAGTGTTGTAACAGATACAGGATGGGTAAATGATATAATGAAATCAAAAATTAAGGATTCTAATCTATACTTAATGGAATCCAATCATGATGTAAATATGTTAAAAGAAGGAGTTTACCCTTGGCCACTTAAACAAAGAATTTTAAGTACAAGGGGACATTTATCAAATGATGATGCAGGAAGGGTTTTAGGAGAAGTAATCTCAGGAAATGGAGAGATAATATTACTAGGCCATCTTAGCCAGGACAATAATATGCCAGACCTAGCCCATAGTACTGTAAAAAATCTATTAATAAATCAAGGTATAGATGTTGAGAAAAATATTACTTTAGAATTAACCTATAGAGATAAGGTGACGAAGGTATACAATTTATAGAAGAAAGAAGAATATGGAGGAAGAAAATGCGAATTTTATTGACTAATGATGATGGAGTAATGGCAGAAGGAATATATGCCTTAGCAAAGGAGTTGGAAAAAGACTATGAAGTAATTATAGTGGCTCCTGAAACACAAAGGTCTGCTGGGAGCCATGCAATAACATTGTTCCAGCCTTTAGTGGTAAAAGAGGTAGAATTAAAGGGATTAAAATCAAAGGCCTATAGCATTTCAGGAACACCTGCTGATTGTGTAAGAGTTGGACTTGAGGCCCTCTCTGATGGGCCAATAGATATGGTTTTCTCAGGTATAAACATTGGACTAAACTCAGGTATGGATATACTTTATTCTGGAACAGTATCTGCAGCTATTGAAGCAAATATATATAAGATACCTTCCATAGCAGTATCTGCAGAATGGATCAATGGGGATGCAAAGTTTAATATGGCAGCTAAGTATGCAAAAAGTATATTAGAGAATATAAAGAATAATTTGAGGAAATCTAATATAGTGATAAATATTAATGTACCATATAGAGACGAGGAGAATATTAGTGGGATTAAAGTATGTAAGATAGGAGGAGTCATATACGATTATTATTTTATGGATCAAAACGAAAATGGAGAAAAAGTATTAAGATTGAAGGGAAGACAAGAAACGAAAATAGAAGAGGATACAGATAGATACTACCTTAATCAAGGATATATAACATTGACTCCTCTACATTATGATTTAACTAACTTTCAGCTACTAGAAGAAGTAAAAACTTGGATATAAAGCTGTACTCAAGCAAGAATGTGATGATACTATGAGTCATTGAAAAAATTGAATATCCAGGAGAGTTTTGGGTAACTATAAAATATGATAACTATAAGGGAGAGGTGTTTCTATGTTTAATATTAGGAGCAAAGAAGAAGTATTAAAAGAATATGTAAAGCGTTATTCTGAATTAGATAATTTTGCATTAGATGAATTATCTAAGGAGTATGATAGATACATAGATTTACTTAAAAATTTAGAAACAAAAGAAGAAGCACTGGAAGTATTTGAAGAAGAAATAGAGAAAAACGAAAGAAAATATAATGACAATGCCCAAATGAAAGCATTAGAAGCCTCGCCCCATGAACAATTTATGGATATTCTGGCAAACTACGGAATGATAGTATTCTTTAGGGACAACATGATAGAGTAATAGTATTTGTCTCAAGGACGGCATTGTGGCGCAGATGATTTTAATCCTCTGTGCCTTTTTTAATAATAAAGGAGGGATAAATTTGAGAAAAGCAGTAGAAGTTGATTTCACAGTATTTGGAGATGACATGCAGTTTGTGGAAATTCAGCTTGACCCCGCAGAAAGCTTAATAGCAGAGGCAGGAGCCATGATGTACATGGACGAAAGTATTAAGATGGATGCCATATTTGGAGATGGTTCAGGCAGAGATGAAGGGAAGGGCCTAATGGGCAAGATGCTAGGGGCAGGAAAAAGGGTGATTAGTGGAGAAAGTTTATTTATGACAGAATTCATAAATGTAGGAACTGAAAAAAAGGCAGTAGCCTTTGCAGGTCCCTATCCAGGAAAGATAGTGCCCCTAGATATAGGAGACTATGGTGGAGAGATTATTTGTCAAAGGGACTCCTTCCTATGTGCAGCAAAAGGAATAGCCATAGAAGTTGCATTCCAAAAAAATATAGGAGTAGGATTATTTGGTGGAGAAGGTTTTATCATGCAAAGACTCCTAGGTGATGGTCTGACATTTTTACATGCAGGAGGTACTATTATTAAAAAGGAATTAAGGCCTGGGGAAACATTGAAGCTTGATACAGGATGCTTAGTTGCTATGACTAATACTATAAATTATAATGTAGAGATGCAAGGAAATATTAAATCCGCATTATTCGGCGGAGAAGGGCTTTTCTTAGCTACACTTAGAGGACCGGGAACAGTATGGCTACAATCCTTACCATTTAGTAGACTTGCTAATAGGATATTTGCAGCAGGGCGTAAAGGTAAGAGTGGAGGGAAAGATGAAGGAAGTTTGCTTGGCAGCATAGGTATAGGAGATTTGTTTGGTAGAGATTAAAAGAATAGTAAAACTCAGAGACTGTATAATTCAACGGATTATACAGTTTTTTATCGGCTAATATGATAATATATAGTTAAAATATATTTATGAGAGGATAAGGTTATGAACATTAGAATCGTTGCTGTAGGAAAAATAAAGGAAAAGTACATACAAGAAGGAATCAATGAATTTACCAAAAGATTATCTAGATACTGTTCTCTAGATATAGTTGAAATAGATGATGAAAAGGCACCAGAAAATTTATCTGAAAAAGAAATGGAAATAGTAAAGGCAAAGGAAGGAGAAAGGATATTAGGGAAAATGCACGAAAATTCTTTCATTATTTCCCTGGAAATAATGGGAAAACAATTATCCTCAGAGGAATTGTCGAAAAAGGTTGATGATTTAATGATAGATGGAATAAATGATATAACATTTATCATAGGAGGATCATTAGGATTATCTCAAGATGTGATAAATAAATCTGACTTCAAGCTATCCTTTTCAAAGATGACATTTCCCCATCAGTTGATGCGACTTATATTACTTGAGCAAATATATAGAGGATTTAGGATAATTAGGAGGGAACCCTATCATAAGTAGGACAAGCCTTATTGATTATAAATTAGGATTTAGGGGTTACTACGGACCATAAGGAAATGGTATAATGTGTATAAGTCTATAAGTGTCACATAGGGATAATATTAAGATGGATGGTGGTTATATGGATGAATTACCACGAAGAAAGAATATTAGATTAAAAATTATGATTATTCACAAGCGGGATATTATTTTATAACTATATGTAGCAAGGATAAGAAAAGTCTATTTTGGGAAGTAGGGGCGACCTGTGGTCGCAAGTTTGAAAGACCGCCGTTATCAAATATAGGAGAAATTATTGATTTAGAAATAAATAAAATTAATTCTATTTATGAAAATGTTGAAATCAACAAATATGTTATTATGCCCAATCATATACATATGATTATTATATTATATAATGGAAACGGACGGTCAAAGACCGTCCCTACAATATCTCGTATTATCCAGCAATTTAAAGGTTCTATTTCTAAACAGATTGGCTTTTTATTATGGCAGAAATCATTCTATGACCATATAATTAGAAATGAACAAGAATACCAAGAAATATGGAATTACATAGAAACAAATCCATTGAAATGGGAAGATGATAAATATTATATTTAATGACTCATTCTTTATATTATGTTTAACATATAGCAAACTTTTATTAATGGGGTATAATAAATATATAACATACCATTTAAGGGATAGTGATAAGATGGATATTATTAAAAAGTGTAAAAATATTTTAATTGAATATGAAAATATAATTTTTGCTTATATCTTTGGTTCATATGTTTCAGGAAAGATAAGAGTAGATAGTGATATAGATATTGCAATATATTTAGAAAAAAAGATAGATATAGAGACATATCTTGAAATCAAGATGTATTTATCAGAAACTTGTAAAAGGGAGATTGATTTGATTATATTAAATGATGCAACTCCTTTATTAAAATATGAAATTTATAAAAAAAATATATTGTTATTTACTCGGGACAGAGCCATAGAAACCAGTTATAAAGTAAAAACCTTGTTTGAATATAATGATGTAAAAAAATATCTAGATTTATCTTATGATAGAACTATAGATAGATTGAAAAAAGAGGTGGAATCTAATGGTCAATATAGAGGTAATTAAGCAGAGATTAAATCAATTATCAACTTCTTTAAATAAAACAGAAAGATTTAAGGAAATATCTCTAGAAGAATTTTTACGGGATGATATTATACAAGATGTAGTTGAGTATAATTTGTTTATAGCTATAAATATGATGATTGATATAGCTACTCATATTGTAGTAGATAATAATATAGGTAATCCAGAAACCTTAGGGGAAGCATTTAGTATCTTAAATAAGGAAAAATATTTAAACGATGATGAAACTAAGATTTATAGAAATATGGTGGGACTTAGAAATATACTATCTCATGAATATCTAAAAATAGACAAAAAGATAATATATGGTATTCTAAAGAATAATCTAGTTGATATAAAGAAATTTATTATTTTTATTCATGATAATTTTATTTAAAGACTAGCATATCAATATAAAAAAAACAGTAGATTTTCATGAATAATCTACTGTTTTTTTTATATATTTACTAGTTACAATTTCTTTTTAAAAACCAGCCAAGTGTAGGATATACTGTTAGTATCAGAATATAAAAAACACCACTTACTAAAAAGACAAATAAATTGCTTCTCATCATTGCAATTGTAGCTATACTAAAAGATAAACCAAAAGCAAACATAAGAGTACAATGTCCAGCCTTTTCTTGAGAAAAAGTAAATATAATCCAGATAAAATGCCAGAAGTAGTGATAGATGATAATACCATTAATGTCATAATACAAAAAGGGCAATGAAAAAGAAGCTCCAAATGGGAGAACTTGTAATTAACACATAGTTATTTCTTGGATACGATAAAGATTAATTTGGTGACTTAGTAATTAATAGAATATTTAAAGATTACCTAGCTAGTAAGGAAGTTTTTACCAAATCAAGAGAAATGTCTATAGTTGTTATTAGATATTGAATTTTCGTAGTTAATAAGGGATTATATATGTAGAGAAGTTTATGTTATATAATTTTAATGTCGTTAACATCTGTATTAATAAGTTTGGCAATGTTACCTATGCAATTATTATTTCTTGCACCTAATAATTTTCATGAAATTATACCTGAATGGTCTAACTATTTAAACATTTTCTTTCAAGCTGTTTTATTAGTTCCATTTTTAGAAACAATTACTTGTCTATTTTTGCCACTAACAATTCTAAAGTATGTTAAGTGGATAAAAGAGTATAAAGGATTACATATATTTATATCTGCCTTAGTTTTTAGTATGGGACACTATAATTGGGGTGGAATTGGAAAGTTAATAATGACATTTTTTTCTGGTGTTATTTATTAATGTATAGTTTAAATAATAATTGATAAAAAGTCCATTTACGAAAAACTCCATACCTCAGCTATAACAGATATTGGGTACGAACAAGCCACAGAAGAAATTTACAGATGGTCTATTTAGATTATCTTTTATTTTTATTGAATTAAACAACAATTTCAAAGTTTTAATAGACATATATCGTTAGTCGTAGTATAATTGAACTACGATTAACGATATATCAACAAACTTAACATGAAAGGATGACATTTGATGAAGAATAAAATTAAACCAGGTGCTGTGACTGAAACAACTTTTTATATTCTTTTATCTTTATATAATAAAAATCATGGTTATGGAATAATGCAGTTTGTTGAAAAAGAGACTAATGGAAGAGTTATAATGGGTCCGGGCACTTTATACGGTGCTATTAATAATTTACTTGAGAAAAAGCTAATAGAACCAATTAATCAATATGAAGGTAATAGAAGAAAAGAATATATTATTACAGAAGAAGGTAAGGGATTGGTTCACAATGAGTTAAAAAGATTGGAGGATGTTTACAGGACTGCAATCAAGATTGTAAAGGGGGATATGGATAATGATTAAGAAGAGAAGAATATTTATTGACCCAATTAATAATCAGATTAAGTGGCTTAATGGCATGGCTAAGAAGGGATATAGATTAGTAGATGTAAAAGGATTCACTTATAACTTTGAAGAATGTAAAGAAGAATATATTTATAATGTTGAGTTTGTTGCACATAAATCAAAGAAAGAAATTGATAAATATATGAATTTATTAAGCGAACTAAATATTAACACATTTATTAAGAAGATTAATATAGGAAAAAGATCTATTGGTAACTATAGATGGAGGACTTATGGAAAGAATTCTATGAAGATAGTTCCTACAGGATTAGAATTATTGATATTAGAGAAAAGGAACGATGGCAATCCATTTGAGTTATTTACTGAAGCTGATGATAGGATTGTTTATTATAGAATAATAAGAAATGCTTTTAGTTTGCCGGTTCCATTTTTATTAATTGGAACTCTATATGGAAATCCGAGACTCTCATTATTAGGGAAGGATTATTCAAATTTCATACCTAATATTATGATTAATTATTTAGGGATATTTATCTGTATTTTGTTCGCATTAGTTGCAATAAAATATACATTTTTAATCAGACGAGAAAAATCTAGTATCTTATAGACCAGAATTTGTTTTATTTGAAATATAATTAATTAAAGTTTAAACATGTAAGTAAAGATTAATAATCAGTATGGTACAATATTGATATAGGATTATTAGGATGGAGGTCATAATATGGATAAGTTTAATAATATTGGATTAATGGATAAAAGCAAACTCCTAAAGATATTTGACTATCTAAATGAACGACTAAAAGAAAATCAATTACAACTTGAGATAACAATCTATGGTTGTTCTGTTATGACTATGGTTTATGATAATAGACCTGCAACTAATGATATAGATTGTATATTTAGTGACCAATTATAAATTATTAGAAAATATATTAGACCTTACTAAATTTACTTTTAATCTTTCAGATGGGTGGATAAACCAAGAGATTAAAGAACCATTAAAATCAATTATTAAAGAAGATAAAGAGACTTATAGGGCGTATTCAAACCTAAGGATATTAAAACCTAAGGATATTAAAACCAAAAGCTGAACAATTATTGGCTATGAAGATATTAGCTGCAAGACCAGAACCCGCTAAAGATTTTATAGATGCATATATACTTTGCAAGGATTTAAATATTATAACCAAGAATAGATTATTGGATGTGTGTTCAGAATATATACCCTTAACTCTTATAGGTATAAGACAAATGAATTTAATTAAATATTTAGGAGAGGATTTAGGCTATGATTGGGAATAGATATTTACAAGGATTATTTAATTATCCAGATGAAGATACAAGTTTAAATCAACTGCTAGAGTTATTAAAATATAAGGATATGGATTTTATAGATAGTCTTAAGGAATCGATAGATATAGATTTATGTAGTGATAAAGAAATAAAATATTTAACCAAAGTATCAGCTTTGATTGATTATTATTTACAAATTCACCATATTGAAGTTCCAAATTGGATTAGAGATGACAAATTAAGATTTGAAAGACCCTATTATCACTCAAGGAGAATAAGTGATTTTGAAAAAGTTAAATTGCAATTTTCAAATCCTTCTCCATTTAAAGCAAGAAATGTTTATTTTGATCTAAGTGGTATTGAAAGGGTCTAATCACATTTATAAAAAACCGCAGTTAAAGCGATACGGTGAACCGTATCATAAGTAGGACAAGCTATGGGGTTATAGGTAAATACTTGGCTTACAAGAAACTATTATAAATTGCTACTTAATGGTATAATGTTTATGTATATTAGGTATGTCATATAAGTAGAATTATACGCAACATAAAGGAGAAGATTATATGAACAATAAAGAAAAAGAAATAGAAGAATATAACAATAGATTTATGAAAAAGGTACTAAAATCTGCAATTTATACTTTCTTTATATTCTTGTTTACAATGTTTGGAGTAGCATTTATCATTGATTTAGTATTTCATGGTGGAGATGCTTCTCTTATAATAAGTTTTTGCATAAGCACCATTTTTACAATGTTTTATTGTACAATGACTATTATTGAGGAAATTAAAAGGATTAAATAATGAACATAATTTATATTTTGTTCAACATATAGCAAACCTTTATTAATGGGGTATAATAAATATATAACATACCATTTAAGGGATAGTCATACGATGGATATTATTAAAAAGTGTAAAAATATTTTAATTGAATATGAAAATATAACTTTTGCCTATATCTTTGGTTCATATGCTCAAGGCAAGATAAGAGTAGATAGTGATATAGATATTGCAATATATTTAGAAAAAAATATAGATATATATACATATATTGAAATTAAAATGAATTTATCAGAAGTTCTTAAAAGGGAAGTTGATTTAGTAATATTAAATAATGCACCTCCTCTATTAAAATATGAAATCTATAAAAATAATATATTGATTTTTAGTCGTGATAAAACTTTGGAAAGTAAATATAAAGTAAAAACCTTGTTTGAATATAATGATGTAAAAAGGTACCTAAATTTATCTTATGATAAAACTATAGAAAGATTGAAAAAAGAGGTGTAGTCTAATGGTTAATACTGAAGTGATTAAACTAAGGTTAAACCAATTATCAACTTGATATAAAGAAATTTATTATTTTTATCCATGACAATTTTGTTTAAAGACTAGCGAAATAGATAATAAAATAACAGGAAATAAACCACTTGATTAATCCAAGTGGTTTTATAAATTAATTAAGATTATTTTTGTGCTCACTTTATAAATGTTATTGACATATAGGTTCTTCCCACCAACCAAATGCTACTCTGCCTGAAGCTGATGAAGTGGGTGTTTCGGGATTAGATAGAAAAATTAGAAAAGAACCTCCAGGTGGAAATATGAATTTTCCTTCCTCATCATCTACTAGAGTAGACTCAGGCTGTCCCCGTCTGACAAAAGCCTTAATTCCTCCAGTTGGATCTCCTTCCACATTTGTTGCATATTGAAGCTTTACCCTAGGGGATGGTAAAGGACAAAGGGCTAAGTTAGCGGG
>Ga0265293_10005225_pt1 | contig 21939 bp, 28 predicted proteins | sample Munlanlewell138R_FD_192505 | JGI IMG/M metagenome (GOLD analysis project Ga0265293, IMG submission 192505) | Leachate microbial communities from a municipal landfill in Southern Ontario, Canada - Leachate well 138R | ecosystem: Engineered > Solid waste > Landfill > Unclassified | place: Canada... | reverse complement strand
CATTTCAGTGATGGACATTCCAGTGATGGACATTTCTCAGATGGACATTTCTCAGAGGTAGAGTCAAAAGAAGTCGAAGAAGACACACATGAGCTATCGGAGCTCTGTATATATGCAGACACATTGAGAAATTTGCGGAAGGATATCAAGACACGCGAGAGTTTGATCCAGGCGTTCCTTGCGCTGCCAAATGAGTCACAAAGGGCGAGCTTCATTGTGCACATTGGAAAGACAATTCCGAAGAGTACCTTCTACAGATGGGTGCAAAAATACCAGAAAAAGGGTGAGAAAGCCCTACACCATAAGAGAAGGAATGATGAGGGAGTAGCGCGAAAAGAGCTTGATATGAGGGTGAAAAATGCCCTTACAGAGTTTCTTTTGAGCTGCCCTGAATGGAATATCAGCGAAGCGATTCGCAAGACAATGTTGCTCGTCGAAGAGGGCTATTTTGATGAGGGAAAAGGCGAGACGCCAACGATCAGTGAATATCTTGTGCGCAAGTGGCTCAAGACTGATCTTGCATACGACAAATGGTACAATAAGTGGTATAGTAAGAGCAATAGAGGGCTATATCCAAGCGTATCGCATACGAGAGGTATCAATCCACCATGTACAGTCTGGATGGTGGATGACCACGACCAAGACGTTTTGGTATGGAGTACAGACAAAGAAGGCAAAAAGCGCCAGATTAGACCGAAAGCAATACGAGTCATAGACCCAGAGACAAATATGATCATGGGCTGGTGCCTGACAGATGATACCTACGGATCCAGAGAGATCAAAACAGCGATACTCAATGCTATAATCAAGCATAGAGTACTGCCTCAACAAATCTTCATTGAATGCGATAGAAGAATGCGTGAGAGAGGCAATATAGAGGGTCTGGACTTCCTTGGCATTATCATCAAGGGAACTCCATATAATCCGACCGCAAAAGCTAACGTAGAAGGCAGCTTCAAGACCGATAGGCTGGAACTTGACTCAAAATACGATAGCTATATCAATAATAATCCACAAAACAGACCCGATCAAGCAGAAGCAAGGGTAACAGTTGACTATACAGAATACGAGCAGGATTATGAGCAATTCTGCGATCGATGGAACACAGATCGACTGAGTGTGTATCGTGGCAAGATTCGCAAGACGCCAGTCGAGATGTGGAACGATTGGGTAGAAAAGGGCTGGAATCCTACTCGCATACGAGAAGAGATAGTCAAAGACCTTCCATACTGGTTTGGTAAGCTTGAAAAGCGCACAGTCAATGCAGGTGCGGTGAGATTCACAATTAATGGCGAGCAATATATGTACATAGATCGATACATAGATGATCCCAATAAGAGTTGTCTTGTTGGTTTGCCCAATGGCGTCGAGGTCGATATTCGCAGGAACTTCCTTGATCCGAGAACAGGATATGTGTATTCTGGCAAGAAGAAGATCGGCGAGATCAAGCTACTTGAAAAGATTGCGTATGGCTTCGATGAATACAGCAATGAGACAGTGATTGAGATGATCAGGGCATATCGTGCGAAGCGCGTGAGAGTCTTGAGAATCAACAAAGAGGATGAACCTTTCATGGAATCATACATCAAATATGCAGAGGCAAAGAGCCAGGAACGTGGCAATGTCACTATGCTAATGCCTAATGCCGTGATCAAGTTCATTCGTGATCAGATTGGCAGCGCACATGAAGTCGCCGAGGTGCATTATCAGCGCGAACTCGACAAACTCAAACTTGACTCAGAGGTGAAGGTCAGCGGTATCGAAGAAAGTATTGAGCTTAATGACAGCTCCCTCGGAGCGACAGATCAAGCAATTACGGATATGTTGAAAAACATCTAAAATAGAGCTCTTTGACAGATACATAGTGTGAAAAAATGGAGAGATAACTGGTCGTCTAACAAACAATAACCTATTAAAAAGAAGGCAATTATGAAAACAGAAAGACAGGTATATGAGACTCAAGAATTAATATCAGAATCATATGCGAAGTGTTTAGACTGCACAAGGCAAGGATACACGACATTATACATTCGAAACATTCAGGGAGAGGATCAGGAAGTTCAGATCTACCCATGCGATTATATGCGTTATGCAGCAGAAACAGAAGCGGATCTTTTTGAGGTGATCAAAAGAAACTGTCATTTGGTCGCTTTTCGATCATGTACAGAAATCAATCAACAGCTACAAACACAAATACATGAGCCTGTACATTTACCAGGTCGAATTGTAAACAAGCAAATAAATCAACTATAAAAACCAGGAGGTAATCATGGAATTAAACGAAGTATTGGAATCATGGAAAAGCGAGATCAAGGAGCTCTATATGGGTCTTCAGAACCTCGAGAGTCAGAAAAAAGAAGTCAATCGTCAACTGAAAGAAAGCGAATTAGGCAAGCAAAAAGATGACATCACTAAGAAGATCAAACAGGTTAAGAAGATGATTGATCAACGTCGTTTTGAGGCAAGCGGGCTGGAGAAGGCACTATTGCGAGTAGGCAGCCAAAGAGAAATGAAGCAATCTAAAATCAGCAGCATCTAAGAGAATATCGAAATCCAAGAAGAGGGGCAAAAATGAAAATTGGCAGAAAACAAGCCATAAGACTGTTATGGGGCAAGGCATCAGCAGAGGGCATGAACTCCGATGATTTGCATACAAAACTACGGATAATGCAAGGCAGGCGTCAGATACGATATGACAGCATCAGAAAGCTTAGCGGCTATGAAATCTCAAAGATCCTCAAGTCGCTATTCAAAGTGAAAGTTTTTGTCTCAGACGAGCCTATAATACTGTATGTACGGAATATATGCCGCAAGCATCACGACTTGCAACAACATGTCAATAATATCATCAAACATTACAAAGCCGAGAGCATATATCAACTTACGCCAGGTCAGCACCGATTTATAGTCGGATATTTGAAAGAAAAGGTCGCAGAAAAGAAGCAGGCAGCAGAGCAGCAAGCAGAAGAGAAAACAGAGAATACAAAGGAGTAAAAATGGCAAAGGCAATTAAGAAAGGCAAAGGCACTATTCCTGATAAATTGAGAGATCAGGACGGACATCTGGTTCCGATCAAATACATACCAGAGCATGATTTACGACGTCACATGATGGTCACCGACATCATCACGAAGGCAAATAAAGTCTCAACAGTCATCAGAGCATTCAAGGACTATGTAGTCTCAGAGACCAATGCATTTGTAGAGGAAATGATGAAAGAGGGCGGAATAGAGCCCGATAAATTCAGAGGCAATGTAACACTCTACAACTTCGAAAAGAGCAGCAAGATCGAGGTCAATAATCATGACTTCATTAGTTTTTCCGAGAAAATCGGAGTCGCCAGGGAGTTGATCGACGAGTGTCTCAATGAGTGGACGAAAGGAACCAAAAAAGAGCTGCGGCTAATAGTCTCAAAAGCATTTAAGACTGATAAGAGAGGGCTTCTCGATACAAAGAGGATACTCGACTTACTTAGCTATGAAATAGAAGATCCTCGCTGGCAAAAAGCGATGGAAGTGATCAAAGAGAGCATCAGCATTAATAAAAGGAAGCAGTATTACAGCTTCCGTACTAAGAATGAGCAAGACGAATGGACTCGCATAATTCTTGATTTTGCGGGTATAAAAAGCATTGTCAAATAAGGGAGGACTTATGATACAGACAGCATTATATATCTCACTGGCAGTCAGCGTGACGATCATTACAGGGCTGATAATAGCGTTAGTCAAGATATGCAAGACACATAATCGGATGAAAGATGAATACTGGGAAACATACAGTCACTGGATGACAGAAAAGCTGAGAGCAGAGGACTTTGACTCACAACTCCAAGATCTCACCAATGCACTGACCAAGACACACGAAGAGAATAAGCTGATCAATCAAAGTCTCAGTGAAAAGACATATGCACTCAACCAGTGCGAGAACAGCCTCAGAGAGAGTCATTCGATCATTACCAGGCTGATGAAAGACAAGAATATGAACGGAATATATCTGTCAAAGCCATATGGCGAAAGCTATGAATTTGCAGATTGAGAGGGGGGTAAATGAAGTGCAAGAAGTGTGGGCATCGCTTGCGTGTGATCAAGACAGAAGAGATCGGCAGCGGCGTGTATCGCGTGCGTCGCTGTGAATGGTGCAAAGACATTTGTTCAACTTCGGAAGCCAACCCTCAAGAGGAGCCAACAGATGAAAGCAGAAGAGATACTACTACTCGCAAAGATACTCAGGCAGACCGGTAATACTGGTCTGTCTGACTTTGAAATCAAGCAGATGTACCAACGCCTTGGCAGTGATGATTTTTTGCAAATTGCAGAGGATATCCTCAAGGCAAATCCGAATATCAGCAAGTACTACCAGGCGCTGATGAAGGACTGGGAGCCGAATCCACTTGCGAAGTTGTCTCAATACGATCAATTCAGTTTTTCCTGCAGGACATCCTATTATCGAGCGATCACCATGGATACGCTCGATCAATATCAAGCCGCTGGCGTGAAGAAGGTACAGATAGTAGCTTTCATGGATGATCGGACGAGCGATATCTGTCGTGATATGCATGGCAGGGTCTTTGACATTAGTGATCATCATGAGGAATATGGCAACAGTGTCTTTGTACCGCCTCGAGAGCAGATGGTCTCTGCAGTAGGTCGCCCGACAGGCGATATAGGCACAATCTTGCCACCGTACCACTATAACTGCAGGACCGTATATGTTCCATATGAAGAGCCGAAAAAAGAAGTTGACAAGATCAGGGACATGATATATAATAACGAGAGTATCGGATCAGATACCATAGAGAGAGCCCTTGAAGAGGCTTTAAAAGCTAAATGGGGGCAGAATGGGAGCAGCTTGATGAGGAACTATAAGAAGTATGGGGGGGGCATGGAGATCAATGAATACCAGAAGCTGATCGTCGATAATATCCGCAAAGCGGGTAGAGACATTATCTTAGGTATTAATCAAGACAGCCTCAATCTTCATTTATTTTTGGTACGACGAGACGTACACAGCGGTTCAAGCCCTCATCTACTCTCAATCATCGACCTAACAAATAATACTATCATCACGAGCTTCTTTTGTGATGATGATTTTATTATTAATACAACGGAGCAGCTACTTAAAGCCGTTCCCAAAACAAATTGGAGGGAAATAATGAAGTCAAAAGACGCATTCTTTTATCGGGCGAGATTGCCTGAAAAAGCAGAGGTAGATGTTCTGATCAAAGTCTATGAAGACCTCTTCTTCGGTAGCACAAGCGAAGACACTACTTACAACGATAACCATGACATGTACAGCCGATACAGCCTGTACAAAGCAGACATGATGAACTACCTATCAGAAGAGCAACGAGCTCGAATGAAAGCCGCTGATAAGTCGTATATCAACAATTATGGCAAAGGCATGTACGATCGCAAGCAAAGCAACCTCAATGCAGAGATAGATACCTTCTTCGACTGGTTGATTCGTCAAGGAGCGGTAGCATGAAAAAGACAATCTTCTTTCTAATAGCAATCGTAATAATCGCCAATCTGTTTTGTCAAGAGGCAAAGACTGAAAGACTCACTGGCTTCAAAGGTGGCGTCAACAGAACAAGAATAATAGGTGGCAAAGATGTCAAAGACACTGATAATCGCACAGGATATTTCTTTGGTTTATACACCCTGGAACAGCTCAGTGAGAACTCAGTATTGGGCATAGATATGCTTTTTTCCGCCAAAGGTGGGAAAATAAAAGCATATCATGGAGCAGCTATTACCGAACTACGATATTTTGAGCTTCCTATCCACTTCAAGCACATAATTAGAACAACGCATAATGATGCCGAGGTGCAGCCATTCGTAGGTATGACTCCAGCAATCTTGCTGAAAGGGATATCAGATTATGATAAAGAGCGTAAAGATATAACTAAAGACCTTGAATCATTCGATTTTGGGTTCAACATCGGGGTTGATATTGTTTTTCAAAAGAGACTAATATTAGGAGTAACCTATACAAAAGGCGTCACTAATATCATGAAGAGCACTGACTATAGTGCTACTAATTCAACAGTAAGCTTTAATCTCAACACAGTCTTTTTTTAGGAGGGCAAATGAGGCAAATGAGTCGCGAAAGAATTAAGAAGTACAGCATACACCTTCTGATGAAGAACGATGTACCAATAATTGGAACAATCAAAACAGTACGAACATCTATCTCAAAAGCACATTCACAAGGTAGCATGCTCATGGAATCATATAATCAGACAAGAAAACAAGAGGATCCAGAAGCGATCGGATGGAGGGTGATTTGACAAAAGAAAAAGCCGCAGAAATGCGGCTTTTTTTATTGTGCTGGAGGAATTATTCTTGCCCTTCCAAAGTCATCTTAATGGCAAGGCTAAGAAATGGCACAGGTTTTTTACCCTTCTTTTTCATATTAATGGCAACAGCCCAGGCAATCGAATCAATCAGGCGGCTTTCGAGCTCGCCTTTTTTTTTTTGTGCATGTCTTTTCATTCCTTGATTCGACTGCTTTGTTTTGTTCCATGCTGCGGCGAGTGCAGTCTTATGCAGCCCTTTTTTTGCGACCCACTGTCTAATTGGATCGAGTGGAGGCATATGAGGTTTGATACCTTCGTGCAGGTACTTTGCATACTTTAGCTTGTTGTTACCAGGATCATTGACATAGACTTCAATATGCTGGTCATCAGATTCGAGAATCAATTTTGTTTGTATCGAAGCTCGAAGCATACCAGTGACGACCATTTTTTCAGCATCAACGATCTTAATTGCGTTTGTTCTGATCGCCATACAGAATGTGTTCAGTTTTGGTCTTATAATCTCTAAGATTTCTGCATTAATAATACTTGATGGCATGTTTACCCTACTATTTGTTTATCGTTCGTTTTTGAGGGGTTTTTGGGGTTTTTATATGTCAATGCCAAAAGGCAGGGTGGATTTGCTCAAAAACTCTATTAATTTCATGGCGTGGTTGAAATAAAATGTTTGTTTTCGCTCCAAGTCAGCCTCTGAGATGAGACTTTGCGCATTCTCACCCAAACCAAGAGATTTTGTCATTCCCTTTTCACCAACTACAGCCGATAGCTGCGGCAAGAGAAAGTATGCAGTGAGATATTTGTGGGCAGAGATCGTATCAGCTTCTGCCGTGCTGGTCAGTGGATCAAGATTATAACGCAGCATATACCTTGCGGCTTCTTCGATACTTGCGCTAATCAATGAGTCTTTCACATAATCGAGACTCAAAAAGTCTTTTATTTCTTCTATCGTGAGCATGGTCTCCTCCTAAAAAATAAATTCGTCAAAGCTAAGCTCAAAGCGAGATACATTGAACTCAGCGGCATTGATTACCATTGGTATTGTCTCCATCTCGATCACGGCAGTGGCATTGTAGTTTTCGAGAGTTTTGAGGATCTGCAGCGCTTTGCTGAGATGCCCACTCTTAGATTTTAGAGTGGAGAAATAGATGATAATCTTCGCACTATATCTGTTCTTTTTGCCTGTAATAGTCTTATATTTTTGTAGTCTTTCGAGCTCATATACGAGGGTGTCGTCATAGTTTGGGATATGTCCGAAGATGTCATATAGCGGCTGATCGAGCAGGCTCTGCAGCTTATCAAAAAATGGATATTCAGACATTATACCCTCCTCAGCAAGCTATTCAATGGATTTGGCTCTTCTGTGTAAGCGAGCGGAATAAAGTCGAAATTGTCAGATTTAAACATATTCGGATACTTCTTGGCGAGCTCTTCGAGCATACCAGTGATGATCCTCTGTTTGGGCAATATTACTGTCTTCATGAATATATCCATTTGCCCGCTTGTTTCACCTCCGCCACCAAGTTGCGACTGATTGACTATGCTGATCAAGCGAGGTGGCACTCCATGGCAAGCTATAATATCATTGACTGTCTGCTTCATGAGCTCCATGAAACTTGCATCTTTTTGGTCTGCTTGCAGCTTTTGGAATGATACTTTCATCCCATCTTTGACTGGGAGATATAGGCATTTGTGAGCGTTTTCTGTTCCTGAGAATTTGTCACGGAAGAAGCGTTGCACCTGATAGCGTGCGGCATCTGTCATCTCGCCCCCTTCGACTATTAGTGCCATGTCAGGGATAGCATTGTTCGAAAAGAAGTTGTCATTATAGGCAATAATCTTCTCAAATAATGCGATAGATTTCAGCACTGGCAAGTAGTCAGGGGCTCCATATACCGTACTGACAGGCGAAAAATATTTAAAGTGAAAGACTTGCTCTTTGCTAAACTCAACTACTTTGCCATTGACAGTCTGTTTGAATCCCTTTTCACTGACAGCCATTGTCTGTGCAGGGATGTGAAAGATCTGATAGCCAGTTTTCCCAAGAGATACGATTTCCCAGAAGGCGTTGCCATAGGTCTCCAGGTCTTTGATTGTCTTGATGAGAATATTGACAGTTGAGTCGGCTGGCGTGCAGTCTTCCAACTCATCAGAGATATCGTCACTGAGACCATCTCCGAGTATATTCATAGTTTTGATATCAATGCACTGCTTGTGGTATGGGTTTGAAAGATATGCATTTGTTAGTTCTGCGAGATCAAAAGGATATTGATATTCATTGTATCTCACCTTCAGATCCACGCTTCTTTTGTTATTGTTATTTGCTCTTTTTGTGATGATTGAGAAAGGCATCATATTTCCTCCTTAGAATAACATGACATTATCTATTGTTTTTTGGTTGTTGACGATATCGAAGAGCATTGCCAGTGCCCAGAATTTGTCACCGTGGTGCTCCTTTGCCTCAGCGTTGTAACTGAATATATTCGTTCTATTTGCTGATCTCTTAATACTGAGGATATGATTGATCAGCGATTGATCATTGGGAATCGATAGTCTCTTTTCCTCAAATCCTCTTTTTAGGTTTTTTGCCAGCCTCTCTTTTACCGCTGGCGCAAAGCTATATCCTCTTATTATAGAGGGATATATATAAGATAGATCCTCCCAGAGATTGTAGCCGATGCCACCTCTATCGATAGCAAAAACAGAGGCATTATTGGTCTTGATGAGATCTACCATTGTCAGCTTCTGATCGTAGAATGGGCACTTTTTGAGATCTCTGATATAGCTGACGACAAGTTTATTGTCGTCGGTGAAATGCCCGCCAATAATGGCTGTTTCGTCTTTTACACGCCCAATATCTGCCGCAAATACATTATTCTCACTTTTTGAAATTAAATGAGACTGGATGCATGGCTCGATGAGATTGTAAGAGATATATGAGTCAGTCGTGTCGAGCGGCAAACACTCGTACGCCATGGCAAATTCCTCCGGCGTAAAGAGCGACTTGAGCTCTTCGAGATTGATATTGAGCCCTTGCGCAACTGCATCATGAATAGTAATGCAATGTTTTGAAAAGGATGCATTGTTTTCCCATATTTCCCAGAACTTATCGATTCTTGATTTCGGCGTTGAGACCACAGTAATGCGACCATGAGCCGCAGTAATAGCAGGAACGAGCGCCTTCCATACTTCGGAGTCGTGAATCATGAAAGCAAACTCATCGAAATAGACATCACCCGCAAAGCCACGCGCAGTCTTCCAGTTTGTCGCAAGCGCTTTGATTACCTTGCCCGTAGGCATGATAATCTCTTCATTTGTGTCAGAAAAGGCTTCAATATGCATTTCTTTGAGGTGCTGGCGGATGTGATCAAGTACGATAAAGGCATTTTCTTGAGAAGCAGACACAATGAGTTGGTTCTTCTTTCGCAGAAGCGCTCCAATGATCATCTCCATGCCGATGAGATAGCTAAAGCCAATCTGTCTGGCTTTGTTGGCTATACGGAATCGAGACTGATCGAGCATAAAGCGCTTTTGGTAAAGTCGGAACTTGTTGACCATGTGCTTCTCTATCGACTCCCTAATGAAATCAGGTGCGTCAGAGAATATCCTTTTAGCCATTAATCCTCCAAGCTGTCACGTCAGCAAACCCCTCAAGATCAGGCTTTATTGACAGGATAATATACCTATTCCCATTAATAACAAGTACATCATACATTAATAAGTTGAGCCCTTCAGTACAAAAAGTGATATTCAACTCCCATTTTGCTGTAAGCATTTCTTCATAATACTTAGTCAAGCAGTCTTTTAGCGGATCAGTCTGCCCCATTAAACCGTCGAGCAGATCAAGGGAGGGTGGACTGCTATTTACCCGTTTGATTTTATATTCAGATATTATGCTTTGGTCAATAATATAGGTGCTTCCAGCTGAATATAATAGATTGTGAAGGTGCATAGTCCCTTGACGATCACAATTAATCGTAAGGTTATGCATTAGCAGAGCGATCTTTAAGACTTTTAGTTTTTCTACCTGTTCATTTTTGCCATCGTAAAAGCCACTTGGATATATCCTCTCTGGAATAGGATTGCCCGTGAATCTTATTGTTTTTGTGTTAGGCGCAGAGACTGGGAAAAGATCGTTGTGTATATCCAACGGATCAATCGTATATATGCCTCCGTTTGCCTGAAAACTCTCATATATCGTCTCATTCCAATGTATCAGAGTCGTATCGATATATTGAGCGACATCATCTGGATCAAGAACATCAGATTCGACATCCAAATCATTTTGAATTTCTTCTGGACATATTTTGTTGTAGAACTTCCATTTTTTGGCATAGATGTGCACTATTATGCGTCCATGATTATGCGTATCATTATAAGATATACCAATAAATCGCAATTCTACAATATCATTCACAAGGCAAAATCCACAATGTGCCTCAACGCTCGACACATAGCGTGGATCGACGGTCTTTTCTATTAACTTTTTCCATTCTATTTTTAGCACTTCCAGATCAGAGACCTGGAACGAAGCAGGCGTGTAAGTATTCCATACAGCAGGTACAGGGAAGCCAGTTGCGACTCTAATAGACTGTAAAAGATATCCCACACATTGCCCTGGATCATAGCCAGCAGATAAGGCATAGAGCATTTTATGATCTTCAAAAACGGATAAAAGCCTGATGGTATCATAGCAAACAAAAGAGACTGTTTCCTCTCTTTCATTGTACTCCAGAAAAGATGCGTCTATAATACCCGTAAACATCAGTACACCGTCTTGATATGCCTTGACTGTGTACTTGAGGATCATGCGGGTGATCTCTGCTTCATCAGCGAGAATATACTGATTGATCCATTCATCAGCAGGGTGTTGAAACTCAAATCTCTTAGGCTCCTTTGCCAAGAAGTCAGTGCCAGCGATTTTATCCGCAGAAATCCTGATATTTTCGAGTCCAGACTCGAGCGTCAGAGTGTGTGCTAATGTATCTGCCTCAAAAAACTTGATCATAAATTCCATCATATTTGGCTCCTAATTGCATTACCTTTCGAATTAGAATAGCTAATCAAAACAGGATCAGCCTTTCTCACAATTTCATTGGCAGATATGACGTTCTGCACAACGAATTGCTTCTTTTCATATGAGTCTTTCAGCGCTGCCATTTCACTGACGAGCTGATTCTTCAGATCCCTAAATTCCTGGATCCAATCAGCATTATTTGATGATCCTACCCTGACAAGACCTCCAGCTGCCATGACAGGAGAAGGTGCTCTATGTGCCAAACCAGGGAGTCGCCGAGGCAGCATTGTCCTTAAATAGAACCAAGGAGCATCATTGAGAAAGTTAAGAAATTCAACACCTAATTCTTTTACCCTGCTCTTTTTGACAATAAATTCATTACCTTCGGCTTCTATCATGATGCCGCCTTCTTGATGAGAAGGACCGCTTAATAGACCTGTAAGACCACCCTCTTTTGCTTGAGGTGGCTTGGCAGCAGCAACTGCCTTCATTTGCGCCAATCCAGTTGCAACAGCAGCAGCGAAAGCTACTTGCGCAAGAGCTGGACCTACAACGGGAATGCCAACAACAGATCGATATGCAGCCATAGCTGCAGCAGGTGTTTCCATTACAATCTGTGCGATATTAATGATCTTAGATGCTTGAAATCCTTTTTTGCCGAGCTGCGCTATATTGCCCGCCATAGTCGCAAGCCCACTCGCATGAGCCTGAAGCCTCCTATTGAGGCTATCGACTTCGAATGCGTAGATAGCTTTAGCATGAGCCTCAGCTATCTGTTTCTCCGTAATACCAGCGCTGATCAGCATCGTTTTCTTGTCCTCAAGAAAACGCTCTAATTGGCGCTTTTGGTTGTCGAGCCTGACTGTTCCTGGATCTTCCAACTCCAACAAGCTCTGTCGAAAGTCCCATACTGCTTGCTCGGTCTCTTTTTCGATGCGAAGCCTCTCTCTTTCGGCATTTGCCTGCTTGAGCGCATAGTCTCTGTCAATCGACATTTTTTGATTTAACGCTCGCTGATATTCGAGCGAGTCCTTGCCATAGGTAGTCTCAAGATACGCAAAATACTCATGATATTTTTGTTGCAATTCATCGATTACTTTGTAGTTATTTTTCCATTTGAGGTTGAGAAGCTCGATCTCCTTCTCATATAGGAGCATCTCTTGGTCTTGCTTGTCTGTGTTGATATCGGTGTCTTGCCTTGCCTTGAGTGCTCGCTGGTATTCGAGCGAGTCCTCTCCATATTTGCCGAAAAGATAGTCAAAATATTCTTGATACTTCTGCTTGAGCGCAGCAATGACATCATAATTGTTTTGTTTCTTGAGAATCAGTAGTTCCAATTCCTTCTCGTATAGCAGCTTTGTCTGATCTTCAGCCTCTGCTCCGTTTTTGGCAGAGGAGCCGCTCGGCTGTGTTTGGTTGGTCATGCTGCTAAGAATACCATTTGTTTGTTTGGCGATATCTTTGATTCTGTCCTGGCTCTTTGTGATATCTCGCTCAGCTTTTCGAATTTGTGAATAGTATCTCGTAATAGCAGCTCGTGTGCCTTTTTCCACTTCCTTGAGTTGCTCTTCTGTGTATCCCATGGTGGCACCGACAATGCCCACACCGCTACTCTGTGCATCGGAAATGAATAATTTCATCCTCTTCTGAGTCTCAGCGAGGTTGATTTCTGCCTTGGCGATCTCAGTTCGATACTCTTCTATATTCATTTTGAGGTTGATTATCTTTTCTGCTTCATCGGCAGCCTTCGCATAGAGTACTTTTGCAGCAGCTTCTTCGTATAGCTTGCTGCTGGCAAACTCTATCGCTGATGCGAGCTGCGAGTACTTCATTATTGATGTGTCGAGATTGCCTACATATGCGCCATACTTGTCATTAAGCTTGACGATCGTATTATGGAACTGTTCTTTTTCTGACTCAGTTCCGTAAGTCACATCGCCCAGATTGCGAAGAACACCAGTGAGAATCTGGTACTCAACGATTGATTTCTGCGTCTCTTCTTTTGTCTTCTCGAGATTGGTCGGTACAAATGCATCGAGGAACTCTGAGACTGCTACAGCCCCTTTTTTGAGTATTGGCAAAACTTTTTCTCCAAGCTCTGCCCTAAACTGAGTCCAGCTATCTGACATATTCGAAATTGCGCCAGAATAGGAGTCAGTAAGTCTGTCTGTACTGCCAGCAATGCCAAGAGCGGGATCCTCAAATGCTGCGAACATCGCATCTCTGAATTGAGGCAGAGTCAACTCAGAAAGATCATCTATGCCCCTGAAGGATCTAATCAGCTCTAAGATACCTCTATCACGAAGCATAATTGCGGCACCTGTACCGCCCGCAAATGCTCGACCTACCGCATTAGCCGCATCTGTGACACTGGTTCCCATGTAGGCAGCCAAATCAGCGACTTTTTTCAGATTTATTTCTGCCTCCACGCCAAAAGCCTTGAGTTGTACACCAGCATTTGCCACGTCGTCGAACTCGAATGGCGTGGTGAACGCAATCTCTTTGAATACCTCGAAGACCTCAGCAGCTTTCTTGGCGTCGCCATAGAGATTGCGGAGTCTGATCCTAATCTGCTCGAAGCTGTCAGCAGCGTCAACAAGCGACATAAAAGCATTTTTGATCATGTTGATCGCTTCTCGAAGACCCATCATACTGAGCCCGAGGGAAGCGAAGCCTGACGAGAGATTTTGAATGAAGGAATTGCCCGAATTTTGCACATCGGTAAGAGACGACTCTATAGTCTCTTTGTCGATAGATACGTTCAAATTATGGGTTTTTTTGATCTCAGAGATCAACTTATCGAGTTCTTCTCTGTTGATCAGATCAAAATTAATGATCAGTTTCAAGCCATCAGCCATTAATCCTCCAATTCTCTTTTTAGTAAATAGTATGCTTCATCCAGCTCTAAGGTCTCATCCCAGATATTCAGTTTTTTGAGACACCTGAAATAGTCTAAGAAGATATTGTGTTGGTATCCCCTGTTGTGACTCTCATTGCCCGTGTGATCGCACCTGGCAAGCACTCGGTTATATCTTGAAAAAAAGCTTTGATGATATCCTTGACCTCTGTTAGTGGCATTTCTGCGAAGTCTGTCGTCTCATCTTTGGTGATGATTTGTAGAAATTCTACGAGTTTTCCACCCGAGAGAAGCTCGTTGAGCAGCTTGATGAAGTCTATTTCTACTCCCTCGCCATTAAGAACTCCATTGAGATCCAGCTCGTTCATGAGGCTCTGCACCTTGATCAGTGTGTTGATATTTGTATATACTGTCATAATTGTCCTTGTCCTTTCATATTTTTTAGAAATTGCTTGAGAAAATCACATGAAAGCTTAATAAATCGCTCTTTGTAGTGGTTTTCTGTATCTGCAAGAATATCTTCCAGACTTGCCAAAAAGGCTGAGTAATTGGCAGCATGAGTCTGATAATAGGTCTCTGTTTCGTCTGTGCCTACATACTCTCTCATTCTGTTTCTCACATACGCTGAGCCAGAATCAAATTCGTCTTTGATGCACTCCCAGTAGCGAATATCCATCTTGTAGTTATCGAGAATGTGCTCGATCACATCGATGAATTTATCGGCTTTTTCGCAGGCAGCGAGCTTGTGTTTTTGGCTTTTTATTTGGCTGATATAATGGATCTTGATCTGGTTTAGTTTGCGGATATAATCAGAGTTTTGTCTGTTGATCTCAAAATAGTTTACCAGATCTTGTGTTTTGTTGTTGATTTTGGACAAATAGATCTTGCCCAAAACAGTTATAATTGCGATGAGAATAGGCGTAATAATGACTAATATCTGAGTAATGATAGTATCACCCCCTTATCATCATATCTGCGAGTTCAGTGGCTCTTTTGCCTACCTGTCTTGCCCATTTTGAGTCGAGCATTTCTTTTGCAGCCAGCTCAAAATTACAGTTGGCAAGTGCTGCCAGCATCTTTTTGAAGCCGAGAAGCCCTTGGACTCCAAGATTGAATCCCATATTGACCAGCACAGACTGCCTGTTGTACGATATGTTGCGAAAGATCTCTGGTATCGCCTTTTGCAGCGCAAGGATGACGCTATTAATGTCATTTTGTAGCAGATACCTTGCCTCTTCCTCAGTGATGCCACGATCTTCCAGATTTCTGCCTATGCCTATTGTTAGCTTTCCAGCAGGGCATCGGTACGGCTTGAGCCTCAGCCCTTCGTGTCTAATCAGTTGTTCCGTCAATGTATAATTCATTTTACCTCCTTTTTTTCAAAAAGGGGGGCGGGGAGCCCGCCCTTAATTAATCCGATCCTGCTTCAGGAATGCCCTGAAAAACCATAAACCCTGATGTAGTAGGTCCAGAGTACTCTGTACTGATCACGGCATTAAAAGCACCGTCTGCCTCATACGCCCACTCACAGATCCAGCGCTTGTTGTTGAGAATCATGACAGAGTCGCCACTGGTATTGTCAAGAAGGAATGTGCGCGCTGTCTTGCCCAATTCCTCCTCAAGCCATGTTTTTCGTTCCTGGGTCAGACCTACGAGTGTGAGCTCGATGGTGTTTGTTCTTTTCCCTTCGATTGTGTAATTCAGTGTCTTCAGCTTTGTGACTTTGCTATCCATCTTGAACGGCTTTTCAGCTAAATCACTTAGTTCTATGAAATTCGAAGATACCTCGGTTTGTTTTGCGGTCAAATCAGCAAAAGCGGCGATCGCTTCTGCCTTTGTGTAGCCTCCGTCTGCAGCGTAGAGCTTGCCGCAGCTGAAGATTGCTGAGTTTTCCGCAAAGCTCGTGACCTTATCAGGGAATACTATTTTTGTTACAGCCATTTTGCCTCCTTATTCTTTATTCTTTCTCAAATATGCGATTAAATAGTGTCTCTACTATTGCCACTATTTCGTCATCTATCTCGTTTTTTGTACGTTTGACAATCTCTTTCAAGAGTACTAACGTTAGCTCTGCCAGCTTTTTCGCAGGGAGCTTGAGCAATAGCGCTATGATCCATTTCATTAATCATCACCTCCAGTAGGTGGCGTAGAAGTAGTGTCATCATCTAACTCATCGCCCTCAATGACCGCAAAATCAGGTACTACCTGGAGATCCACACGGCAAGAGCCTACGACTTTGTTCCCTCTCGCCTCTGGATATCTTTGTACCTCTATGTTGATATCACGGCAGATACCGCCTGCTATGTGAGCAGGATTGATGACTATGATTTTTGACAGCTCAGGTACTTCGATTACTTCGATTTTTCCGCGTACCTTGATCACACCATTGACGAGATATAGTGACTTCGCAACGCTATCTCCCGCAATTTCGTTCCATAGTTCTGTGTATGCACTTGATCCGATTAGGACCTTGAGATTAGGATCTGCAAGCGCTGTATCAGGCAATGCAGAGACCAATGTGTTGATCTTCTCAAGATTAGTAGCATCCTCTGCATAATCGACCTCTTTCGATGCTGCGATCAGCTGAGTAGTGACGCCATCCATTACTTTTCTTAGCAAGGCTTCGTCGGTAGTGCCTTTTTCCTCTGTGTCGCCATTGAGGAAGAGATACTGTAGATCCTGCGCAAAGACCTTGGCTACATAGTCTGCGACCTTGGTGTGATTGCTATTCATGTCTTCAATATATGAGTCTGGAATCACCAATGGAATCACCAACTCCTTGGTGGAAAAATTGATCATTGTCTCGCCTACATTTTGTAGAGCAGCAACCTGAGTTCTTGATACTCCTCGAGTCTTGTATCTTGCTAAAGTAACAAGCGGATAGGAGCATACAGGTTCATTGAGTTGAACAAATGATATGAGCTTGAGAAAAGGCGTGCTCTCTACCATCAGTTCGATAAATTTGTCAGTTGATTGCTTTTTTAATAGAGCCATTTATACCTCCAATAGTTTAAATTCTGAGAACAAAGTATCTTCTGCGGCTGCTTTGGTGATTATGTTCCCGTCTGTGTCGAAAGTGAGTTGCTTTGAGAGCGGAATTGTCTTGACGATGTTTGTCAGCTCCTCGATTGATTTTTTAAGTTGTTTGATCTGCTCTTCTTGATCAGTAGTTTGTGCAGGTGGATTTTCATCCTTTCGCACTGCAGTTCCCATCATGCTAAGACCTTGATAGTCGCCCTTTTGTACCTTTTTGAAGACTTCACCTGCTGGGTCAGTTTGCAGGACTACTTCCCAGCTCTTGTCTGTGGTGTAAGACTCAACCATTATCGTGCCGTTTGGCACTTCGTTGTGCTCAGAGTCAATGTTGGCATTCTTTCCTTTTGCCAGGAACTCATGAGCGGCTTTTCTGATTGTGCTCATGTCAGCCCAGTCACCATGTGCGTCAGTCTTGTCTGCCTCATAGACAGTGCCATAGATGAAGCCTTCGGGCGTGCTTTTGGTGATCGTAATCGGTTTGGTGAGATTGTACCTGTCTGATGCTTTTACAATGATGTCCTTCTTATTAGCAGGCTCCTTTACCAGGCTGATAAACGATACTCCAAGATTTGTTAGTTTTGGCATTTGTACCTCCTTTGTATTTGCCCTAAGGGCATTTCTATGGCTAATATACTAATTCTCATATTATTGTCAAAAACAAAAAGGTTAGATCTATACATGTAGCTAAAATGTCTTTGACATTATAATTATATATGTTATCTTTGCATCAGAAATGGAGGATCGATGAGCGTAAATGAAGGCTTCGTAATCATCATAAGAGTCTTGGATGGTGAGATCAGTTATTACCCTGTGATAAATGGTGTTGTTGACTATGCGCCAGAGATTGCATGGAAGATCGAAAAAGAGAGTGCGTTCAACCCTGAAATCATTATCAGGAAGCATTCATACCATCGAGACAAAATAGATGTAGAAGTCATTTTTAACTCATCTCAATACTATGAAATGATTGATTTTATCTCTAACGCTGATCAACTCTATATTGAGTTTTTCGCTGCTGGTGATATCAAAAAACAATACCCTATATCAATAGATAAACTGCCAAAACTGGACGACGATGGAAGACGATATCTTTCCAGGTATAAGTTCCAGTTTTTGTCGATCTATACCATATATAATATGTTGCCTTTTGAATATGCAGTCGGATATGGCAATAATTATGGATCTTTATGGGGTTTTTAAGGAGAAAATATGTCAAATACAACTAATAATTATAACTTAGTAAAACCAGAGGAAGGATCGTCTGGTTGGGCAAATGGAATGAATGGAAATCTCGATAATATCGATACGCTACTGAAAAATGTATCCGATCTCATCGCAAACCATCAAAGTGGCTCTGGATCGAAGCATGCCGCTGCACAAATTAGCTGTGGCGACTCAAATGTGCTCGCTGAATTAGCTGCAAAAGCACCAATAGTGCATACTCATCCAGATCTTGCGCCAAAGGTGCATACTCATCCAGATCTTGCTACACTCGATGCTTTAAACTTGATACAAAATACTTTAGACTTTTTAATGCCGGACTTGTCCCAAATAATAATCTCAGCGAACATCGCAAATATAAACGGAGGGATTCGAATCATTTGCAGTACAAGCCCGGCGATCTATGTCCGCGAATGGAATGTGACAGTCGAGAAAAATGGTAACGTCATTTGCGATATTGGTAGTGCGAGTAATAATGTATTTATTAGCAGTGCATTTCTTGATACTGTGACTGACGGCAATGTGCTGAAGATCAGCGTTGAGGCTCGATCTGGACAGTCATCAAAATCAAGAGATTTTACGCATACCTTTGTATATTCTAATTCCAGGTTTGACAATAGAATCATTGCACTGGAAGATATCATCACAAAGAGTCTGACAATAGGCAATTTCATCGATTCTTTTGCCCAAGATCAAGATGCACTCCAGGCACTCGCAAATGTATTGCAGCACTCGAATACATTGTCTCAAAAAATAGCTGAATTGAAGTTCCAATGATTCTCAAGCCGACTATCAGATCAAACACATTTCTCGATATAATCAATAAGAAGTCGATACCGACTCTTTCTACAGATAAGAATATTAGCTTTTCAAAGACTATCTGGAGCACTGTGAAAAAGAAGGAAGACCTGAATATCAAAGATGAAAACCTCGTGCTAATAGGTGCGGAGTTCCCAATAACACCTGCGAATGGTCAGGTGTATATGAAAGAAAGTAAAGTATATATATATAAGAAAAATGAGGATATATGATATTTTTAGATACATTAGAACAAAAAAGACAAGAATTGACTGAAGAATACGAAAACACAGTCAAAAAAATAAAAGAATTGACTGATAATCTGTTAAAGCTCGAAGGAGCTATTATTATTATCAATAACCTAATGAAAAAGGAAAAGGAGGCTTAAATGGCTGGAAATTGGGTAGAACTCATTGACAAACAACAAGTAGGTATAGCGGGCGGAGTCGCCTCGCTCGATAGTAATCTAAAACTCAAACAAAACATCCCAAACGCAAAAGTGGATGGGCTGGGATCCTTGGCTTTGAAAAGCTCGCTCGTGGTGGCTGATATACCAGCATTATCAGCAGATAAGATCACATCAGGTACCTTCGCTGATGCAAGAATACCAGCATTAGCAGCAAATAAGATCACATCAGGTACCTTCGCTGATGCAAGAATACCAGCATTAGCAACAAGCAAGATCACATCAGGCACTTTCGATGTTGCAAGAATACCAGCATTAGCAACAAGCAAGATCACAGGGCTGGATACTGTATTAGCTAACAAGGTAGAGACTACGCGCAAAGTCAACGGCAAGGCTCTGACAAGCGATGTAGATCTGATCACCTCTGATCTGATTACCAAACCAACTGCACTCCCTTCTTTAGGAAGCGACGGCGAGATCGTCAAGGTCGGTGGGAAACTCTACGTCTGGAAAGAATCATAATGTGGCTACCTCTCAATGATGAAATAGAAAATACATATAGAGACACGATATCGGGTGCGGCATACTCTTTCGCACATAATATTGCGGAAGATTTCAAAGAAGATTATCAGAGCAGTAAATGTACCACAGTCATCAAAGTTTGGATACCTATTATCCTATCTACAATACGGCTCGAAGGCTCCAATATCGTCAATAGCACCAGTATATGAAAGAAAGTAAAGTATATATATATAAGAAAAATGAGGATATATGATATTTTTAGATACATTAGAACAAAAAAGACAAGAATTGACTGAAGAATACGAAAACACAGTCAAAAAAATAAAAGAATTGACTGATAATCTGTTAAAGCTCGAAGGAGCTATTATTATTATCAATAACCTAATGAAAAAGGAAAAGGAGGCTTAAATGGCTGGAAATTGGGTAGAACTCATTGACAAACAACAAGTAGGTATAGCGGGCGGAGTCGCCTCGCTCGATAGTAATCTAAAACTCAAACAAAACATCCCAAACGCAAAAGTGGATGGGCTGGGATCCTTGGCTTTGAAAAGCTCGCTCGTGGTGGCTGATATACCAGCATTATCAGCAGATAAGATCACATCAGGTACCTTCGCTGATGCAAGAATACCAGCATTAGCAGCAAATAAGATCACATCAGGTACCTTCGCTGATGCAAGAATACCAGCATTAGCAACAAGCAAGATCACATCAGGCACTTTCGATGTTGCAAGAATACCAGCATTAGCAACAAGCAAGATCACAGGGCTGGATACTGTATTAGCTAACAAGGTAGAGACTACGCGCAAAGTCAACGGCAAGGCTCTGACAAGCGATGTAGATCTGATCACCTCTGATCTGATTACCAAACCAACTGCACTCCCTTCTTTAGGAAGCGACGGCGAGATCGTCAAGGTCGGTGGGAAACTCTACGTCTGGAAAGAATCATAATGTGGCTACCTCTCAATGATGAAATAGAAAATACATATAGAGACACGATATCGGGTGCGGCATACTCTTTCGCACATAATATTGCGGAAGATTTCAAAGAAGATTATCAGAGCAGTAAATGTACCACAGTCATCAAAGTTTGGATACCTATTATCCTATCTACAATACGGCTCGAAGGCTCCAATATCGTCAATAGCACCATCAATATCTATAAATCAGATTTTGGTGCAGCCAGACTCATTTTCTCGAAAGCATACACAGTATCAGATCCTATCAAAACCATCGATATCCCTCTCATGCCTGGTCAATACGCTATAGAAGGGCTCTACTTTGACCCATTTATAAACCTTTTACCTCTTGATGATCACAACAAAAACAACCGCTTTCTCTCTATTCAGAGTAGCGGTCCATTAGCATTTACAAGCTTTTTCACCAATTACGGCGGTAACGCCTCGGGCTTCTCACGCATCCAATTCAGATACAGGCTCATCGACACTTATCTGGGAATACAAGAAGATGATATACACCCAATGGAATTAATACCACATGCGTGGTATTTTCTCAAGAAAAGCGGCGGTATTATCCCCAAGATTTGGGACGGAACTGATATGCTCAGTCTCATTTAATTTCAAAATCAGAGACTCTCAGTCTCATTTAATTTCAAACTCAGTCTCATTTAATTTCAAAATCATCATCTATTAGTAAGCTTTGGGCACTTATTATAAAATATATGCTATTTTACAAAGTTTTTCCTTTACAAAAAAACTTTGTTTCTTATAATTAGCTTTGTAGAATAAAGAAAGTATGTGATTGAGGTGATT
>Ga0265293_10005224_pt1 | contig 21939 bp, 16 predicted proteins | sample Munlanlewell138R_FD_192505 | JGI IMG/M metagenome (GOLD analysis project Ga0265293, IMG submission 192505) | Leachate microbial communities from a municipal landfill in Southern Ontario, Canada - Leachate well 138R | ecosystem: Engineered > Solid waste > Landfill > Unclassified | place: Canada... | reverse complement strand
AATTTTTAACTCATTGCTATTGTGACAGTTACAACACCATCTTATGAACAGCTCCAAACCTGAATTTTTATGCCTAATTTTGCCAAAACCTTTTTAGACTGGACTCATTCATCACATGCTTCAATTGAACACTGATCCGTCAGTAGCCGGACACGTGACGCAGATACAACGGATTTGCACTGCCTGCCCCGCCTTATGCGGGGGATTTTAGTCTTTATCTGTGTAAATCTGCAACATCCGTGTTTGTTGCTGAGCCTGTCGAAGTATCCGTGTTCTATAAATGTTTGTGAATAAACCAGGCTAAATGTATTCAAAACCCACTTTTCTTTTTATTCGTAAATCTAAAATCTAAAATCGTAAATTGTCAATGTTGTCTATTTTTGCTTTTTCTTTTTTATTAATAAATGAAAATATTCAAATTTGGCGGGGCTTCCGTCAATAGTGCAGAAGCGGTAAGGAATGCCGGTTCCATAATTCGTCGGGAATGGCAGCAGGAGCTGGTGGTAGTATTTTCGGCCATGGGCAAAACCACCAATATGCTCGAGGAGGTGGTAAATGCTGCCTGGCACAAGACGGGAAATACAGATCTGTGCATCAGCAAAGTGCAGCAGTACCATGCACAAATTATCAACGATCTGTTTCCCGCACATCATATAGTGCATCACCTTCTGGAGGGGTTTCTGCTCAACCTTTCGGTAGTAGCCGGGAACCCATCTTTTGGCTACGACGAGTTTTACGATCGTGTGGTGTCTTTCGGCGAATTGATTTCCACAGCTATTCTTAGCCTCTGGCTCGACGAGCAAGGTCTATCCAACATCCTGCTTCCGGCGCCATCACTTCTAAAAACCGACAATCATTTTCGCGGCGCCGCCATCCTTTGGCCTCAGACCTGTGAGCGCATTCAGACGCATGTTCGCACCGTTCTGGCCGACAACCCCGGACATTTTATCCTCACGCAGGGTTTTATCGGCAGCACCACCGATGGTCGTCCTACTACGCTGGGGCGCGAAGGTAGCGACTTTACGGCTGCTGTGCTGGCCTATTGCCTCGATGCGCAGGAAGTTATCGTGTGGAAAGATGTGGACGGCCTGCTCAATGCCGACCCGGTGTATTTCGACACCACGCAACTTATTCCTGCGCTGTCGTATCGCGAAACCATCGAACTTGCCTATTATGGCGCCAAAATTCTACATCCCAAAACCATCAAGCCGCTGCGCAACAAGAACATCCCGTTGCGCATCCGGTCGTTTTTCCATCCGGAGTTGCCCGGCTCCGTCATCCATGCCAGCGAACAGTCCGACACACTGATTCCATTTTTTATTTTAAAAAAAGAGCAACTGCTGCTTTCGTTCTCCACACGCGATTTTTCTTTTATTAATGAAGAAAAATTGAAAATCCTTTTCGGCGTTTTTTCTGATCAGAACATCCGCATCAACCTGATGCAAAATTCGGCCATCAGTTTCACGGTCTGCATCAATCATCCGCAGCACAAGCTGTCGACACTGCTTGAGGTGCTGGGCGAAGATTTCGAGATACGCTACAACGAAGGCCTGGAACTGCTCACCATCCGCCACTTCGAAAGTGTTGACTGGCAAACTTATGTGACGGGGTGTCGCATTTTGCTTGAGCAGCGCAGCCGACGCACATTGCAGATAGCTTATCAGCGAACCTGCCAATAATCCAGAGAAATGAAGGCAACTGCGTGATTCATCGCTTGTGCTCTGAACATTTGCAACTGCTTCTAAACCATTTTTTGTTGTTGGTGTTTTTTTATTATTAACAACCTAAAACTAATACTATGCCCTGGACAAAAAATGATTATCCCGATTCGATGAAGAATCTGGGAAAAAAAGTAAGAGACAAAGCCATCGAAATTGCCAACGCGCTCGTGGAAGAAGAAAAAATGGACGAAGGTCGTGCCATTCCTATCGCCATCAGCAAAGCCAAAGAATGGGCTGAAAATCATTAGACAATTGCCATAATTTTCCGCTACACTTTACCACATCTTTTTTGCTTTGCGCTTTTCGCCCTGCACCCCGCGCCCTTCGCCCCGCGCCCTGCGAAGAATCTGCCGTGGAATTCCTGTTTTCTTCCGGACACTACCTGAAAGTATAACTCAGCGTGAGGCCTGTAAATCCGCTGCTGCTAAAGGGTGTAACGGTTATTTTCTGTTTCTGGTAGTTGTTGTAAACCAGTCGGCCAACCGCATAGCCCAATGCTGCTCCTGCAAATACGTCGCTTGCCCAGTGCTGGTCGTCGTAGGTGCGCGAGAGCGCTACCAGCGAGGCCAGCGAAAAAGCGGTGATGCCCACCCAGCGGCGCTCGTGGTAGTAGGCGCTGAGCACCGTAGCTGCTGCAAAGGCCACCGACGAATGCCCGGACGGAAAAGAGTTGTCGCCCCAGCCACCCAACGGACCGTTCCAGGTGTTTGGATTGGCCGGATCGCCGGCATAAGGGCGTTCGCGCTGAAACAGGCTTTTTAGCAGCAGCGTGTAGCCACCCGTCAGCAAAACCGCTTTGCCGGTGAGCAGAGCCGCCGTTTCGGTGTGGCCGTCGTTGGCTGCTACACCATATATATACATGCCGCCCAGCAGCCCCGCCAGGTACCATTTCCCCAGCGGATCGAGTGCATATTTAGAAATATTGTCCTGGGCGGTGGTGTGGTTGCGCAGATAAAAATCGCGGATGGCTTCGTCCTGCGTAAAAAGCAACAGCGTGACGCCCGTAAAGGCAGCAAAACCCAGCCATTGCCTCCCATCCCAACCCACAGGAGCGATGGCAATGTTGGCAGCGTCGGTAGCAGCCGAAAGCAGATAATCCTTGTTGATGTGCAGCTCCGGTAAGGTGTCCTGAGCAGACGCTGGTGCGACCAGCAGCAAACAAACCATCAGCGTAAGCGCTAAATCTCGTATCTTGATAATAGCCTTCTGCTTTGGGTTGCCCATCCGTGAGGATTGTTTTTTTGTGATTTGCGATTTGAGACTTGTTATTTTTCCTCTTCCCGTTTGGCTTGGTTCCAAAGGGCATCCATCTGCTCCAGCGAAAGCTGATGCAGCGCATTTCCATTTTTGCGTGCCTGCTCCTCGATGTAGTTGAAGCGGTGCAGAAATTTGCGGTTGGTTCGTTCCAAAGCATCTTCGGGATTAACACCAATAAAACGCGCATAATTTACCAACGAAAACAGAAGGTCGCCAAACTCTTTCTCCATCGCGGCTGCATCGCCGCGCGCCACTTCCTGCTGCAGCTCGCCGATTTCCTCGTTCACCTTTTCCCATACCTGCTCGGTTTCTTTCCAGTCGAAGCCCACCCCGCGCGCTTTCTCCTGCATCCTGAAAGCCTTCACCATGGCGGGCAGCGAGTTGGGCACGCCGCCCAGCACCGTCTTGCGGCCTTTCTCTTTTAGCTTTATCTTTTCCCAGTTGTTTTTTACATCTTCATCATCAGCCACCTGCACATTGCTATAAATATGCGGGTGTCGCGCAATAAGCTTTTCGGCGATGCCGTCGAGCACGTCTTTTATGTCGAAGTCGCCGGTTTCGGAGCCTATCCTGGCATAAAACACCAGGTGCAGCATCAGGTCGCCCAGCTCTTTACAAATTTCTTTGGGGTTGTTTTCCAGAATGGCGTCGGAGAGTTCGTAGGTTTCTTCGATGGTGAGATAGCGCAAGCTCTCGAAAGTTTGCTTTTTGTCCCAGGGGCAGCCGGCGCGCAGCTCGTCCATTATTGTGAGCAAACGCCCGAAGGCAGCCAATTTTTCGTCCATGATTGGTGATTGTTTTATTGTATTAATAAAGTGGCAAAGATAGGGTTGATATTCATAACACTGTCAGGGTTCAGGTTGAAAATGTAAATCCTGTGTTGACCCCCACCAATAATGAGCTCCAGGCTGTTGAGTTTTGACAAAGTGCTTCTCATCGCCGGCAAAACATACAGCCGCTGGATAACAAACACGGTTTTTTGATGTTTAAATGACGATTGTAAATTTGATGGTAATTATTAAAACATTCCTGTGATACGGGATTTAAACAATAGGCTCACGTGAATTTTGATGTAGAAAAAATACGAGAAGATTTTCCGCTCTTGCAGCGCACGGTATACAACAAACCACTCATTTACCTCGACAACGCTGCCACCAACCAAAAGCCGCGGCAGGTGCTGCAACGACTGGCAGATTATTACCAAAGCGAAAATAGCAACATCCATCGTGGCACCCACAAGCTAAGCATCCAGGCTACCACCGCTTACGAACAGGCACGGCAATCGGTGGCTCGGTTTATCAATGCGCCCGCCGCGGAGCAAATCATTTTTACCAAAGGCACCACCGAATCCATCAATCTGGTGGCCACTACTTTCGGGGAGCGTTTTGTAGAAGCCGGCGACGAAATTTTGATCACGTACATGGAGCATCACAGCAACATTGTGCCGTGGCAGCTCATGTGTGGCCGGCGGGGAGCCACTTTGCGTGTGGCTGACATCACCCAGGATGGCGTTTTGGATTTGGATGACTTTAAGCGAAAGCTTACAACCAAAACAAAGCTGGTGGCTTTTGCACATGTTTCCAATACGCTCGGCACCATCAATCCGGCCAAAGAGCTGGTAAAGCTGGCGCACGATGCCGGTGCCCGCGTACTCATCGACGGCGCCCAGGCAGTGGCACATCTGCCTGTGGACGTGCAGGCGCTCGATTGCGATTTTTATTGCTTCTCGGCGCACAAGATTTATGGTCCTATGGGCAACGGCGTGCTTTACGGCAAAAAGGAAATTTTGGAGGAACTGCCGCCTTATCAGGGTGGTGGCGAGATGATAAGCGAGGTAACTTTCGGGAAAACAACTTTCAACGAGCTGCCGTTCCGCTTTGAAGCCGGAACGCCCAATGTTGCCGGTGCGCTCGGACTGGAAGCGGCTTTGCATTACATTCAAAGCGTTGGTGCGGAGGAGATGCACCAATATGAAAATGAGCTGCTGCTTTACGCCACCGAAAAACTAAGCGCCATCCCCGGCTTGACAATCTATGGCAATTCGCCTGAAAAAACCGGTGTCGTCACCTTCAATCTGGCCGGAATACACTCCTACGACGCAGGCACACTGCTCGACAAATTTGGCATCGCTGTGCGCACCGGGCATATGTGCACCCAGCCACTCACGGAGTTTTACGGTGTTCCGGGATTTATCCGTGCCTCATTCTCTATGTACAACACCCGGCAGGAAGTAGATGCACTGGCCGATGCCATTATGCGCAGCCGCGAAATGCTGTTGTAACGTTGGGTTGGGTTTTAATCTATGGCTTCTGATGTGAGATTTTGTAGGCATCTGATCAAAAGGCAAAAGATTTTCAAGGCGTTTTAGCCCAAATAAACAGAATGTTATGATGAGTTCATGGAATGGAGTTACACACAATAATTAATATCAGAACCTTTTGTATTAATAAATAAGATAAAAATACCAATAGCGAAAATGGAAACGATTAGCGAAAAGGAAAACACGATCGTTGAAGAGTTTGAAATCTACGACGACTGGCTCGACAAATACAATTATCTGATCGAGATGGGTAAAGACCTGCCGATGATTGACGAGAAACACAAGGTGAAGCAAAACCTCATCACCGGGTGCCAAAGCAGTGTGTGGCTGCACGCTGAGTACCGCGACGGACGCATCTATTTTTTTGCCGACAGCGACGCAGTGATTACCAAAGGAATTGTGAATCTGCTCATCAGGGTGCTGTCGGGGCAAACCCCACAGGCTATTATCGATGCCGATTTAGATTTTATTGATAAAATTGGCTTGAAAGAACATCTCTCGCCCACGCGCTCCAACGGACTGGTATCGATGATAAAACAAATGAAACTGTATGCCCTTGCATTCAAAACCAAATACGAATTAAAAACTGAAAACTAATGGACAGCAATAATAGCCAGTCATTGCGTGAAGCAGTGATAGAAGAAATTCAATCAGTGTACGATCCCGAAATCCCTGTCAATATTTTTGAGCTGGGACTGGTGTACGAAGTAAAAGTAGAAGATGATAAAGTGCATGTGCTTATGACGCTCACTTCGCCCAACTGTCCGGTGGCGGAATCGCTGCCGATGGAGGTAAAACAAAAAATTGAAGCCCTCCACGGGGTAAGCGAAGCCGAAGTGGAGATTACTTTCGATCCGCCCTGGGACGAAGATATGATGTCGGACGAAGCCAGATTGGAATTGGGATTATTGTAATTTTGCCAACGGACGATAAAATTCCAAAATAAAATTTTTAACACCAGGCATGACTGAAAAGTTGTTGCAAAATATTAATTCACCAGACGATCTGAAGAAGCTGCCCGAATCGCAGCTCCAGGCGTTGTGTGGCGAGTTGCGTCGGTTCATCATCGATGCCGTCTCCGACAATCCTGCCCACTTGGGCGCCAACCTGGGGGCTGTGGAGCTTACCGTGGCTTTGCATTATATTTTTGATACGCCCGACGACAAACTGATTTGGGACGTAGGTCATCAGGCCTACGGCCATAAGATTCTCACCGGGCGCCGCGACCGTTTTGAGAGCAATCGCAAAAGAGGCGGCATCAGTGGTTTTCCGAAAATGGATGAAAGCGAGTACGATGCTTTTGGCGTAGGCCACGCCTCCACTTCTATCTCGGCTGCCCTGGGCATGGCCGAAGCCTCCCAGCGTGCAGGCAACACTACCCGGCATCATATCGCCGTAATCGGCGACGGAGCCATGACCGGCGGCATGGCACTGGAAGCTATGAACAATGCCGGCGTAAACAATCCCAACCTTTTAGTCATTCTAAACGACAACGGCATCGCCATCGACAAAAATGTAGGCGCCATCAAGGATTACCTTGCAGGAATTGCCACCTCCCCATTTTACAACCGATTGAAAGACAAAGTGTGGCTTATGCTGGGCGGCGGCACCAAATATGGCCACAACACCCGTGCTATCGTAAAGCAGGTGGGAAACGCTGTGAAAGGAAGCATCCTGCGCCGCAGCAACTTGTTCGAGGCATTCAACTTTCGCTATTTCGGGCCGGTAGATGGCAACGACGTGGAGCGTCTGGTGAAGCTGCTGCGCGACATCAAGAATATTAAGGGACCCAAGCTGCTCCATATTGTAACTACCAAGGGCAAAGGCCTGGAGCTGGCCGAGCGCGAGCCGGTGATCTACCATGCACCGCCCGGCAAATTCGACCGGCTCACCGGCAGGTTGGTGGCTAAAAAACCGTGCGATGGCCTGAAGCCACCCAAATATCAGGTGGTTTTTGGGCGCACCATGATTGAGCTGGCAGAGAGCAATCCCAAAGTGTTGGGCATCACGGCGGCTATGCCTACCGGTACTTCGCTCGACATGCTCATGAACAAGATGCCCAATAGGGCTTTCGATGTGGGCATTGCCGAGCAGCATGCCGTCACTTTTGCCGCCGGGCTGGCCACGCAGGGATTTGTCCCTTTTTGTGTTATCTATTCCTCTTTTTTGCAACGTGCTTACGATCAGATTATCCACGACGTGGCGCTGCAGAATCTCAACGTAGTCTTTTGTATCGACCGCGCCGGCGTTGTTGGCGAGGACGGCGCCACCCATCAGGGATCATTCGATCTGGCTTATTTGCGGTGCGTCCCCAACATGACCATCTGTGCTCCGATGAATGAGCAGGAGCTGCGCAACATGATGTTTACAGCTCAGCTTACCGACAAAGGTCCCTGGGCGATTCGCTACCCGCGCGGACGTGGTGTGATGAAAAACTGGAAGACCCCTTTCGGGGAAATTGCTTCTGGCACTGGTCGCAAGCTTACGGATGGCAACGATCTGGCTATTCTATCTATCGGTCATATTGGAAACGAAGCAGCCAAAGCTGTAGAAATGCTGCGTGAGGAAGAGGTGGAGGCAGCGCATTATGATGTTCGTTTTCTTAAACCACTCGACGAAAAGATGCTGCACGAAGTTTTTAAAAATTTTAAAAACATCATCACTGTCGAAGATGGAGTGATTGCCGGCGGCTTTGGCTCTGCAGTGCTCGAATTTATGGCCGATCATCGCTATTCGGCTACGGTTGTCCGGCTTGGCATTCCCGACCGGTTTGTGGAGCACGGCGACAGAAATCTGTTGATCCATGAGTTGGGATATGATGCACAGGCCATAGCCGCTGCCGCGCGCAAACTTACCGCTGCTTTTTCGCCGCTTCACCACTGATGAGCAAAATCGTGTCTTTATTTTTGATATCCTATAAAAATCAAACCTATGAAACGAATTTACTTCTTCCTGCTCTTAGCGGGATGGGCTTTGCAATTGCAGGCTCAGATTACTGAATTTCCCTACAACGAAGGTTTTGAAGAAGAGCAATTTCCACCATCGGGCTGGCTGGGATACCCAATTGTCGGCAACACGGAATTTGTTCGGGTAACAGTTGGCGAATGGCCCGCCTGTTTGCCCCACGATGGAAGCGTCGCAATGGCGCAGTACAACTCATTTAATGCTTCCATAGGTAAGTCGGCGGTATTGATAACCCCGGAATTAATATTGGGCGATGATAACGTGCTGCGGTTTTGGTTTTATCGTTCCGAAGACCCAAGCAACAACCGTCACGATAAAATTGAAGTCTATTACAATTCCACTCCCGATCTGGAAGGCGCTACCCTGCTGGATTCCATCAGCAGAGCTGTCAACTTTTACCCGGTTGTTCCCGCCAAGGGTTGGTATCAGTACGAATTTACAATCGACAATATGGGCAGTACCCATATCATTTTCAAAGCTATTAGTGCCTACGGATGGAAAATGTATCTGGATGATGTAGAGGTCAACACCAGCACCCTCGACCTCGATCCGCCGGTGGTAATCTCGCTCGACGGAACACAGGTCTACGCACAGCAGCCGATGAACCTCGAGCTGGTGGTGCGCGATGTATCGGATATGCCGGAAATGCTCGAAGGGCAAGCAACCATCGAAGGGGATACTCAGGTGGTGGAGATGACAAAAACCAGCGGAACACAGGGCGATTTTACCTATCACGGAACCATTGCCGGTCAGCTCGATCATACCGAGGGCGAAATAAAATTCTGGCTCATCGATGAGCCGGGCAATGCTGCCTGGTCGGATAATTACCCATTGCATTGGGATTGGGTGAAACCCATCCTGGAGGAGAGTTTTGAAGGAGAGGATTTTCCGCCCGAAAACTGGACTGTCACCGGGCAGCCGCTTACATGGCTCACCTGGGACGACTATGGCCTGGTGTATTACACCGACAGCGATGGGACAGAGTGGGAAGTTTATCCGCCGCATGGCCAGCGACAGGCCGCCGTGGAATGGGATTTTCAGGGAAACGATCAAAACGAATGGCTGATATCTCCGCCGATCGCCATTACCGAAAATGCCGTGCTTACGTTCAAAACTTTTGTCAGACTGAACAACTACGACTACGACGAATATCTTGTGCGGGCTTCCACCGATGGGTTTACCTGGGAAAATCTATGGAGCGCCGCAGATTATCCCGCAGGCGTGAGTAATTATGACGACGACATTACTTTAAGTTTAAATAGTTATGTGGGTCAGGAAGTTCGCATCGCCTGGCAGGCTTACAATCTTTATGGCGGCAACCTTTGGTATTCGTGGTTTGTAGATGATGTAAAAATCCGGGCCACCGATACCCTTGTAGGGATTAACAAAAAAAATGATTTGCCGGTTTCCGGCGCTTTTCCAAATCCATTCAGCGCTTTTACCACCATCCGTTTTAAAATGCAACAAGCCGGTAAGGTTTCCCTAAATGTTTTTAGAAACGATGGTAGAAAAATATTTGAGCGACTTTTTTATGCGCTTCCGGCAGGTTTTAATGAAATAAAAATTGATGGAACCCAATTGCCTTCGGGATTTTACTACTATCAATTGCAAACTTCCGGCGGCACTTTCGGCGGCAAACTTATCAGGAGATAGTTTTTTTTTGTAGTGCTGATCTATGTCTTTCTTTTAATTCAGCACAGACATTTTGTTAGCAAAAATCCATCGTAGCGATAATTCTTGATTATTTTAGCCGAAAATTTTTTGGCCGGTGCGGAGAGCGATACCTTTAATAATCCTTTTCATTTTTGCAACCACTTATTTGCATGCACAATGGCGTGTGGCTGATGATGTGTGGCTCGACAGCAGCAACCTCTCCGTAACGCTTCCCGACATAGTGATGCAGGATATTGCTACCCCGGTTACTTTTAAAATCATCGACCCTGCACTTCGTTCGATGGTGCATGGCGGCGTGGAAGTAACTATTGATGATGAAAAGCAGACAATAGATTTTCGCTACGGCGAGGCTGCTGTTGACGTGGTTTTTAAAACCAGCAGGATTTTTACGGTCGAAGCCGGAAGTTATTCCTATAGCCGGCATGTTACTCCTGTCCCGCTGTGGCTTTCGGTGCTGCCGCCGCTCATCGCCATCATCATGGCGTTGTTTTTCAAGGAGGTTTATACTGCTCTGTTCATTGGCGTGCTGGTGGGGACTTTCATCATATTTTATTATCAGGGGCACCATTTTTTTGAAGCTTTGTTTCATGGGTTTTTTGCTGTTATCGATACCTATGTGCTCAATTCGTTACTCGACAAAAACCACGTTTCGATTATTATTTTTTCGATGATGATTGGCGGGATGGTAGGAATCATCACCAAGAATGGCGGGATGAAGGGCGTTGTTAATTTTCTTTCGCGCTATGCCAACAATGCCCGCTCGGGGCAGTTGGTGACGTGGGTGCTGGGGGTGATGATATTTTTTGACGATTATGCTAATACCCTCGTGGTGGGCAACACAATGCGTCCGATTACCGACAAGCTGAAAGTTTCGCGTGAGAAACTGGCCTACATCGTCGACAGCACAGCAGCGCCCATAGCTTCGATAGCTTTCGTTACCACCTGGATTGGCGCCGAGCTAAGCTACATTCAGGATGGAATAAAAACCCTGGGCCTCGACGAAACCCCTTACGATGTTTTTCTCAACTCGCTGCAATATTCGTTTTATCCCATCCTTACATTACTTTTTGTATTAATCCTGGTGGTTCGGCGGCGCGACTTTGGCCCCATGCACGCCATCGAGGTGGCTGCGCGCAGCGGCAAAGTAGCGCCAAAAGCAACTTCTGCCCAGCTCGATTTTGGTCGAGAGACAGAGCCTGACGAAAACGTTAAAGCCCGGTGGTACAATGCCATCGTGCCGGTGCTGGTGGTGATATTCGGAACCATTACAGGCCTTATCATTACCGGTTTGCAGCTGGTGGGATGGGATGCCGGAGCATCTTTTGGCACCAACCTCTCGCATGTGATTGGCAGCTCCGATTCGTTCAGCGCTTTGCTGTGGTCGTCGCTAGGAGGTGTGGTAGTTGCTCTGGTGCTTACCGTAGGTCAGCGCATTCTGCCGTTGCGCAGCAGCATCGATGCTTTGGTGGAGGGATTTAAAAGTATGCTCACCGCTGTGCTCATTTTGGTTTTGGCCTGGTCGATAGCCATGATCACCGAGCAGTTGCATACGGCGGCGTTTATCTCCGGGAGTCTTATCCAACTCGACATCTCGCCCTACCTGGTGCCGGCGCTTACCTTTTTGTTGGCGGCAGCTATTTCGTTTTCCACAGGCTCGTCGTGGGGAACGATGGCCATTTTGTACCCGCTTATCCTGCCGGCCACCTGGTACATCGGCATCGAAGCAGAGCTGGAGTACGACACGGCCATGTCGATTTTTCATAATGTAGTCTCGGCAGTGCTGGCTGGCTCGGTGATGGGCGATCATTGCTCCCCGATTTCCGACACCACCATCCTTAGTTCGCTGGCCAGCTCCTGCGACCACATCAGCCATGTGCGCACCCAGATGCCCTATGCGCTTACCGTAGGCACGGTGGCCATTGTGCTCGGAACCATCCCGGCAGCTTTTGGCGTTTCCTCCCTGATACTGTTTCCGGTGAGCCTGGCAGTACTTGCGTTGATCATCCAACTGGTTGGCAAGCCGGTGCCGAAGGCGTTTCTTGTGAAATCCTGATGATTTATTTACGATTTACGATTTTAGATTTACGATTTTGGAATTTTAAAGAGGTGCATATTCTGCGTGGAAAATGAGAGACTAAGGGACTAAGAGACTAAGGGACTAAGAGACTAAGGGACTAAGAGACTAAGGGACTAAGAGACTAAGGGACTAAGAGACTAAGGGACTAAGAGACTGAGGGACTGCTGGCTGAAGCCTGAGGAGTGCTTCTAATTAAAAACGTAGAGCACATCTCCGTCGAAGCGGGTGTTGTACTGCACCATGGGGTAGGATGCGGGGCCTTCGACTACGGAGCCGTCGAGCAGCAGATAGCGGGAGCTTGTGCAGGTATCTACTGCGAAGAGCGCCGATTCGTCGACGATGAGGCGGGTGCATTTGAGCACCGGCTCATAAACACAACAACTGTCGGGTTTGTAGGTGGGCGTGCGCTCGAAGGCTTTGAACTCCTCGAGAGAAGCACGGTAGATGATGATGCCACGGCTTGGCTCGTTGGCGGTGACGTAAGCATAACCACCAATGCTGTTGAGCGGCAGGTATTCGGTTGAGTTGGGATAAATATAAAAATTAACATACCCAATGTCGATGGGTGGATCGTCATTGTTGTCGCAGGAGATGATAAAGAGCAGAGATAAAAGTGAGAATAAAGCGACAAAAGAAATCGTTTTGGGAGCCATAGTTTTTCCTGGATGAATGTATGAGGCTATGTAACGCAATGATTTGATGGATATTTTGCAGGGGCGGCGTGAGCTGATGTGAAAATGCGACCTTTGCAGAAAGATTGTTTTAGTGAAAGATACACCTTATTATTTAGTACTTCTGATTTTGGTGGCGATGCTGCACCTGGCTGGTTTTGCGCAAAAGGATACCCATTACGTTTTTGATGTCATCACCAGCGAAAATACACTGTTGCAAAAAGGTTTGTCGGCCAACACCGTGAACTTTATCATGCAGGACAGCTATGGCTACATGTGGTTTGGCACCTGGGACGGCTTGAATAAATTTGACGGATACAATTTCACCATCTACACACGAGCCGAAGGGCTGAGCAACGAAACCATCCATGTGTGTCTGGAAGCCGACGACGGCAACATCTGGATAGGTACCGACGAGGGACTGAATTGTCTGGAGCGTTCTACCGGCAACATCATCACCTACCTCTGCCACACCCACGACAGCACCACCCTTGCTGATAATAAAATAAATGCGCTTTATCAGGATATTCCCGGACGTATTTTGATAGGTACGGCCAGCGGGTTGTGCAGCATCGACCTGCAAACCCATGTAATACATCGTTACCAAACCGGACGGCACGGCCGCAGCAACTATGTTAATTGCATCCTGCGCAGCGCCGACAGCACCTATTGGCTGGGAACTAACTTCGGGCTGGTAGAATTTGATCTGGAGCAAAACAAAAGCATGCGGCATCTCAACCGACCCGACGACCCCCATAGTTTAAGTGGTAATAATGTGCGCGACATACTCGAAGACAGCATGGGGAGGCTGTGGGTTGCAACCGAAAATGGCCTCAGCCTGATGAATCGCACCAGCAATACTTTTAGCGTATTTCGTCACCAGCCGGAAAAGAAGGGAGGTTTGAGTCACAATTTTATCGAGACGCTTTACCAGGATGCCGAAGGGCAATTGTGGATTGGAACCGACGGTGGAGGACTTAATGTGATGAATCTGCAGGATTTTACCATCAAAAACCTGCAAGCCGACAACTCCAATGCTTCGAGCCTTAGCAACAATCGCATCTACCACATCACCGACGACCGCAACGGAAACCTCTGGATTGGAACTTTTAAGGGTGTGAATGGCATTGACCGTTACCGGCCCAAGTTTCAGCTTTATTCGGCGCAGCCCAACGAACCGGACGCCTTGCACGACAATTTCGTGTGGGCATTTCTTGAATATGCACCCGGTATCATCTGGATTGGTACCGACAAAGGCATTAGCGTGTTCGACGCCAAACGTAAGAAATTCAGCGGGATCACCCGTTATTTGGCGCCAGGCAGCAAGCTTTCGAGCCAACGGGTGCGCTCGCTCTTCAAAGACAGCTTTGGCAACGTATGGATTGGCACCCGCGATGCCGGACTCAATAAGCTCGAAATTAACACCGGACACATCCATCATTTCAGTCCGTCGATACAGTACTACAACAACATCAGCGACGGCTATGTGCTCGATATGGTGCAGGACACCAGCGGCCTGCTATGGGTGAGCACCAGCAATGGATTGAACGCTATTGATCCGGTGACCCACTCCATTAAAATTTACCGGCACAATCCCCAAAAACCAGGATCGCTTTCCAACAATACTATTTACGATGTTTATAAAGACGCGGAAGGAACGATCTGGCTGGCTACCCTCGATGGCCTTAATCGATACCACGCTGCCACCGACAGCTTTTCGGTGATTAGACATAACATGACCGGCCAAACGATGGCAACCGACCGTATCTTTAGCATTTTCGAGGACAGCCTGGGGAATTTCTGGCTGGGAACCCGCGGCGGCGGTCTGGAATATTACGACCGAAAGAACAACAGTTTTACAGTCTTCAGCCGCGACGACGGCTTGCCCAACAACATGGTGTATGGCGTGCTGCAGGACGAACAAGACAATCTGTGGATGAGCACCAACTGGGGCATTTCTAAATTTGACATTGCCACACAAACTTTTATCAATTTTGACGTTACTGACGGGTTGCAAAGTAATGAGTTCAATGCGGAGGCTTATCTGAAATCCTCCTCCGGCGAGATGTATTTTGGTGGCATGAAAGGGTTTAATGTTTTTGATCCTGCCGCCATTGCGCTCAACCCCACCACGAGTAATCTCATGATCACTTCTTTTAAGATTTTTAATCAACCACAGGCGGGGCAACTGCTCGACGGCGACACCATCATCTTATCCTACCAGCAAAACTTTTTTTCTTTTGAATTTTCCACCTTTGATTATTTCAATCCGCACAAGAGCAAATATGCCTACCAGCTCGACGATTACAACAGCGACTGGGTGTACGTGGACGGCGGGCGCCACTATGCCGATTACGCCAACGTGATGCCCGGCAGCTATACTTTTAGGCTGACCGGTGCTGGCAGCAACGGACTGTGGAACAGCGAAGGTGTTGAGCTAACCGTCATTATCCGCCCGCCGTGGTTTGCCACCTGGTGGTTTAGAGCCGGCGCGGGGCTGCTTTTTGTTTTTTTGATCTGGCTGCTCATTTCCGGCAGGGTGCGGCATATCCGCAAAAAGCATCTGTACGAAAAGCGGGTACTTATCGTCGAAAAACAACTCTTGGAGATACAGCAAAAAGCATTACGTCTGCAGATGAATCCGCACTTCATCTTCAATTCGCTCAACAGCATTCAGAGTTTTATCCTCACACGCGAGGTCGACATGGCCATCAACTATCTCAGCCGCTTTTCCCAACTGATGCGTATCATCCTGGCCAACTCCCGCGAATCGGTGATAGCGTTGGCCGACGAAATAAAAGCCATTACCCTTTATCTGGATATCGAGCAACTTCGTTTCGACAATCGTTTCGACTATCAGATTCATCTCGATCCTGATATCGACGAAGAGTTTGCAGGCATTCCACCCATGATTCTGCAGCCTTTTGTCGAAAACGCGATCATTCACGGGCTGATGCACAAGGCCACACAAGGCCACGTATGGATAGCTTTTGTAAAAAAAGCAAACAATTTGTTGTGTACCATCACCGACGATGGGGTAGGGCGCGAGCGCGCCATGGAAATAAAAAATGCTTCCGGGCTGGCTGCAAAATCGCGTGGCATGACCATCACCAACGAAAGGCTCGGGCTTTTAAGTCAGAACGCCGATGGTGAGTTCAGTGTGCGCATCATCGACCTGAAAGATGCAGCGGGAAAGGCTGCGGGTACACAGGTAGAGCTTACCATTCCTATTCAGGAAATCTAATGCACACGTTCTGATTGGCACGCTTACTCTTATTTATAATAGTTAAAAATTAATGGGTAAAAATGGGAAAAGAGGTAGCATTAGTAATAAAAATTAGATATTTGCCCGTTTATTTTTAGAAAAAACAACGTGGTAAAAGCAGTAATCATCGATGACGAGAAGAAGTCGCGGCAGGCACTCACCGGCCTGCTGGAACGCTATTGCCACAATGTGATCATTCTGGGCGAGGCCGAAGGAGTACGTTCGGGTATTGAAATGATAAAAAGTACCAGCCCGGATGTGGTTTTTCTCGACATACAGATGCAAGACGGCAGTGGCTTCAGATTGTTACAATCGTTTGAAAAAATAGATTTTGAAATTGTGTTCACCACAGCTTTCGACCAGTACGCCATCAAGGCGATCAGGTTTAGCGCCCTCGACTATCTGCTAAAGCCCATTGTGCCGCAGGAGCTGATGGAAGCTGTGCGCAAAGTGGAAGACCTAAAGATGGCGCGGCAGCAGAACATTCAGGAAAATATCAATGTGCTGCTCGAAAACATTCAAAATCCCGCTGAATCGCGTAAGATTATCCTCAGCACCGCCGAGAAGATCCATGTGGTGGATGTTGACGATATAATAAGGTGTGAATCGGATAATTACTACACCAAGTTTTTCTTTCTGGATGGCAGCCGGCTTTTGATAAGTAAGACATTGAAAGAAAACGAAAGCCTGCTGCGCGGTCATCAGTTTATCCGCTCACACAAATCGCATCTTGTAAACACCAAATACATCAGAGGCTTTGTAAAAAGCGATGGCGGATACATCCTGATGAGCGACAACAGCAAAGTGCCCGTGTCGCGCCGCCGTAAGGAGTTGATTATGGAAACTTTAAATAATTTGTAAAGCAAATAGATTTAAGATTAGAAAATTTTGAAAAACAGAAAGACACCTGGTGAAGTGCGCCAGATGGGAGCACCGGTGGAGGTAAGCCGGCAACTGATTGTTAAAAACCTTTAACTTGTTTCAGGGCATCCATTCGCAGGGCACATCTACTTTTACGTATTTTCTGCATCGAAAATTCACTGCAACCATATGAATGACATATTATTCTTTTTATTAATAATCGGTTGGCTTGCATTCAGCTTTTACCAGCAGGGCGTCAAGAAAAAGCGCCAGCAGGAGGCAATGGAGGCTGCGCGCCGGCGTAAATTAGCTGAAGAACAGGAGGCTGGTTACGGGCAGGAAGTGGTGGATGAGCCTTTGGTGCAGGAGGTGCAGCCCGAGCGTCGCCGCAACTTTGTGGAGGAGCTGGAGCGCATGCTTGCCGGAGAAGTACAAAGCCTGGAGGAGATACCGGAACAGGAAGCGCAATCGCTCGAGACTATCCCCGAAGCGGCAAAGATGACCGAGATTGACGACAACGACGAAATCAACATTTATCAGAAATATTATGACGCTAAATTAGTACCCGTAACGGCGCAAGAGGAAACACCTGAAGAGCTGGACGAATACCGGCACGAGCTGCAGCATGAAATAACCCAGGATTTGCAAGGGGTTGAGATAGCAGAAGAGCCTGTTTTTGACGCCCCGTATTTCGATTTACGGAAGGCAATTATCTATTCAGAAATCCTCAATTGTCGTTACTGCTAATTAAGTGTGAGTTTAAATAAGAGGGAGAGACAAAAAGGTTTTGGAGAATCCATTTTTTTATTACTAATTTTACCGCCCTTTAGCAAAGCAAAAATAAACATAAAATTATTTAGTATGTTAAAAAATCTACTTTTAACTATTGGTATTCTGCTCACGTCCAGCCTGTATCTGTTTTCACAGTCGGGTGCACTGCAAGGAAAAATCCTTGATGCCGATACTAAAGAGCCCATTCCGTTTGCCAACGTGGCGTTGTTTTCGGGGGGTAATCTGATAACGGGGGCCACCTCCGATTTTGATGGGAAGTACGTAATAAAGCCTTTGACACCAGGTAATTACAACGTGCGCGCATCGTTTATTGGTTACCAAACCAAAGAGATTGCCAACGTCATTGTAAAAGGTGACCAGATCGTTTTTGAGGACATCGAGTTGTCGAGTACTACCGAAGTGCTGCAGACGGTGGAAGTGGTGGAATACAAAGTTCCGCTGATTTCCAAAGACCAGACTACCTCAGGAGCCACTGTTACCAGCGAAGAAATCCAAAAGATGCCCAACCGCTCCACCACTTCTATCGCAACTACTGTGGGAGGGGTTTATTCTGATGCCGATGGTGGTAACATTAGTATCCGCGGACAGCGTTCGAGCGGTACTGTTTACTACATCGACGGCATGCGCGTTTTGGGATCGTTATCGTTGCCTGAATCGGCCATCGAGCAAGTGTCGGTAATTCTGGGTGGTGTGCCCGCCAAATTTGGCGATGCTACCGGGGGTATCATCAGTGCTACCACCAAAGGTCCTTCGCGGCAATTTGGTGCCGGTGCCGAATTGCAGACTTCCGAATTCTTGGATGCCTTCGGTTACAACCGTCTGGGATTGAACGTACAGGGACCGCTGATCACCAGAACTGAAGAAAATGGCAATAAGACCTCCCTGGTGGGCTATTTCCTGGCCGGCGAAGTTATCTACCGCGAAGACGGACGGCCCTCGGCCAAAGGAACACTCGATAAAGCTACCGGCGAATATCTGAATTTCCTTAAAGAAAACCCACAACGCGAGACCGGCAGTGGTTACGGCTTGTTCAACAACGCGCTATTTATGCGCAAAAGCAACACCGAAACAGTAAAGCAATCGCAAAATACAGAGCGTACCGAAATAAACTTTTCCGGAAAAATCGACCTGCGCACTTCGCCCACCATCAATCTTACTATCGGGGGATCGTTCAACCTGCAGGACTACCGCGCCTTTAGCTATAGCAACAGCTTGCTCAACTCAGAAAACAACGCCCACGTGAAAAACAACACCTGGCGTGTGTTTGGCCGCTTTACCCAGCGCTTCCTGGCCGACAAAGAAAGTAGCTCGCTCATCAAGAATGTCTACTATTCCATCCAGGCCGACTATTCAAGATTTCATCAAGTTGTAGAAGATGAAACCCATGGTGACAATCTTTTCAACTATGGTTACCTGGGAAAATTTGATACTTACAAACGTCGCTCCTACGAGCTTGGCAGCGACACCATCAATGGCAACATATATAATAATGTGTGGGTGCAAAACAACTGGCAGGATACTGCCTTCACTTTCCAGCCCTACGACATCAACCCGGTGGTAGCCCGCTACACCGAACTATATTATGAGCGTTATAAAGAGAAAGGCGACTGGCGCAACAACCCACAGGGTGGCTACTGGCTCAACTACAACCAGGTGCAGCTTTATGGCGGCTTGCTCAACGGACAATCTCCTGATAATGTCTACACCATGTGGTCAAACGTTGGCGCACAGTACAACGGCTATTCCGTTGACGACGATTCGCAGATAGGTATTTCTGCCAATGCCAGTGCCGACATCGGTAACCATGCCATCGAGTTTGGTCTGCAATACGAGCAGCGCAAAGAGGGCGCTTACGGCTATGGCCCTGTAGGATTGTGGTCGCTGATGCGTCTGATCACCAATACGCACATCAACGAACTCGACAAGAGCAACCCACAGTTGGTCGAAATTGATGGCGTATTTCAGGACACCATCAACTATAACCGCTTGTACAGCTACACTGACCAGCGCATCTTTGATGTCAACCTGCGTAAAAAATTGGGCATCGACATTCAGGGCGTAGACTGGATCGACATCGATTCGTACGATCCGCGTACCCAGACCATCAGCTACATCGACGAAAATGGCGTGATACACAAAAATACGCCTGTAAATGGTGGCCTTTCGATAGATATGTTTAGTCCCGATGAGCTGCTCAACGATGGTGTTAACTACGTTTATTATTATGGCTACGATCCATACGGAAACAAGCACAGCAGCCGTCCGGCCTTCGACGATTTCTTTAATGCACAGGACGAAATTATGATGCCCAATGGCCAGGCAAAAAAATATTACACCCGCGACATCGGTGCTTTTGAGCCTATCTACATGGCCGGATACATACAGGATAAGTTTGCTTTCGACGACCTGATCTTTAACATTGGTCTGCGTGTCGACCGCTTCGACGCCAACCAAAACGTGCTGAAAGATCCCTATCTGTTCTATTCAGCCTACACAGTGGACGAACGGAACAGGACTTTCGACAACAGAGAGCACCCCTCTAACATTCCTGGCAATGCTGTTATTTATGTGGATAACAAGGACAACCCTGCTGATGTAATTGGTTACCGTGTGGATAATACCTGGTACAATTCTTCGGGTACCATCATTCAAAACCCGGATATCCTTGATGTTGGTAATGGTATTACCCCCTATCTCAAAAATCCGAACCAAACCAAAATGACGAGCGAAGTATTTGAAGACTATACTCCGCAGGTGAGCGTGCTGCCACGAATTTCGTTCTCATTCCCCATCTCCGACGAGGCCTTGTTCTTTGCTCACTACGACATTCTTACCCAGCGTCCTACGGCTGCCTTGCGCATGGATCCAACCCAATATTTCTTTATCGACCGTCAGGGAGCTATTAATAATCCAAACCTGAAGCCTGAGAAAACCATCGACTATGAGTTGGGATTCCAGCAGAAGATCAGCAACACCTCTTCACTTAAGATAGCCACTTTCTATCGTGAGATTCGCGACCAGATACAATATTACCGTTTTACGGGTGCCTACACGGGTGGTTCTAACCTTTACGACTCTTATGCTAACCTCGACTTTAGTACTGTAAAAGGGTTGACCATAGAATACGACCTGCGCCGTACCACCAACATCCGGGCGCGTATCAGCTACACGCTGCAATTTGCCGAAGGTACCGGGTCAAGCCCCAGCACAGCAGCAGCTTTGGTTAGCGCCGGGCTGCCTAACCTGCGTCAGTTGTTCCCCCTCGACCAGGACCGTCGTCACTCTTTCAACATTGTGCTCGACTATCGTTTTGGCGAAGGCAAAGCCTACAGTGGCCCTACTTCTACCCGCAACATAAAAGACACTGATAAAGTAAAAACCACCCAGTGGCTCAAAAATACCGGTCTGAACCTTACCCTAAGTGGTGGTTCGGGAACTCCTTACACCCGTGCCGAAAACATTATTGGCGTTTATGGCGGCGGTGGCGGCTACGTATTGGATGGTACCATCAACGGTTCGCGTCTGCCCTGGCAGTTCAGGATCGATGCCCGTCTGGATCGCGACATCAGCATCAATAAAGACCCAAAATCCAACACCTACTTCAACGTCTATCTGCAGGTGCTCAACCTGTTGAACACCAAAAACATCATCTCCGTTTATCCCGCTACCGGAAGCCCTGATGATGATGGTTACCTGACAGCTCCCGAATGGCAGAGCAACATCAATGCTTCTATCGATCCGGCTGCTTATCGCGATCTCTATGCGTTGCGCATGAATTCGCCCTTCAACTTCAGTACACCGCGTCAGATCAGGCTGGGTGTGATCTTCAACTTTTAATCCCTTTTTTTTAAAGATTAATCAGGAAAAATAAAAATATCATACAGATGAGGTACATATTACAAATACTGCTGATTTTCTCGGTAATACTAATGACAGCTCCCCAAAGCTATGCCGAAAAACAACCCAATGCAGAGAAAAATAAGCTTAAAGCGAGTGCTGCCGGTTGTTCGGCCGGTGGGGGCTTTGCTTTTCTTGATGTAAATAATATCCGTGCCCGTATCAATACGGGTGGCGACATGTGGTGGAACTTCGACCGCGGTCAATATTTTGTTCCCGGCAACACCCAAAAAACTTCGATGTTTTCGGCATCGCTGTGGATTGGTGGTGTAGACGTCAACGGGCAGCTCAAGTTGGCCGCCCAGCGCTACCGTCAGGTAGGTATCGACTATTGGACTGGTCCTATTTCGCGTATCGACGCCTCGATAGATGCAGAAACCTGCGCCGAATACGACAAACTGTTCGAGATGACACGCGCCGAGGTGGATGAATTTATTGCC
>Ga0265293_10005223_pt1 | contig 21941 bp, 18 predicted proteins | sample Munlanlewell138R_FD_192505 | JGI IMG/M metagenome (GOLD analysis project Ga0265293, IMG submission 192505) | Leachate microbial communities from a municipal landfill in Southern Ontario, Canada - Leachate well 138R | ecosystem: Engineered > Solid waste > Landfill > Unclassified | place: Canada... | reverse complement strand
GAGGCCATACGCTTCCCAAATACCTTCAACCAACAGTGGCTGTTCATCCCTATCGGCTAGACCCCGAAGGCGAATACATGGCACTTGTGCCTCCCATTCTCGTGGAGGGCTCGTTACACGCCCAGAAAGGAGGCGAAACACATGCCAAAGCGACCTCTGCAGACATTTAAGTTGCGCATTCGCCTCCACCTCATCGGACTTTTTCATCGGTTACGACTAAGTCCAAAGGTGTACTATGTTGGGAGTAACGAAGTCTTACCTCCTCCACTCTCGACAGAAGAAGAACAAGCTCTGCTGGTACGGTTGCAGGCAGGTGATCTCCTTGTTCGGACTCCACTCATCGAACGTAACCTCCGACTGGTCGTTTACATCGCTCGCAAGTTTGAAAACACTGGCATATCGATTGAAGACTTAGTGTCCATTGGAACCATTGGCTTAATTAAGGCGGTCAACACCTTTGATCCCAGTAAGAACATCAAACTCGCCACCTATGCTTCTCGTTGCATTGAGAACGAGATTCTAATGTATCTTCGTCGAACCAGCAAATTGAAGGCTGAGGTGTCCTTCGACGAACCCCTCAACGTAGACTGGGACGGAAATGAACTGGTGTTAGCCGATGTGGTCGGCAACGAAAGTGATGTTATCGTCCACATCGAAAAAGAAGTGGACAAAGCCCTGTTAACGAGCGCTTTACAGCAACTAACAGGGCGAGAAAAGAGAATTATGGAGTTGCGTTTCGGTCTAACAGGTGACAAGGAGCGTACACAGAGAGAAGTAGCAGATCTCCTGGGTATCTCTCAATCCTACATCTCCCGACTGGAAAAGAAAATCCTCAAGAAACTCCGCAGAGAAATGAAAAAAATGGAGTAGTCGCCTAACAGCGAACACAAAAAAGCCTCAGGAATTCTGAGGCTTCTGCATACTATATCCGATGTTGTGCCGTACTATTTGCGCCGTAGAAACGCTGGGATCTCTAAGGAGTTGTCCGTAAAGGGCCTAACATCAAGCTCTTTTGTAATTTTAAAGCTCTCTTTGGCCTTCGGTACATCGAAACCAGTGGCAATAACTGTCACTCGCAGGGTATCCCCGAGGCTCTCGTCAATTACCGCACCGAAAATCACGTTCGCATCCGCGTCTGCGGCCCGCGAGACAATTTCGGCTGCCTCGTTCACTTCAAAGAGACCAAGATTAGAGCTTCCAGTAAGACTCAACAGAATCCCCTTTGCCCCTTCAATGGATGCCTCTAGGAGCGGGCTAGAAATCGCCTGTTCCGCCGCTTTGGCTGCTCGGTCCTCACCCGAAGCCTGACCTATACCCATGAGGGCTGAACCTGCGTTGGTCATAATAGCCCTGACGTCGGCAAAGTCTAGGTTGATCAGACCGGGAACAGTGATCAGATCGGAGATTCCTTGTACTCCCTGCAACAACACATCATCGGCTATCTTGAAAGCATCCAGCATCGATGTGCGTTTTTCCACCACCTGCAACAAACGATCGTTGGGAATCGTGATTAAGGTATCTACTTTACTTTTCAGCAACTCAATACCCTTCTCAGCCTGTTCCCGACGTCTACGTCCTTCAAACGTAAAAGGTTTCGTCACTACCCCCACCGTAAGGGCGTGTAGCTCTTTGGCTACTTCAGCCACTACTGGTGCGGCTCCAGTACCCGTGCCTCCCCCCATGCCCGCGGTAATAAAGACCATGTCGGCTCCTTCAAGGGCTTTGGAGATCTCTTCTCTTGATTCTTCTGCTGAACGTTGCCCTACACTAGGATCCGATCCAGCCCCCAAACCTTTGGTGAGCTTCTCGCCCAGTTGGATCTTCTGATGTGCTTCAGACATTTGCAGGGCCTGAGCGTCTGTGTTCAGCGCAATAAACTGAATGCCCTTTAGATCCGCTGCAATCATGCGGTTTACAGCGTTTCCGCCTCCGCCGCCGCAACCTATAACCTTTATGTCCGCAAACTGAACATTATCCAGATCAAATTCGAACATGGGATCCCCCTCTTCAACATCGGATTATAATCATCCAGTGATCAAAAAGACGCTTGATTTCCAGACTAATTTCCACATGGAGACCGCTTTTCCCTTTAAGCTGTGGAAAAAACTATTTATCCTTGCCATTCTAGCACGCTTTTTTACAGAGTACTGACCACAGGACTCTTGGGTACCCTCAAATCAATGCGCCTTGCTTGCTCGTTGCGCAGGCTCAAGTCCTCAAGAATCGTTTCGAGTAAGACAAACTTCTCCTCGAGATCTACAGGTTGACCCATTAGTATCTCTGTACCTGAACGGGTAACAAAGGAACGCGTAGCCATATTCAACTCTGAGATGGAGGCTTGCAGTTTGGCTGGAACCATATTGAGTAGCCGGGCCGTCGCTACAAGCTGCTCGGGAGATGACAGATCACAGTGCGTTACAATAGGCAGAGAGTGTACTACTCCAGAGCCGATTGAAGGCAGTATCCCACCATCCCGATCCAGAAGCACCCATCCGCCCTCACTCGGCGTTTGAGCAATAGGCGTGCGCTCCTGAATGCTTACAGTCAATCGGTTCGGCCAACGCCACTTCGCCGTAGCGTGTTCAATCCATGGATGTTCCATAAGAGTCGCTGCGAGCTCACGCGTATCTACGCGCCACACATTTGTTAAGGAAAAATCTATGTACAAATCTAATTGCTCAGCGCTTAGATACGATAAGCCTGTCCACTCAATTTTGTCCGTTTCAAAGAACGTAGAGTTCGCGAACAAGTATAGGGCGATGACGAGTGCTAGCACTAGAACATATAGGGCATTCTTACCGCTCGAGAGCTCATTTGTCATACTGCCCCTCCTTCATTCTTCAATTCTGGTAATCTTTGCTCCAAGGCCTGTTAACCGCTCCTCCATAGACTCGTAACCTCGGTCAACATGTGCAACTCCATGGATCACAGACTGTCCTTCTGCCGCCAGAGCTGCCAGAACTAACGCTGCACCACCCCTCAAGTCACCAGCGACCAAAGAGGCGCCCGTCAATCTCGTAGGCCCGTCAATCGCCACTGACGAGCGGTTTACAGTGACGTCCGCACCCAGTTTACACAACTCCTGTGTATACCCAAATCGACGATCAAATACTGCTTCCTCTAGTTCACTTCGCCCTACGGCTTGGGTGGCTACCGCTACCATTTGTGGCTGTAAATCCGTGGGAAAACCCGGGTAGGGCCTTGTTGAGACTTGAAACGGCTTGAGCTTGGTTGGTGATTCGATCGTGATCGTCCGCTCCTGCGTCACCACTTTCGCGCCCATTGCCGACACAAGTTCTAGCAGTGGTGCTATATGTTCAGGAATCACATTTTCCAGCCTACCACTTCCGCCTGTAATCAAAAAAGCCAGGAGGTACGTGCCGGCCTCAATGCGATCCGGAATGACGGAAAAATCTGTGGCACCGAGTTCATGAACACCTTTAATCCTAATAATCGGCGTCCCCGCGCCTCGAATGTCCGCACCCATACCGTTTAGAAAGGCTTGGATATCCACAATCTCAGGTTCGCGGGCTGCATTTCTGATGATGGTTTCGCCTTCGGCCATTGTTGCAGCCATCATGATGTTCTCGGTAGCCCCGACGCTTGGATAGCGGAAGGTAATGTCTGCACCGCACAAACGCGGAGCTCGAGCCACATACATATCTCCCACGATATCAATCGTTGCTCCCATCTGTTCGAAGCCCGCCAAGTGAATGTCCAAGGGCCTGCTGCCAATGTTGCATCCTCCGGGCCGGGCGACTTCTACGCGACCAAGTCTCGCCAACAGAGGACCCATCACTTGCACCGATGCCCGCATGGACTTCACCAACTCCTTGGGGGTGTGTCCATCGATCGACGATACGTCCAGTTGCATCGCACCAGAATCAAAACTCACGTCCACTCCCAAAGCCCTAAGTACTCCCGCCATGGTATCTACATCGGTTATTCTCGGTACATTATCAAGCCTGAACGACCCTTTACCTAAGAGAGCCGCAACCATGAGTTTGAGGGCAGAGTTCTTTGCCCCGTTAATTCGTACGCTACCGTTGAGACTGCGCTGTCCTTCTACCAAAAACTTGCCCATTGTATCACCTCTACCCCTGACTTTACCGTTCATCTTATGCGGTAAGGGGTAATGGGTGAAACTTAGGCATCAGTCCTGGCATTGCTTGGAGATATTGAGCAAAATGCCCACCCCTGCCAAACTCATGAGCAGGCTAGATCCTCCGTGACTGATAAAGGGTAGCGGAATTCCAGTAACCGGCAGAGAACCGGTGACCACCCCGATATTGAGTAAAGCTTGAAAGGCAATCATCGAAGTGATGCCAATGGCCAGCAAGGTACCATATAGGTCCGGAGCCCGCATGGCGATTCGTAAACCGCGCCAGGCAATGACGAAGTACAAAATGAGTACTGTGACTCCGCCCAAGAAACCTAGTTCCTCGCAGAGTATGGCGAAGATGAAGTCCGTGTGGTGCTCGGGTAGGTACGAGAACTTTTGCTTACTCTTGCCCAGGCCTAGGCCAAACACTCCTCCGGATCCAATGGCCAGCAAAGACTGAATAACATTCCATCCTGTGTCTGTGGGATCAGACCAAGGATCAAGAAAGGCAAACAATCTACGAAGTCGATATTCTTTCATCGTAACTAAGTAAACCATAGCTGGCACCGTAGCAAGGCCGACTAACGTAATCTGACCGAGATGCACACCGCCCGCGAAAAGAACCACGAACACAGTAAAAACCAAGGCAGCGCCGGTACCGAAATCCGGTTCAAGCATGATCAGGGCAAACTGGGCAGCCGTGATCAACAGAATCGGAAGTAATCCCGAAAAAAACCTTCGGGCTTTATCTCGTTTTGTCGACAGGTAAACCGCAACATAGTTGACCATCACCAACTTTGCCACTTCTGAGGGCTGCAGATTAAATCCAGCTATGCGAATCCACCGCGTAGCTCCAGCGGTACCCGAGCCCACAAAAAGTACTGCGACTAACAAGACAAAGGATATAACAAGACCGATGAGGGCCAAAGGCTTAAAGATGTGATAGTCAACATTCATCAAAATGAACATCAGGACCAAGCCCACTAGTGCCAAAATAGTCTGTCGTTGTACGTAGTAATAGGGGTTTCCTGCATCGGCCAGGCCCATCACCGATGACGCACTAAAAACCATGACCAGGCCCATACTTAACAAGATGATCACTGCAACGAATGCCAGTAGATCAACTTTGCCACCCTTGGTAAACATACCCTCGCCCCCTCCCTAATCTATATGCTCCTAGAGTATGGCGTACAACCCTAGCACGGCAAAAACGAGGGAGACCAGCCAAAAACGCGTCATGATCTTACTCTCCGCAACACCAAGGAGCTCAAAGTGATGGTGCAAGGGAGCCATTCGGAACAGTCTCTTGCCCTTGGTAAACCGAAAATACAGAACCTGAAGAATGACCGATACCGTTTCAATCACAAACAAGCCGCCTAAAATTGGCAAGAGAAGCGACGTCTTGCTCACAACAGCTCCCGTTCCCAGAGCCGCTCCTAACGCCAAGGAGCCGACATCGCCCATGAATACTTGGGCTGGGGGAGCATTAAACCATGCAAAGCCAAGGCAAGCCCCTGCCACAGCGCCAAAGAACAAGGCGAGATCTGGATGGCCAAAGTAGTAACATACAAGTCCTAGAGCAGAAGCGCTTATGGCCGTACTTCCCGCAGCTAAACCGTCAACACCATCGGTTATGTTCACCGCGTTGGCAGCACCCACGACGACCAATGTCGTAAAGGGAATATAAACCAAGGTCGGCAGCACAATGCTCTCCCCCCAAAACGGTACAATTAGGTCTGTACCTACACGGGCGGCTGCGTAGAGGGCAACCAGGATGGCGACTCCGAATTGTCCTACTAGTTTCTCGCGTGCACGCAAACCCAGCGAACGTCTCGCCACAATCTTGATGAAGTCATCAAGGAATCCGACGGCGCCAAAGCCAATGGTGGCAAAGAGCATCACTACATTACTGTGGGTTACTGGACGGAAAATGACGACTGCTAAGGTAATTGCTATGATCATCAGCACTCCACCCATGGTGGGAGTGCCGGCTTTCCCCAAATGTGATTTAGGACCATCTACCCGGACTTGTTGACCTAGTTTCAAACGGCTTAAATAGGCAATCATCCGCGGACCTGCTAATAAAGAGAGAATGAATGCAAGAAAGCCGCTAAAAAGAGGTAAAAACGATACCGGCATTACTCATCTCCACCCTTCAGGAGTTGTTCGACGATTTTTTCAAAATGCAAACCCCTAGAAGCCTTAACCAGCACTAAATCGCCGCTTTCAAGTTCGAGATCGTTGGACCTAAGAAAGTCGTCTGTTGTAGCATAGACTTGACCCCGGCCTGCACCTTCTTGCATCAAAGAGGCATATTGCCCAACAAAAAACAGTTGCTCCGCACATGAACTTGCATGACGGCCAACCTCGTAATGGGCTGCTTCCGCAATCTCACCCAATTCAAGCATGTCGCCTAGAATAGCCACTCGCCTACCCGAACAGTACATATGGGCCAGGGTATCCAAGGCCCCTTGCATAGAAGCAGGACTCGCGTTATAGCTATCGTTGACAACAATCATTCCTTTGGGACTGCGGCGGACCTCCAACCGCATCGCACTTGACGCCAACTCCGTTAAGGCGTGAGCACCCTTTTCGATACGAATACCGAATTGCAGACCTACTGTGAGAGCGGCGCTGGCGTTCCATACATTATGGACTCCCGGCACAGCCAAACGAACCTGGACTTCCTCCTGTTCACAACGTAATGTAAACGAAGGTCGGCCCTCAACGTCGAGATTGATTCCCTTCGCCACTACGTCATTGGCAACATCTAACCCATAGTAGATAATACGTCCCGGGAAATTTCGAGCCTGACCGCGAACGGATGGATCATCTCCGTTCAAAATGGCAACACCGGTGGCGTCCATTGATTCAAGGAGTTCACCTTTGGCCTGTGCTATGTTGCCCATTCCGCCCAGAAGTTCCAGATGCACCGGACCGATGTTCGTGATCACTCCATAGTTCGGGGGGCTTATTTCCGTCAAACGTCTTATTTGACCTAATCCGCGCATTCCCATTTCTACGACTAGGAGTTCATGATGTTCTTCGAGTCCCAGAACCGTCAAAGGTACTCCAATTTCGTTATTATAGTTTCCAGCAGTGGCATGGACAGCGTACTCCGTACTCAATACCTGGGTAACCATGTCTTTTGTCGATGTTTTGCCATTGCTCCCAGTAATCGCTATTACCGGAACCGGAAAATCAGCCAAATATCCTTTGGCCAACTCCTGCAGAGCTAAGAGTGGATCCCCTACCTGTACTACGCCGGGTCCCTCGTGAGTACCTTCCTTTACCACCGCGTACCCACCCTTTGCCAGGACGTCCGAAACAAACTGGTGACCGTCAACCCGTTCTCCAGGTAATGCAATAAATAGACTCCCCGCTGCAGCCTCACGACTGTCAATTACAACATTGTGAACCAAACCATCTCCAATGGCTTGGCCATCGGTGTATGCAGCGATCTGGGCTAATGTTAATGGACGCATCAGTCTTTCAGCTCCTTAATGGTCCTCCTGACTTCTTCCCTATCATCAAAATGTACTCGACCCTTGGCAGATTCCTGGTATGTCTCATGACCTTTGCCTGCTACGATCACAAGATCGTCGGCCGTGGCCATCTCCACACCCCGTGCAATCGCAGAGCGCCGATCCGCGATGATCGTGTAGTCAACTTGAGGATTTGTCGCGAGAAGACCTTTCTCTATACTAGAGCAAATCGCCATCGGATCCTCTGAACGCGGATTGTCGGACGTGATAATCACGACATCGGCCAACTTTGCAGCCACAGCGCCCATTAGAGGACGCTTGCCCGAATCCCTATCTCCACCAGCACCGAAGACCAGGATGATTCGTCCCCGTGGTGTCAACTCACGAGCCGAATGCAATATATTCTCGAGTCCATCGGGTGTATGAGCGTAGTCCACCACAACATTAAGACCATGGCTATTTTCTACTCGTTCAAATCGGCCAGGAACGCCGGGTATCATCTCAAGACCTGCTTGGATGGCCTCTAAGGATACACCCTGGCTATAGCAAAGTGCAGCTGCCCCCAGAGAATTGTATACATTAAAGTACCCTGTGAGCTTAAGGTTGATGGGGATTTGTCCTGCCTCACTACTCAGTATATAAGAAACGCCTGCATTTTCCAACTGGATCTTCACCGCTCGAAATGTAGCGTTCTCGCGCACTCCATAGCTTACGACTGTGGTTGTGGCCAAATCCTGCAGCCTGGAACCCCAGGGATCATCAACATTGACTACCGCCGGTCCATGAAGAGCAGTAAACAGCTTACACTTTGCAGCAAAGTAGTCTTCCATGGAAGCATGAAAATCAAGATGATCTTGGGAGAGATTCGTAAAGAGCCCTCCTGCGAAGGAAATGCCTGCCGTACGGTGCAGATCGAGAGCGTGAGACGATACCTCCATGATGACAAAATCCATATGCTCGTCAACCATTTGGGAGAAGAGTCGATACAAATCGAGGGACTCAGGCGTCGTTCGCCCAGATTCTAGGGCCATGTCACCGATCATCGTCTGAATCGTACCGATTAGTCCTACTTTGTACCCTGCTTTTTCCAAGATGGACTTTACGAGGTACGTGGTGGTCGTCTTGCCATTTGTTCCTGTAACACCGAGCACACGCAGTTTACGATCTGGATGATCGTAGAAGCGAGCGCTAGTGAAGCCTAGAGCATACCTTGTGTCAGGAACAACCACTTGAGGTAGATCTAGGTCCGGAAAGGGCCGTTCCACCAATAGTGCTACAGCACCTTTCTTGACTGCTTCATACACAAAGTCGTGGCCATCCAGCTTTAATCCGGAAATAGCCACGAACAGATCGCCCGGTTGGACCGTTCTCGAATCATAACTGATGCCACTTATATTGGTTGCAGAAGATCCGACCGCTCTGTGATCGAGTCCATGTACGACCTTGCTTAGCTCCAAATCGTGTACCCCCTTCTACTGGTCTATAATCTAAAGACAACTTCTACCGCTGAACCTTTGGGGATTCGTGTTCCCGCACCTGGCGATTGCTCCGCTGCTATCCCACTGCCGACGACAGTGATTCGGAGTCCAAGGTCCGACAGAGTAGTCGACGCATCTCGCATACTCATCCCAGATACGTCGGGTACTTCCACTTCTTCCCCCTGATCCTGTTCATAAAAAAAGAGATGGACCGTAGTCTGAACCGGAACTCGCGCACCAGGTTTTGGTGTTTGGGCCGTCACCAGGGTTCCATCTCCCTCCATCGTCCATGGAAAACCAGCTTTGGACAGTCGAGCTTGGGCTTCTTCCTTTGTACAGTTTGATACATTGGGAACCAAAGCAAAGGGCGTCCGAGATTGACCTTCCTGACGTCGTTTCACTCCAAGATATTCGAGGCTTTCCTCCATGATCTCTTTGAATACCGGCGCCGCCAAGACGCCTCCGTAGGGCGACTCAACTTTAGGACTGTAAAGTATAACCAAGACGGCCAAAGCAGGGTCATCCACAGGTGCGAAGCCTACGAAAGAGGCAATTCTTCCTGAGCCATACACTCCGCCTTCAGGAACCTCCGCAGTACCTGTCTTTCCGGCTACGTAATACCCGGCCACGTCCGCCCTGTTTCCGTTCCCGTTTACCACAACGGACCGAAGCAACTGGCTTACCTGTACGGCCGTACTAGAACCTACGGGCTGCCCAAGGACTTCTGGCTCGACTCTTTCGATCAAACGTCCTTGAGAATCCCGAATTTCTCGCACAAAGTATGGCCTCATTAGATTACCGCCGTTGGCAATGGAACAAAGTGCATTAAGGAGTTGCAGTGGCGTGACCGCTATTCCTTGCCCAAAGCCTGTGTTTGCCCATTGCAGGGCTTGCCCGCTGAGCCTGGGCGTGGCTACCATACCAGCTATCTCTCCAGGAAAGTCAACGCCTGAACGCCCTCCAAAACCAAAGTTCCGAATGTAAGGATGAAAGCGTTCCGGACCCATTTCTGCAGACAGTTTGGCGAAGGTTATGTTGTCTGAACGTTCCATCGCTTCCAGGAAAGAAATGCTGCCAAAGACACGACCGTCAGAGTTGCGTACCCTCCCACCGCCTACTTCCCAATAGGATCCACTTTCAAATGTACGCTCATTATACGTCAATCCCAAATCAATGCTTGCCGCGGCGGTTACGAACTTGAATGTAGACCCTGGTTCGTACTGATCCGTGATGGCCACATTACGGCGGCGTCCTGCAGAAACATCTTGATAGTAGTTCGGATCAAATGTTGGGTAAATGGCGTTCGCAAGAATTTCCCCTGTGTTCGGATCCATCACCAAGACCAGACCGCGATCACTCTTGCTTGAAATCACGGCCTCCTGAATATGTGTCTCCGAGACATATTGAATCACACTATCAATGGTTAAGACAATATCATGACCTGCTGTGGGAGGAACAAACTCACTATCGCCCCCTGGGATGCTGCGTTGAGTGGCATCTTTTTCAACCGCTAGCTGACCGGGCGTTCCCTTGAGCGTCTCATCGTAATAGTATTCTATGCCTTCAAGACCTTGATTATCGGAACCAGCAATCCCAATCACATGGGCGGCAAGCGATCCTTGCGGATAGTAGCGTTGCGGGCGCTTTGTGACGCGAATTCCAGGCAAGCCCAGGCGGCGGATGGCTTCGGCTGTTTCGACGCTGAGTCCCCGTGCTAGCCAAACGCTCGTCGTGGACTGTGTGTTTAAGATCTTTGTCAACTCTGCTTCGCTGATAGGCAGAAAAGGAGCTAACTGTCGTGCTGTCCCCTCCACATCCCGAACGCTGTTCGGCAGGGCGTACACTGCATCGGCTCCTACACTTATTGCTAATGTATTATAGTTGCGATCCAAAATGTTTCCTCTTTGGGCATCGATGGTCTGAGGTCTCATGCGCTGGGCAACTGCGCGGTCAGACAAATCGTCACCTTTATAGATTTGCAGGTAACCCAATCGGCCAATGAGCAACAAAAAGCCCAAAGCCCAAAAAAAGAAGATAAATATAGTTCGTCGTATGCGGGATCGTTTACCGGTGTAACGTGCCAGCTTCTACTCCTCCTAACGGCAGAACCTTGTTCACCCAAGAGACTAACGTGGCGAAGATGCCCATACCTTCAGGCGACTGACCATGATCTGTGATCCAACGAGACTCTGCCCCTCCAGCCATGGCTGTAGGCGTGTTGACAACTAATGTCGCCGTATGTACAGGATCCACCATACCCAGTTCAGTTCGGGCTATGTGCTCAATCTGTTTCAACGAACGCACAGATTCCAGACTAAGCATTGTTTGATCATTTCGTTGTTGCATTGTGTTTACCTGCTCCTGTAACTGCACTAATTCCATGCTTAGGTAATACGAAGTTACTTGTTGTTGAAGATACAAGAGACTGACCACTACGCAACAAGCGGCCACCAAGCAAATTTTCAGTGTCACGGGAATCCGACTTCGTTTCACCGGCCGTCTAGGTTTAGGACTAGGGGTCTCTTCTGTAGGATACGAATAGTATTCAAGCTTTCGAGCCGCAGTCATGTGGTGTACCCTCCTTCTAGCTTTTCCACAACCCGCAACTTGGCACTGCGGGCTCTAGGGTTAGACTCTAGTTCTTCTTCCGACGCCTCAATGGGCTTACGATTGACCAGACGAACTACAGGTTGGCTATCGCAGACGCAGATCGGCAAGTTGGGCGGACATGTGCAATTTCCCAGCAGTTCCTGAAAGTACTCTTTCACTATGCGGTCTTCTAGAGAATGGAATGTGATAACCGCCAAGCGCCCTCTAGGCTTGAGTAAGGCTACAGCCTGTTTTAAGGCAACTTCTAATGCTCCGAGCTCATCATTTACAGCGATCCGAAGAGCTTGAAATGTGCGCCTGGCTGGATGCGGTCCCGTCGCCCGAGCTCCTGCAGGAATAGCCTTTTTGATGATCGTCACTAAGTCTCCAGTGGTCTCGATTGGACCATTCTCGCGTTCAGCGACGATAAACTGTGCAATCCGAGCTGCCCAACGCTCTTCACCGTACTGCGAGATGATCCGCGAGAGATCCTTTTGTTCATATGTGTTTACGATTGTCCAGGCATCAAGGGGTGAATCCTGATCCATTCGCATATCAAGCCGTGCTTCTTGGTGGTAGCTAAAGCCTCGTTCGGCATCATCGAGCTGCGGCGAGGAGACTCCAATGTCCATCAGGACGCCAGCCACTTCTGTAATCCCCATGCCCTGCAAGATAGACTGTAGATTACGAAAGTTATCTCTTACCAATGTAACCTGTGCCATATACGCCGTAAGTCTGTATCTGGCTCTTTCCAAGGCTTCGTGGTCTTGATCAATCCCGATCAGCCGAATGGACGGGTTTGCTGTAAGCATTCCCAGGCTATGGCCCGCAGCACCTAACGTACAGTCGACGTAGATTTCTCCTGACTTGAGGTCCAGCGATTCAATTGTCTCCTTGAGTAAGACTGGTTCATGGGCAAAATGCATCGCTATCACCCCTGGATCAGATTCCCAAATCTACTATATTTTCCGCAATATCTTCAAAGGACTCTTCTGCATCATCCACATAGGATTCCCATCTTTCTTTGCTCCAAATCTCAACTCGGCTCGATACCCCAATCACTACGGCATCCTTCTCAATGGAGGCAAACTCTCTGAGATTAGGTGGCAGATTAATCCTTCCTTGCTTATCCAGTTCACACTCGGTAGCACCCGAAAAGAGGAAACGTACGAATTGACGAGCATCGCTCTTGGTCAAGGGTAGGGCCTTGAGTTTACTCTCCAAAATACTCCACTCTTCCTGGGGAAACAGGAACAAGCAGTTGTCCAGACCTCGCGTGATTACAGCTCCTTCACCGAGTTCTTCTCTGAACTTCGCAGGAATGATCAAACGTCCCTTAGCATCAAGACCATGGTGGTACTCACCCATGAACATTCCCGCCACTCCTTTCCTAAAAAGATCCCCACTTTCCCCCACTTGCTACCACTTTAATGACATATTCGTCCCACAAGAGGTAATTCCTGCTAGTTTTTCAAAAAAAGTGCATAAAAAAACCCGGATACGCCTTCGTATCCAGGCTAATTTTCAGAGCTGAGTGAACCGGTAAGCCGAGTTCTGTCGTGGATGATCATCTATCTAGGACTTTAGTTACCTAAAGTCTCATGCGGTCAACCCGGAAGTATAGCGAGGCGGGCTACCTCTTCTTCCCTATTTGACCTTGCTCCGGATGGGGTTTACCTAGCCAGTTAGTCACCTAACTGCTGGTGAGCTCTTACCTCACCTTTTCATCCTTACCTCTTCTCAAGGCGGTTTGTTTCTGTGGCACTAGCCTTAGAGTTACCTCCACTGGGTGTTACCCAGCATCCTGCCCTACGGAGCTCGGACTTTCCTCAAAGGATGACTCCTTCGCGATCATCTAGTTCACTCAGTAGCCTCAGTATAGCATATTCATGAACGGTTTAAAAGGAAAAGGGATTGGTACTAGTATCCTGTAAGACACATATCCCGTCGCCAAAGCGTTCTTGCAGGTATCGTCCAACTTCTGCAACCATGATCCTTTCTGTGTAAAAGTGTCCTGCGTCAAGAACAGCAAGGCCTATTTGTGTTGCATCCAGGGCATCGTGATAGGACACATCACCCGTCACTAAGACGTCTGCCCCGGCCGCTTTCGCTTGATGCACATAGTCGCCACCCGAACCCCCGATGACTGCGACCACAGACACCGTCTGCTGATCACGACCTACGATTCTCACAGGACAACCCCACAGGGCCTCGAGACGCTTGGCAAACTCCCCCAGAGCGACAGGTGCAACTTCGCCAATTCGCCCCAACCCCGCGTTTGCACCTTCTACAGGAAGGAAGATACGTGGATCCTTCAGGCCGACTTCTCGAGCGAGCCAATGATTGAGTCCCGTATCCGCTTGGTCAAGATTGGTGTGCGCAACATAGACGGCTATGTCGTGCTTCAGAAGTGCAGCAAGTAGCGCACCATCGGGACTATTGGTACGGATATGTCTTAGTGGCTTGAAGATAAGCGGGTGGTGGGCAATGACCAAATCCACTTCTTGGTCAATGGCGTTTCGCACTACGTCCATCGTGACGCTCAGGGTCACCAGTACCTTTGACACCGTCTTGTTCACATCACCAATCTGTAGGCCCACATTATCCCACTCCATAGCCAGATCCAGTGGTGCCAGTTCTTCCATAATCGTACAAAAATCTTGAACCTTATATTCCAAATCACTCTACCCCCACTGATTTTGTTCATCAAAGCGTCATAAACGCCACAGGGACAACACTTAGCTAGGAAATTCATGGATTTTCTTAGTAGGACATGCTATAATATTGCAAAAGAATGCTCCACGGGAGGTACTATGAAACGCAGCGATGGTGTATTGTTGAAATCATTGGACCCTTTTGTGAAAATTATCCCCTATATTATGGACAGGCGCAGCGATGCGCAAAACTTTTCTAAACATGTTTTTTGTGTGGATCCTATTGACCAGTATATCGCAGAGAAGAGGGAACAAGGACATAGGTTCACCTATCTGCACTTTTTCATAGCGGCCTATGTGCGAGTCGTTGCAGAGCGACCTCTATTGAATCGATTCATCATGAACAGTAAGATTTATCAGAGGAATAATATTTGTGTTTCCATGGCCATCAAGCATTCCTTACGGAGTGATGAAGACGAGACAACTGTGAAGTTTGAGTTCACCGGCCAGGAAAACATTTTCGAAGTAGCTGCAATCATCGACCAAGGCATTGCCGCTGCTAAAGCCGAAAGAGACAACACTGATACGGACAAACTCGCCGCTCTGCTCATGTCAATGCCCGGATTCGTGAAGAAGTTGCTGGTAGGTACGATCAAGGCGATGGATCGACTTAATCTGTTGCCCAAGAGCGTCATTAAGGCCAGCCCGTTTCACACCACTTTCTTCTTCACCTACCTGAAATCGATTAACACCAACTACATCTACCACCACCTCTACGATTTCGGGACGACAGGACTCTTTGTCGCTTTGGGCAAGACCGTAAAGCTGCCCATGGTTGTCAATGACGAAGTCGTGGTGAAGAAGTGCTGTCAGATCGGATACACCATGGATGAGCGGATTTGTGATGGATTGTATTACGCCAGGTCTTTCAAACTTTTGGAAAAGTATATCGAAAACCCGCACTTGCTTGAGGTCGGAGCAGAAACCAAGTCAAGCTAGAATCGTCTCACATTACCGGTGGTGCGGATTAGAGACGCATAACGTTCAAGGACTCCTACGACAATATCCTTCCAAGGTTTGGGGATCGTGCGACGAGCAGCCGAACCGATTTGCTTTAACTCTTCAGGATGGTCCAAGGCCCAGGCGATGCGTTCTGCCATATCCTTTGTCGTATCATGAGCAAGAAGACCATTTTCTCCATCCCGCACCACCTCGGCAGCACTCGAGCCAAGCGCCAGTAAAGAAGGCGTGCCGACAGCTGCTGCCTCACGCACTACCATCGGAGCGCTGTCATAGAGCGACGGAAAGACGAACAGGTCTGCTCGATTGTAAAGTCCCTCTAACAACTCGGCATCGCTCACATGCCCTACGTGCACGACGAAATGTTCCAAGCCCATGGCTGACGACAGCTGACGAATCTCCTTCTCTGACGGCCCCTGCCCTGCCAAGACAAGCCTGAACTCACGCCCTTGCCGAGCAAGAACCTCCACCGCTTCGAGTATCCTTCGGATGTTCTTCTTCCAGTTCATTTGCCCCACAAAAAGCAACACAGGCACATCTCCAAGCCCATAGCGCTCCTCAGCCATTCGCGCAGCGGCCGCGCTAGGTTCTTTACGGTTGCTTCCGTTTTCCACAACCTCAATTACACCACGATACCCATAGTCCCTTAACACGTCCGCAGTAGCATGGCTGACAGCCCAAACCTGGTCACACTTGGAGAAAAATTCGACGACAAATTTAACGCCGAGTTTGGAAAGACTCTTGCTCTTGGTCAATTGATAAAAGTCCTCATAGTACTTCGAATGAAACGTAGCTACGAGTGGTATGCCTTGGCGTCTGGCCACGCGATACGCCTCACGCCCGGCCACAAAAGGGCTGTGGGCATGAGCAATGTCCAGTTTCAGCGTTGCCAAACGGCGCCGATACCTTGCGTCTAGGCCCGGTAGACCGGCTCGATATTGAGGCATTTTGGGCAGACGAATACTCCGATAGTCAATTAGCTCATACGGAGCACTCTGTAGCTCGAGCCCCTCCTGCCTTGGTGCTATCACATAGCATGCTTCGCAGAGATCTCCCATTGTTTGAGCATAATGACTTACCACCCTTCCAACACCATCAACTACAGGAAGGAACGTGTCGGTAAACTGAGCAACTCTCAATCGATATCATCCTCTCCCACCCACACTTATCGCGGATAGCATTCGCAAAGAAGAGGATAAGGATGTCGGCAGTTAAGAACGCTGCTCCTAGTGACCAGTCGTTCGCACAAGTGTGACGTAAGGCATTGATACAGACGCCTCTGCCATCCTCCATCCTATAGCAGTCTTGCCGTCACCCAGTTCCACAGCTTGGGTCTAGCGCACTGTTTCAACAATTGAACCCGTTCTACCGTAGAACTCTATCTTCGTCACCTCGGCAATGTTGTAAATTCTAGACCTCGTCTGATGTGTCTTCATCGTTACAGTCAATCTAGCCCGATACGAGTAATTTGGCTCCATGACATTTACCAGTTGACCTGCAATGTTATCGGAAACCGCAAACCCAAAACCCTCAGAAAGCATAACGGCCCCTATCCACTTCCCAGCCTCACTTTCCACACGTAGCATGAAGCGTCCTTCATCCGTCCCCAACTCTCCATCTATCGTTGCGTTGTCAAATACGAGTGTTTGACCAAGGTACTGCTCAGGAAACAAGTACACTCGTTCAATCGTCGGTGCACCTTGTGGAGCCGAAGCCGCTGCCTCGGTTACCGTTTCAACAATTGAACCCGTTCTGCCGTAGAACTCTATCTTCGTCACCTCGGCAATGTTGTAGACTCTATATCTCGTCGGATGCGTCTTCATCGTTACAGTCAATCTAGCCCGATACGAGTAATTTGGCTCCATGACACTTACCAGTTGACTTGCAATGTTATCGGAAACCGCAAACCCAAAACCCTCAGAAAGCATAACGGCCCCGATCCACTTCCCAGCCTCACTTTCCACACGTAGCATGAAGCGTCCTTCATCCGTCCCCAACTCGCCATCTATCGTTGCGTTGTCAAATACGAGTGTTTGGCCAAGATACTGCTCAGGAAACAAGTACACCCGTTCAATCGTGGTCAAGGAGGCTGCAGACACAGGCAAGCAAAAAGCAGCAATGATAAGTAGCAAAACTACCACACGAATATGAACTCGATTCGATACCTGTTTGAAATTACTCATAGACTTCCTTCCTTCCCTGGATGTGTCCCTTCAATTGTGCTAGGTTTCAGTCCTGGAACCGCATCCTTATTCCTCTTGACATCATTCGTCGCAGGAGACATCAAGTCCTTTACCGATGTTCTTATCGTGACTGATACCTTAGCATGACGTTGCGGAACACTGTACGACAGGCAAAATCTCTCGGGATCAACAAAAAGCCCTGTGACATGCACAGGGCTTATCTTTCATGTTGGTGGACCCCCAGGGATTTGAACCCTGGACCAACGGATTATGAGTCCGCTGCTCTAACCGCTGAGCTAGGGGTCCAGTACTGGTCTATTATATGGGAGCAGGGTCACCTTTGTCAAGTGCTGTAGCCAGTCGTTATGAGCTATAACTCGCAGTACCTGGCATCATCATCCGTTGACAAGTTATTGTTCTAGAAAGTCCTTGAGCTTCTTGCTGCGACTCGGATGACGCAATTTGCGAAGAGCTTTCGCCTCAATCTGACGGATACGCTCACGGGTCACACCAAAGACTTGACCAACCTCTTCTAATGTGCGACCTCGTCCATCGTCCAAACCAAATCGCAACCGCAACACCTGCTGTTCTCTAGGTGTCCGCGATTCCAAAACTTGTCCAAGCTGTTCCTGTAACATAGTGAAAGCAGCCGCCTCAGCTGGAGCTGTAGCTTCCTGGTCTTCAATGAAATCTCCCAGATGGCTGTCTTCTTCCTCTCCTATGGGAGTCTCTAAGGAGACAGGCTCTTGAGCGATCTTCATGATCTCCCGTACACGCTCCACCGGCAAATCCATTTCTTCGGCGATCTCTTCAGGAAGAGGAGCTCTACCCAACTCCTGGAGAAGCTGTCTGGAAACCCTAGTGAGTTTGTTAATGGTCTCAACCATATGAACTGGAATACGAATAGTGCGAGCTTGATCTGCTATGGATCTGGTTATCGCCTGTCGAATCCACCAGGTTGCGTAGGTACTGAACTTGAACCCTTTGCGATAATCAAACTTTTCCACAGCTTTAATTAGGCCAAGGTTACCCTCTTGGATAAGATCTAAAAAATGCATTCCGCGACCCACATACCGCTTGGCGATACTGACCACAAGGCGCAGATTTGCCTCAGCGAGCTTTCGTTTGGCCTCTTCGCTACCTTCTTCAATACCCTTGGCCAACTCTACCTCTTCTTCCGCTGTCAAGAGCGGAACACGGCCTATTTCTTTTAGGTACATCCGAACCGGATCGTCTAAACCCACACCTTCAGGTACGGAGAGATCATAGTCTTCAGAGTCATCCGTGTCGTCTGGAGCATCTGCATCTACTACATCGCTAATATCGGGGTCATCTACATCGTCACTGTTGTCACTACTACCAGAATGGGGAATCACGTCTACACCCATAGCCGAAAAGCTCTCATAGATCTCGTCTATTTGCTCAGGTAAAAGTTCGACATCTTGAAGACTATCCATGATTTCGCGATACGTAACCATGCCGCGTTTCTTCGCTTTGGCCATGAGCTCGTTGATTGCTGTTAGATGTTCATCGGCTATGCTTGCTTCTCTTCTGTTCAACATGACAACCCCCTTTCCTACGGATACTATCAAGTCTGTGATATGAAAACGTCATAGTACTCCTTTAATAACTGATATAATCCCATACGAATATCAAAACCTCTCCTATCATTCTCCAAAAGGGAAAGTTTTTCCTCTATCTTCTGCAATCTTCGTCTCGTTAAAACTAAAGAAAAAGATCGTAAACAATCTTCCCAGCTCGGCATGGGTCCCGGTAAAGATAAAAGGCGACTGGCAATGGCCGTTCCCTCTGGATCAGAACCGTTTTCGGTCAAAGACACATACACGCGGTGATAGTCGGGATGGCGAAAATCGTTAGCCGTAATGCCGTACGCCTGAATATCCTTCAGATGACTTGGCTTCTGTAACAGCCATCTGATAATTTCCCTTTCTCTCAGCTCTTCACCTGCTTCGACAGGTGCTAAATTTGCGTTACGCGTATTGTGTACCGGCTTAGCCCGGTCTATCCCCAGCTTTTCCCGAACCTCCTCGGTCAGCGAACGCTCGAGTACTCCGAGACGCTGGGCGGCATAGCCAGTATATTCATCACGCTCCAAAGAGCTACTCAGACCTGCGAGTAATGTAACAAGTTCTGTAGAGGCACGCAGTTTTCCTTCTCTAGTTTCTACATCGTGTTGGGAAATAATTCTATCGATTTGGTATTCTCTGAAAGGTCTTGCAGATTCAAGCCATTCCTTAACTTTGGTCTCACCGAATGCTCTTGCATAACTGTCTGGGTCTTGCCCGTCGCTCAGAGCCGCCACTCGGACTTGGAGGTCCGCTTCATGAAGGATCTCCATCCCTCGCAGGGTGGCTTTTTGACCCGCACTGTCGCCGTCAAACGCAATGATCGCACTATTGCAGAAGCGCTTAAGTAGCTTACCATGGGCCGGGGTGAAAGCCGTCCCCAGTGACGCCACGACGTTACGTGTTCCGGCTGCAAAAAGCGAGATCAAATCGGTATAGCCTTCAACAATAACTACCTGATCTCTCGCTTTAATCTCGTCCTTGGACCAGTTTAGACCATACAGTATATAGCTCTTGTTGAAGACCTCAGTCTGCCCTGTATTAAGATATTTCGGTTGACCCTGTCTTGTGCTTCTTCCTCCAAAACCCAAGAATCGCCCTAGGTGATCACAAATTGGAAACATGATTCGACCGCGGAAGCGATCAATGTACCCTCGTTTGCCTTGAGAAATGAGCCCTGCTGCTTGCGCGATTTGCAGATCAAAGCCTTCACTCTCAAGAAACTGCACTAGGCCATCCCAATTAGGGGAAGCATAGCCTAGGTAGAAATCACGGGCCAACGCATCATCAATGCCCCGGTTCTGCAAATAGGCTCGAGCTTCTTCGCCTGTTGGTAAACGCAAGTTTCGATAGAAATAACGAGCTGCGAGTTCATTGGCCTTGCGCAGTTGCTCGCGCCTGGCTTCCTTTTGTTGCTCCTGGGCAGATACTGCTGGAACCGGAATTCCCTGTTCTTCGGCCAGTTTGGTCACAGCCTCTGGAAAAGAAAGGTGCTCCGTTTCCATGATAAAGTTAATGACGTTTCCCCCTGTTTGGCATCCAAAGCAATGATAAAACTGCCGCTCGGGGTTAACGGAGAATGAAGGTGTCTTTTCGCTGTGAAATGGGCACAACCCCACATAATTTTGACCGCTTTGCTTCAGTTCAACACGTCGACCAACCACCTCAACAATGTCGACCGACGACTTGACCTGTTCGATCCATTCGTCAGAAAAACGAGCCATACCCATCACCTCCCGTCAAGTCTAGGCACAAAAAGAGAACCCACACTACTATAGTATGGGTTCCCCACAGGGGGGAGTTTTCCTCCCTCCCTGGCACGCTACTTAGCGAGGATTACGGATGTTGGCCTGTGCGGCAGCCAAACGAGCAATGGGCACTCTAAATGGCGAGCAACTTACGTAATCTAGTCCAGCGCGATGGAAGAAATCGATGGAGGAAGGATCTCCGCCGTGTTCACCACAGACACCAATCTTCAACTTGGGCTTGGTGGCGCGACCCTTGTCAACACCCATTTTCACTAATGCACCAACACCCACCTGATCAAGCGACTGGAACGGATCTCTATTCAAGACACCCTTCGCCACATACTCAGGCAAGAACGTGCCAGCATCGTCACGACTGTAGCCAAAGGTCATCTGGGTCAAGTCATTGGTTCCGAAGGAGAAGAACTCCGCTTCGCCGGCAATGTCATCAGCCACTACACAGGCTCTTGGAATCTCCATCATGGTACCCACCAGGTACTCAAACTTGACACCCATCTCTTCCATGACTAGGTCTGCTACCTCAACGCAGACATCCTTCATCATCTTAAGTTCTTCCACTGTACCGGTCAGGGGAATCATGACCTCAGGAAGAACCTTAATGCCATCCTTGGTCAACTCAGCTGCAGCTTCAAAAATGGCTCTGGCTTGCATCGCATAGATCTCGGGATAGGTGATCCCAAGGCGACAGCCACGGTGACCCAGCATGGGGTTGATCTCTTCAAGAGCCTCAATGCGGGCCTTCAACGTATCAACGGTCAGTCCCATGTCAGCTGCAAGTTTCTTGATGGTCTCCTCATCATGGGGAACAAACTCGTGCAACGGTGGATCCAAGAGACGAACAGTCACAGGCAGACCCTGCATCGTCTTGAAGATTCCTTTGAAATCGCTCTTTTGGAACGGAAGGAGTTTAGCCAAAGCGGCTTCACGTCCTGCTTTATCGTTGGCAAAAATCATTTGACGAACGATCGATGTACGTTCGCCGTCAAAGAACATGTGCTCTGTGCGGCAGAGTCCGATGCCTTCCGCACCAAAGTCCAGAGCAGTCTGGCTATCGTGCGGTGTATCAGCGTTCGTCCGA
>Ga0265293_10005222_pt1 | contig 21944 bp, 11 predicted proteins | sample Munlanlewell138R_FD_192505 | JGI IMG/M metagenome (GOLD analysis project Ga0265293, IMG submission 192505) | Leachate microbial communities from a municipal landfill in Southern Ontario, Canada - Leachate well 138R | ecosystem: Engineered > Solid waste > Landfill > Unclassified | place: Canada... | reverse complement strand
CATGCGGCGCTGAACTATCAGACCCCAAGCGAAATGGCGGCGAAAATGAGGACCCATAATGCCGCTTAAAAGCGTCTTGATTCCCAAGGGCCACTACGGAGTCCTTGATGTGAATCGTCCCGGTGTGGTTGTTGCTCACAAAGAATATCGCGGAACCGTAGGCGTTCACGCGGTTGTCTTCGATGCGCGAGCCGCACACGGTCAGGGTCATGGTGTTGCCGTCGTTGTAAATGGCGCCGCCGCTGCCGCCGCCGGGGGTGCCGTCCTGGGCGGGGTTGCCGCCGTGTCCGACCGCCCGGTTGTGGCGAAACAGGCTGTTGATGATGGTCCAGGAGACGCCGATGCTGCCGAGTCCGCCGCCGTTTGCGCACGCGTTGCCCAAGTCGTCTCGGCCGCCAAAGGTGCTGTGCACGACGTAAGCCGGGAGGTCGTTGTACTGCTGGAAGGCCCGGATGGCGGCTCCGGCGAGGTCGGGCCCCGTGTCGGCGCACCGGTTGTTGAAGAAGCGGCTGTTGATGACTTTGAACCGTCCGCCCGAGGCGTAGATCGCGCCGCCGCCGAGGTGTTCGGTGTCGTCAGAGGCATCCGCGTCGATGAAGGTGAGGTTTTGCACCGTGAGCTGCGGGTGGTCCTGGTTGTCGCAGTGCGGGGTGGTCCACACTTGGTCTTGGTCACAGGTGTTCATGTAGAGGATGCGCCGCTTGCCGCCGCCGCTCAGCGTCACCAGTCCCTTGCCGTCGATGACGACTTTCGGCGCCGCGTCGTTGACGACCTTGGCGGTCTCCTCCATGACGATGGTCACCGGATCCGGCCCGCAGTCAAAGGTGATGATGCCGCCCTTGGCGACGGCGTCCACCACGGCCTGCGAGGTGCAGCTCTCGGGCGTGCCGCTGCCGATGACATGGTCGGGGGCGGTGGTGTCCTCCAGCTTCGCGTCGTCGGGAATCGCACAGCCGCCCTCGTGTCCCGCCGGCGGCAGATCGTCGGTGATGGCGGTGTAGGAATCGCTGTCAGTGCCGCTGTTTTTGTCGCTGTCGGCGCCGTTGTTTTTGTCGCTGTTGGCAGCGTTGTCGTTGTGGGCATGGTCGTCGGCGTCGGGCGCTTGGGCATCGTCGCCACAGGCGAAAAATAGCAGCGCCGATGCCGCCAATAACAATGTCGCGAGATACGGTTTCGTCATGGGGGAGGACTCCTGCAAAAATGCGTTGGGTGTTTTTGTGAAACGGGCCTTGTTACGCCATTTTAACGCCATTTTTAATCGCTCAGAGTGATTATGTTTTCTGGGGTTGATTCCACAGGGCGAGACGGTGGGGCCATAGATGCGGTGCTCAAGGGTTCGTGTTATGTCCGTCAAAGTATTGCGCAAAGATCAGCCCACAAAGTCGATGTAGTTGGTGGTGGTTACCGTAGCCAAGGCGGCGTCTGGATAGGCATTCGTGAAGGCGCGGGTGATGCCCCGGGGGCTGTCGGCACGCCACTTGAATTCCCAGGCGTTCAGACGTCCACCGTCATCTTCAATGTAATCGACCTCGAATTGGTCCCTGGTTCGCCAGAAAAAGTGTGATGGTGGTACATCCATGTATTCGTTCCGTTTCAGCCTTTCCGACACCAGGTAATTTTCCCACAGGTGCCCGATATCAGGCCTGGCATCCACCGGCCTGAAATCATCAAGAACAGCATTGCGGATACCTACGTCCCAGAAATACACCTTCCGGCCCTTCCTGATTTCCGTGCGTTTATTCCGGCTTAAGGAAGGCAGGGAAAACACGATATATGCCTGTTCCAGCAGGCTGATATACGAGTCAACTGTCGGCCTGGAAATCCCCAGCAGATTGGAAAGTTCCGGGTATGACACCTCGTTTCCAATTTGCAACGCTAGGGCCTGTACCAAATTTCGAAGCAGGGCTGGTTTCCGAATGCCATCGTACCGAAGGAGGTCTTTGAAAAGATAACTCTCCGCAAGCAGTTTCAAGTGGCGCCGTGATTCTGTTGGATCGACGACGATTTCCGGGTAGGAACCGTACACCAGCCGATCCCCAAGACGGGAATATTCATCGTGAAAGCCTCTGTTGGAAATCAGTTCCTGGCAAGACAGGGGAAACAGGCGATATTCATATTTCCGCCCGGTCAAGGGTTCCTCGGTCAGATTCGAGAGCTGAAATGAACTGGAACCCGTCAGTATCGCCTGGACATGGGGAAACTGGTCCACCAGCAGTTTGACCGCTTGGCCCACTCGGGGAATCACCTGAGCCTCGTCAATCACCACAACCTTCCGGTGTCCCAGTAACTGGCGCCATGACGAAGCCGACACTGTCTGGAAGAGAGCCTGGTCAGAATCGTCGTCGCCATTCAGCCAAAGGGGGTCCAGGGACATTTCCGCTGCCAAGCGCTTGACCATTGTGGTCTTTCCACACTGCCTGGGACCGTGGATTATGATGGCCTTGCCCTTGAAAAGGTCGTTTGCAATGATTCCCTGAAGCCGCCTGGGGACGAATTTATCTTTCATTGTCGGATCTTCCGCGATGTAACCTGTCGGTAACCAGTATCGATCGCAGGCCGGTCAAAGTCAACCAAATGAAAATACGATTTCGAATAAACTAGTCCAAATGAAAATACGATTGCTAATCATCTAGTCCGATGGAAATGCAGACGCGACATCCAATTCACGGGCCCCTTAATCACCCTTGGATATCCAGGGAGCTGCGTTCGTTTGGGGATATTTCTTTTTCACCAGAGAGAGCGGTGTATTGGTAAGCTTGCGCAAACGACAAAAAATTAAGGAGCGCGCAATGGAACCCAAGACTTTATCTGTCGCAATAGTTTGCCTGGCACTGGCCGGGCTTATCTCTTGCGGTGGCGATGGCGGGACAACGCCCAGCGACGCAAATGGCTCGGGCGACGAAAATGACTCGGACGCCCAACCGGGACGCGACACCAGCGGTCATTCCCAAGGCACCGACGACACCGCGAACAACAACAACGCGAACCACGACAGCGCGAACCACGACACCGGCAACACGGGCCCCATCGACGACGCCGATGTGGACAAAGAGCGCGTCTGGAACGAAGGCCTGAATCCCGGTGTGAACCGCGGCATCGCCGATCTCTATCCCGACGACGTGGGCATCGCCGATCACCCTGCGGTGTACGCCGCCGAAGACTTTGAAACCGGCGCCGTCGCGCTGTCCACCGAAGAGGAACGCCTGCGGGACAACCTGACGATCGCGACCGACGAGGTGTACACCGGCCAATACGCGTCGTCGTTTTCATGGCCACAGGACTTCAACGGCCCCACCACGCGCTTCTTGCTCTCCACCGATCCCGCGGACAATCCCCACGACGCCTACTTTGTGCGCGCCTGCTACAACTTCGATGCGAGCTTTCACCCGCAGGACCAAGACCGCGGCGTGGGGGTGAAGGGCTTTGGGGTGTACGCCGAAGGCCCCGATACCACTGACGACAACTGGTACAACGCGTCGGTGCAGTTCGTCGGCTGGGGCGGCAGTTCCAAACCCGAGGCCAACGACGGCTATCTCTGGGTCGGCCATCTGTACAGCTACAACCCGCATCCCGAGGAGGCCGTGGCCGAAGTGGGGAGCATCGAAAATCTTACCGAATATCGTTTCTCTGCCTACGCCGCGCCGTTTGATTACATCCGCTTCAACACCTGGCGCTGTTACGAGGTGGGGCTGTACTTAAATACGCCGGGGAAAAACGACGGCGAAGCCCGCTTTTGGATCGACGGCGTGCTGCAGAGCCGCATCACGCACATGCGCTTCCGGGACGCCGAAACGCCGCGCCCGGACAACGCGAACATCAACCTGCACCGCGTGACCGAAGACTTCGCCCACACGATGACGCGCTGGATGGACAACATCGTCATCTCCCGCCGCTACATCGGCCCCGTTCTCCACACCGCACCGTAGCCGAAGCACCACGCCGCATCGCACGCATTATGCGAACGATGCAAGCATGTCGGATTTTTCCAGCGGATGTTTATTTCCAAATGTGATACTTTGTTCGTCGTTATCATTCTATAAACCCCAAAAATAGGGCTGGATGCATCCAGGAGTGTGACATTGAGGAAAACCGACCGCCCACCCAGACGGCGCCTGCCCATGCGCCCGCCGACGCGATGAAGAGCGGTGCGATCCCCGTGGCACGTGTAGAGGCAAGGATGGCGACTCCTGCTGTGCCGCCAGCGACCGCCGCAGTGCAGCGAAAAAACCAAAGGCAACAAGACCAGACGGATGCGCTTCACCAATCCGCTGGCCTAGAGGAGAACATCTCGTTCATCCGGCGCTTGTCGTACCACCACGATTTTGGACATGAGGCTGACCGCAACATTGAGGCATCCCTCGCTGCAATCATATCGCGCAAAAATGATCCGCATCTCTATCTCGGGGTGGTCGGGGAGTTCTCCAGCGGCAAGAGCACACTTCTCAACGCGTTGATGCGCGACGATTTGCTGCGCACGGACGTTCTTCAAGCCACCACGTCAGTGGTAACGTGGATGCAATATGGCGAGGAGATCGATTTTTCGGTCGAGACCGCAAACGGAACGGTCCAGCAATTTCGCAAGCATCAAACGCCGCATTGGGCACCTTTCAAAGACTTCTTTAAAAAGCTGTCTCACAACACCCAAAAGGAATTTTTACGGGCCTTTATTCATGCTGCCACCGCCGAAGAAGCAGTGGCCTCCGAATTGCGCAGCGTGACTATCTACCATCCGTCCGAGGCATTTCGCCGCGGATGCATGCTTTGTGACATCCCGGGTGCGAACTCGGAAAATCCGCGGCACGTAAAGGTGGCGGCCCATGCCCTGCGCGAGCGATGCGATGCGGCGCTCGTCGTGATCCCAGCAGACATCCCCGTGTCGGAGAGCTTGTTGCGGTTTTTGCGCGAACACCTCGCAGAGATCGCGCACCGCTGTGTGTACGTGGTGACCAAGCTCGACCTCATCCGCAAAGAGCGAGAGCGTCCAGCCCTTCTGAAGACAATTAAGGCCCGGCTCACGGCGGGTCTCGGCATACAGGACGTACAGCTCGTCGCTTGCGCCCCACGCGTCTTTCTCGATGATGCGATTAACGGCGTCAAGCAGCCGCACGTGTCGGATGAGCAGCAGGAGGTCTTCGTGCAACAGTTTGCGGATGCGCAGGAGTATATTTGGCGAAGCATGGAGGCCAACCGAGAGTTTATCCAGGTCGAGCGTCAATCGATTTTAATGTCTCGGTTGCTCGCGTTCCTCCATCAGCAGTTGCTCGATTTAGAAAAGACCTACAAGCAACCATACGAGAGACTTTTGAAAAACCCCATCCAGGACCTGGCCGTGTTTGTCGCGCGAGTAAGGCCCGAGTATGTCGACGAGTTTCTTCGGCGCACCTCTGGTGTGAAGCCGATGATAAACAAGCACGTGTACGCGGCCAGGGATTTGCTTTTGAAACACGTCTCCCAAGTCTGTAAGACAAAGATCCACAACTCAAAAGAACTGAAGGTTTATATCAACGAAAGCTTTCATGCCGATTTCAAGAAACATCAAGAACGGCTTGTGGCCAAGCTGGCGCCCATTTTTAATGAGATGTGGGCAGATGCCCAGGCGCTGATCAAGGCCTTCGAATGCACTTTCAAGAACAAGAAGGAATATCGCCGTTTTGAGACCCTCGATAAAATGATCCAAATTCCGGACAACACATCTGGTTTAAAAGATCTCATCGACTCCACCGCCCTCTCATGCGCAGACACAACAAATGATAACTGGTTCGGCCGGTTGATCGACTGGTTATTTCTATCTTTCGAAGATGAGAAGCAGAAGGCGCTTCAAAAGATCAACGCGTCCACGAGCGCAATGTTTGACAAGATTTTCGAGGCGGTTGACACGTTCGCCGATCAGCATATCTCTGCGGCTAGCGCGAGTATACATGAGACCATCGATCAATACGTCGTCCAGTACGATTCGCTCGTCAAGGACATGATCGCTCGAGACGAAATGAAGAAGGCCGAACTCGAAAGAAATCGGCGTCAGGTACAGGGAGATCAATTGGAACTCGAGCGCCGTCAAGCGCAACAGGAAGCGTGGCGCCAGTCTATGCGGGCCAGAGCAACACCCAGAGAGGAGCAGCAATCATGAGTGACGAATTTGGCGGTCTATTGGACTTGCTCAACAACTTGTTTTCATCTCCTGAACAGTTTTTGGGCGGCGATGCAGTGTCAGGAGATGATTTGAGCATCGATGCGTTCTGGTCTGACGCGGAGCCAGTTGGCGAGACATCGCAAACTTTGGCCGAAGCGCCTCCCTGGGGAGCGCCTGCTGAACCGATCAGCGCCGAGGGGCACATGCCGCTTGGGACAACTGCCGAGCACGACGCCTCCCTTGGTGAGATGTCCGTGGATGCTTCGCATGAGGACGACAGCATTGTGGCGAGCGCGCTCGTAGAGGACGCCAGCGATGCGGTTGATGACGCTTTGGGCCACGAGGCCATTGCGTCCGAACACCGCGATATTGAACCGGTGATTGCCGTGGGCGATCCGGCTGGCGACGCTGTATTTTGGCACGCGCAAGAGGACGCGAACTCCTGTGCTGTGGCCGCCCAGCGGGGCGTGATCGAGTCGGTCACCGGTCAACTCATTCCAGAAGGGGAACTCGCGGAGTTGGCCGCATCAAGGGGTTGGTACGACCCGAGCTGCGGGACAACACCGGATGCCGTCGGCAGATTGCTCGAAACATACGATGTCCCCGTGGCAAGCAGCTACGATACGCGCATTGAGGATCTGTACGATGCCCTGATTCAGAACGAAAAGGTCATCGTCGGCTTGGATTCGAATGAAATCATGAACCAAATCGTGGACGATGCGGGAAACCCCGTCGAATTGCCCGATATGGGCCACGCCGTTTGGGTGACCGGGATGGAAATGGACGCCGACGGCCAGGTGCAAGTCGTGCTCAATGATCCGGGACACGCCGCAGGTGCGGGCGCTCGGGTTCCGCTAAAACACTTTGAAAACGCCTGGGATGACTTCGGCCGCTACGCTGTGGTGACCCAAACAGGAGGGGACGACATTGTCTGAAGAACAACTGCGAAACACACTGCGAGAGAGTGATATCCGCCGAACAGCGCGGTCACAACGAGCGCGCGACTTGGCGTCGTTGTTGAAGAGCATCCACCGCGATCCGCCTTTGCGGAGTTGGGTCACGTTGGAATCCCGTCCGCTGTTGCCCTTTGTCGAACGACTCGACCCGTCGGCGTCTCCAGGTGAGGTGGCAGCGCTTGTGCACGTATTGCTCACGGCTCCCAGCGATGGTCACATCCAGGCCCCGTGGGCATATGTGGCGTGGCGATGGCCGCAGGCGCAAGTGGTGGCCATGATCGACATTCGCGACAAGCTGGACATGCGCGGATTGGTGCTCACCGAGGTTGCGCTGGCCACCGACGCAGTCTTGGTCGAGATCGAGGCAGCCCTCAATGCAGGCAAGGCCTTGCCGACGCTGTTGCCGACGCTGTCCGATATCTATAAACGCGTTCTCGCCATTCCGCTTGGGGTGCGGGACCGCGCGTTGTCAAAGGCCGTTGGCGCCCCTGTTGTTGCCCCGTTGCGAAGCGTCGAACCGCCGCCCGAACCAACGCCAGAGAAGGCAGTCATGATTGCCCACAGCCCGAGCGTGGTGGCCGAGGCGATGACAAAGACACGCGCGCTGCTCGACACATGTGAACAGGCGTCTCTGATGAAGGAGTGGCAACGAATTCGCTTGCGGATGAACGCACCTCAATTTTCCGTCGTTGTCGCTGGCGAGTTCTCGCGAGGCAAGACGACGCTCATTAACCAACTGCTGGAGCGCGAATTGCTGCCCGTGGGGGATTTGCCGACGACAGCGATGATCGCCCAGATCACTTACAAATCCGAACCGGAGGCCGAGCGACTGTTCAGCAATGGCACCCGAGAGCGCGTTGCGTTTTCCGAACTGTTGCACATGAAGGCGAACGAGGACGACGTGGATCCCGACGCGCTTCTGCTTTTAAAGCTCGACAACGAGTGGCTGCGAAGTAACGGCATCCAAATCTTGGACACGCCCGGGGTTGGGGATGCATTTGGAAAGCGTGCGGAGCTCGCAATAGAGGCCATTTCCAACGCAGATGCCACGGTGGTGGCCATCAGCGCGACGATGCCCATGAGCCTCACCGAGCGCACCTTCATCGACCAGCACGTGTTGTCGCGGTCGGTGCCCCGCATCGCTGTTGTGTTGACCCGGCTCGATCAGGTGAAGGTCGCTGATCGCGGGCAAGTGATCGCCCATGTTCGCGCCAAACTCGCTGAGTGGGCCCCGGCGGCGGAATTGTGGACGTCCTGTGGCGACGACATCGCACCGCGCGATGCGGCAGTTGATGCCATGGGCCCAGCGGCCATCCGTGCGCGGCTCACGCAGTGGGCCCAGAGTCCGGAACACCGCGGTCTCCGCGTAGGGCAGGTCGCGTCTCAACTCAGCGCGCTCCACGGCGATCTCCGAGGCGTGCTGGAAGAGAGGAGTGCGGTGTTGGCGTTGGGGGTGGAGGACATCGAAAAGGCGCGCGCTGCAGCGCACCAGGCGATGGATCGCGAACAACTCGCGTGGGAGGACCTGCGCCTAGAAATGGAAACCCGCCAGATTGCCGCGGGTCGTTGGATAACCGACCGGTTAATGCGCACAACGTCAACCGTCACCGAGACGCTCGGCTACCAGCTTCAACGCGCCCCGCAACCCGCCGATTGGTGGAAACGCGACTTTCCGTTTCTGTTTCGACGCGAGCTGCTGTCGCTGGGCCGGGGCATTGAGGCAGAGTTGCAAAAGCGTATCGCAGCGGATGCGGGGTGGCTGGTCGAAAACGTACAGGCACAACTCGCATGGGGAATTGAGCTCGCACGCCCCGACGCCCTTATCGACGGGCCCATTGCGGAGTTTATCGGGTCGCCAGAACTCGAAGATCTTTCAAAAAAGAAAACCCTCACGCTCGTGACTGTGGGCGTGACCTCAGTGGCAGCTTTGGCCCTGTTTGGTCCGCTCGGCTTGGTCGTGCCGCTCGGTGCTAAATTTCTCACCGAACGCATGATGGACGCGAGCGTCAAGGAGCAAAAGCGCGTGCTCTTATTGGAACTCGAAAAAAATGTCGCTGACACGCTAGGGGTTGTGGCCCAAAATATTCGACAGCGACTGCAAACAACGTACGAGAAGATGCTCCAAGAAACCAAAGCGCAAGAAGCGATGTGGCACGAGGCGCGCAAGAACACCGTGGATGCGCTGGGCGCGGATGCGGACCCATCGTCGTTGCTCGCCACAGTCGTCGAGCAAGTCGCTGCACTCGACTCCATTGAGGCGGGTCTGGGCATGCGAAAGAGGACCGAAACATGAACAAAGTGGATGCCGTTTACGAGAGATACCGCGAAAAGTCCACGGAGCTAAAAAATGACATTTTGCAGACCCGCGAGTAGTTCGCCGCCCTCAACATGGCGGGGTGGGTGGCGAGCGTTGATGCGCTGGCGAGTCGCTTGGCCTCGGATGTGTTCAAGGTCTTGGTCATCGGTGAATTCAAGCGGGGCAAGAGCACGTTTATCAACGCGCTTCTCCGCGAAGAAGTATTGCCAGCCTTCGCCACACCATGCACGGCGGTGATCAACGAGATCAAGTACGGAGACGCGAAGGAGGCGCTGTTGCATTTTCGGCCGGATGCGGATCTGTCGACCACACAACACTTGCCAGAAGCGGTGCAGCACCACGCCCAGCAACACCGCGGCGGTCCCCTACCGCCCCTAAACGTGCCGGTAGAAGACCTCGAAGATTACGTCGTCATCCCAGACCCAGCCGAGGACCAAGCGCGCTCTGTGGCGAGCTCGCCCTATGATCACGTCGAAATTCAATGGCCCATCGACCTGTGCCGAAATGGCGTCGAGCTGATCGATTCCCCGGGCTTAAATGAGCACGGGACGCGCAGCAAGATCACCACCGATTACCTGGCGAAAGTCGACGCCATACTCTTCGTGATGTCGTGTCAGGCCCTCGGCAGCCAATCGGAGCTGGCTGTTGTGGACAATCAGATCCGCGCGGCGGGCCACACAGATATCTTCTTCATCGCGAACCGCTTCGATGAGATTCGACCGAAGGAACGAGAACGGATCGTTTCGTACGCACAGACGATACTTAAGGACAAAACTGGATTTGGCACCGATGGCATATTCTTTATTTCGGCGCTCGACGCGCTTGAGGGACGCCTTGCTGGCGACGCTGCACGCGTGGCCGCGTCCGGCATTGAGAACTTGGAGGAGAAATTATCGCACTTCTTAGTGAACCATCGAGGTCGGTTGAAATTATTGCGGCCGGTTAGCCACCTCAGCACGGGCATCTCCAAGGCCCTTAGCGAAATCATTCCCGGTCAGCGCAGCATGCTCCAACAAGGCGAGGCCGAACTCCGCCAGCGCTATGACAATGCGAAGCCAGCACTCGAAGATGCGCAGAGACGACGCGATCAAATTGTTCGCAGCATAAATTTGCACCGCGAACGATTGCGCGGTGATGTGAAAAAGATGGTCTGCAAACGACAAGAAGAGTTGGCAAGTGCGCTCCCAGAGTGGTTGAAGGAGTGCGAATTTCAGGAGAGTATTTCCATGTTTTCTGATCGGCGGGAGAGTGAGGAAGCCGTTGTCAACGAGGTGGTATCAGCGCTCTCGGCACGCATCGAGGCGGAGCAGGTGCAGTGGCAACAAGAGGAGTTACGGCCCGTCGTGGAGAAATATATCCGGGACATGATCAAGGACGCTGAGGCGTATCTGGGGGGCATGTTGAAACGCCTCGACAATGCTGTGTCGCAGATGACGGGGGCCGAGGCAGCAACTGACGAACAAGGCACTTCCTCGCTGGATCGCGTATTGGCCGTCGCAGGAGAGTTGTCGCTCGGAAATATTGGGGTGAACTTCGGCGACGAAGTGATGTCCGATAACAATGTAATGAAGACGCTCGCACCCCACATTGCGCTTGCAGCCGGGATGCTCGTCCTGGGCGTTACCAATCCGTTTGTCTTGATTCCGGCCTTGCTCGGCAGCGGATGGTTGCACAGCCTGCTTAAGGTGGATAAAGCTACCGCGAAAGCGCGCGAAAAGGTCGCAGAGGCGATGGGAAAAATTTTGCGCGACAAGGCCAATGATGTCGCGCAGAGCGCTGCCGATGACATCTTTGCGCAAACGCAGCCGCCGGTGGACGCCATTGGCGAGGGCCTCGACCGAGAGATTCAGTCGGCAAAGGATCAAGTCGAAATAGCGCTCGCAAACCTCGAGAAGGGCGAGGCAGAGGTCAACGCCCGCCTTCGTTCCCTAAACGAAACGTCTGCCGCGCTTTCTGCCATGGACCAACGCATGCGAGACCTCATGATTGACCTCGCGGCAAATCGAAATCTTTAACTGTCCCCTGTGGTGGCCACCACTTCCCCACCGCTACGCTCAGAGTGATTATGAAGGATTATGAAGGGCTGGTGTCGGGTACAGGAGCGGCGGGGTCGTTGCCCGCATCGGTGCCAGTGGCTGTGCCCGTGTCAGTGCCTGCATCGGTGCCAGTGGCTGTGCCCGTGTCAGTGCCCGCATCGGCGCCAGTGCCCGCATCGGTGTCAGTGCCCGTGTCGGTGTCGGGGGACGACGCAAAGGGCGCGGCGCGCTGGGTGCGAATTTCGGCGAGGCGCTCTAAGGCGGGCTGCAGGTCGGGCGCGAAATCTAAAGCCATGCGAAACGCGCGTTCGGCGGTTTCAACGTCGCCCTTGGCGCGGTAGGCCAACCCCAAGTTGTAGGCGGCCTCGGCGTAATCCGGTCGCAGCTCAATGGCGTGCAAGTGGTGGCGGATGGCCTCGTCGTAGGCCCCCACCCCGGCAAAGACGAGCCCCAGGTTGTTGGCGGCCTCGGCGTCTTCGGGGGTGAGCCGCAGCACGGTTAAGAAGGCCGCTGCCGACTCGCGCAGGCGCCCCAAGTGCATCAGGGCCAGCCCCATGTTGTAATGCGCATCGGCGCGGTAGGGATCGCGCGACAAGGCGGTGGCATGGTGTTGCCTGGCGCGCTCCCACTCGTTGCGGCTCCCCGCCACCACGCCCAGCATGTCCCACACCTCGGACCGCCACGCCGCCCGGCCCACCAAGCGCCGCAACACCTCTTCGGCAGCCGCGTAGCGCTCGAGTCGAATGAGCGCGTCGGCCTTGGAGATCCACACGTCCACCCAACCCGCCCGCAGGGCCAGGGCCGTATCGAACTCGGCCAGGGCCGCCAGCGCATCCCCCGACTCCATCAGGCAGATGCCCAGGTTGTAGTGGGCCAGCGCGTTTTTCGGCTCGCGGGTCACCGCCGACTGCAGCGCCGAGATGGCGTCGTCGAGTCGCCCCAAGTCGCGCAGAGCCAGGCTGCGGTTGATGTGAAAGCGGTTGTCGTTGCCGCGCAGCGCCAGGGCCTTGTCGTAGTATTCGAGGGCCTCCTTGGTGAAGCCCAGGTTGCCCAAGTAGTTGGCCGATTCAAAGAGCTTGAACGCGTCGTCGCTGTACCAGGCCGCCAACTGCAGGTAGTACTTGCGGCTCTGGGCGTGCATCTGCTGGTATAGGCGAATTTTTTGCCCCGCGGGAAACACCTCGTGGGCGGCTTCGAGCATGTCGGCCATCAGAAAGCCCATGGCCTCGGACGCCTGGGTCAGCGCCGCCACAACCTCGGCCTCGCCCTCGCCCATGTTGTCGAGCACCGGCACCACGCTGGTGCGGATGGGCAGCAAGTTGCGCGCCTCCATGCGCGGCCCGTCGGAGTAGGCGGTGATGTAGGGGATGAACGGGCGGTTGTCGGTTTGGGGCGGCAGGTCGCCGACAAAGGCGCGGATGGTGGGCGCATCCGAGATGTACGTGTCGAGGATCTCGATGGGATCCGCCATGCCGTAGGGTTGCAAGTCGTTGTAAATGCGCGGCTCTCGCAGGCGCAGGCTGAGCTCGGCGTAGTCGATGCGCAGCGGATGGCGCGCCCCCACCATTTTGACGTAGGCGGCTTGGCCATAGGTTTCGTTGCCCACGTTGAGCCACAAGCTCATGTCGGGAAACACCTCGATGAAGGTGCGGACGATGACGCGAAACTCGGTTTCGGAGAGGCCGTGCAGGGGCAGCCATTGCACGAAGATGCCGTCCTCGGAGAGGGCCGCGCGCACCAGCTCGTAAAAGCGCACCGTGTAGAGCAGCCACGAATCGACGGACTTGGGATGCGTGGAGTCCACCATGATGACGTCGCGCTTTTCGGTGTTGCGCAGCAGGAACTGGCGGCCGTCCTCGATGTGCAGGTGCAGCCGGGGATCGGCTAGGGCGTCGTTGTTCCACGGCACAAAGAGGTGCGACGCGCCCGCGATGGTTTCGGAGAGATCGACCACGTCGAATTTGTCGAAGGGGTGCATCAGGGCCGCGCCCGCGGAGATGCCCGCGCCGTAACAGATCATGAGGCCCGACTTGGGGTGCGGGTGCAACAAGGGCCCCAGGTGTCCGAGCAGCTTGAAGCTTTGGTCGTGCACCAGGCGCGTGGTCACCTCGTTGACGGCGTTCATGAAGAGTTGGCGCTCGCCGTTGATGCGGTTTTCGGTCACCGACACCGTGCCGGTGCGGCCTTCGGCGTAGTACAAAATTTCTTGGTGCCGCTCGCCCACGGCCTCTTGCAGCAGGGCCTTGGGCAACTGCGCGGGCATGGCGATGAGCGCGACCACCGCCAGCACCGCCAGGACGAGGATCGACTTGGCGCGGCGCAGGGGTTGGCGCATCCAGAGCGCGCTGCCCAGCCCCGCGACGACCGCCAGCAAGGAGAGGGCCACCACCGTGTGCTGCAGTCCCAGACGCGGGATCAGCACCAGGGAGGTAAACAATGTGCCCGCCGCCGCTGCCAGCCCGTTGACGAGCAGGGCGTTGCCGATGCGCCGCCCGCTGTTGTGGGTGTGCGTGGCCACGGTGGCACAAGCTGCGGAGAGCGACGCCCCGGAGGCCAGCGCCGGCAAGAACACCAGGATGGGCGTGTAGGCGAGCTCGCGAATGAACTCGAGCCACAGGGAGTTGGAGAGCGTGCCCAGGGTGCCGAGCAAGAAGGGGTCGCGGCCCTTGGCGACGACGAGCCACGAGGCGAGCCAAAACGAGAGCAGCGTCGTGGCGCCCAAGGCCACCAGCCAAAAGGCAGCGGGCACGGGGACGCGCCTGCGGGATGTGGCGCGAAACAGGAGTCCGCCCAGGCCCATGCCGGCGAGCACCACGACGAGCAACACCGCAAAGGCGTAGGTGTCGTGGCCGAACACGAAGGTGAGCATGCGCGCAAACAGCAGCTCGAGGCCCAGCATGACAAAGCCGCCCACACCGGCGATGAGCAGCCCGGCGCGGTAGTGTTGGGCGTTGGCTGCGGCGGTGGCGTTGGGCGAAGCAGGGGTGTCCGCGGACGCCGCGGTGACGCGTCGGTACACCGACAGGGCCAGCAGGGCGGCGAGCACGCTGAAGGAGGCCGCGATGAAGGACACCGCGCGGTTGCCGATGAGGGCGATGGCGACGAAGCCGGTGATGGCCGCGCCGACGGCGCCACCCAGGGTGTTGAGGCCGTAAAACAACCCCACCGCACGGGCCGCGCTGGTGCCCGACGCATGCAGGATGCGCGTCAGCACCGGGATGGTGCCCCCCATGAGAAAGGCGGGCAGGGCCACCAGGGCAAAGGTCGTCGCCATGCGAAAAGAGGCGGTCACCGGGGCGGTGCGGAAAGTGCCGCCGAACACCGACGCGTTTTCGAGGGCGGGCATGACAAAGGGCAGCGCCACGGCGTAGAGCGCCAGCACCACCTCGACGCCGATGTAGATGCGCAGCGGCGCGTGGATGCGGTCGGAGAGGGCGCCCAGGGCGCGAGACCCCAGGGCCATGCCGGCCATGAACGCACACAGCACCATGGCGACGGCGTCGGCAGAACTGCCCAGGGGCAGCACCAGCATGCGCGACCAGATCACCTCGTAGGCCAGTCCGGCAAAACCCGACAACAGCGTGGCCAGGGCCAGCGTCGCCACGATGCCTCGCGACAGGGATTCACGCGATTTCAAGGGGTGTCTCCTTAGGTTTTGGGGTTGGGGTTGGGGTTAGATGTCGAGGTTGCGCACCGACAGGGCGTTGGATTCGATGAAGTCGCGGCGCAAGTCCACTTGGTCGCCCATGAGGATGGAGAAAATTTCGTCGGCCTCGGCCATGTCTTCGAGGGAGACCTTGAGCAGGGTGCGGGTCTCGGGGTTCATCGTGGTGTCCCAGAGTTGCTCGGGGTTCATCTCGCCCAGGCCCTTGTAGCGCTGGATGGTGAGCCCGCGACGCGCCACGGTGTCGACCAGCGGCCACAGCTCGTCGATGCTCTGCAGGGCTTCGTCGGTGTCGCCCACGCGCAACTGCAAGTGCATCTCACCCCAGGCGCGGCTCTTCTCGCGGCTCTTCAGCAGGTCGCGGTATTCGGCGGAGGAGAAGAAGGAGAAGTCGAAGTCGATGAGCTGCGTCGCGCCGTTGGTGCCGCGGTTGATGCGAAACTTAAACGCACCGTGGGTGTCGTCGGCCATGACTTCGATGGCCTCTTTGGGGAGCTGCAGCGCGGCCATGAGGGGCGCCACTGCCTCGCGACAGCGGGCTTCGTCGTGCAGCGCGGTGTGTACGATGCCCTCTTCGCTGAAGGCCACCGCGATACGCGAGTCGCTGAAGCGGTCGATGCGATCGAGAATTTGCCGCCGGGCAATAGAGGTGCGGATGGCGTTTTCGGTCACCTCGGGGGACACCGGTTGGCCCGCGTCGTTTAACAGGGCCACGGAGTCGAGGCTGGCGGCGATGAGAAACTCGAGGAACGCGGATTCGTCCTTGATGTACACGTCGCGCTTGCCCCGGCGCAGTCGGTAGAGCGGGGGCTGGGCGATGAACAGGTGGCCCTTTTCGATGAGGACGCGCATGTGGCGAAAGAAGAAGGTGAGGAGCAACGTGCGGATGTGCGCGCCGTCGACGTCGGCGTCGGTCATGATGATGATTTTGTGGTAGCGCAGTTTTTCGTAGGTGAACGACTCGTCGCCGATGCCCGTGCCCAAGGCCGTGATCAAATTGGTGATGGCCTCGGAGGCGATCATTTTGTCGAGGCGGGCTTTCTCCACGTTGAGGATTTTGCCGCGCAGGGGCAGGATGGCCTGGTTGCGGCGCTCGCGTCCCTGTTTGGCCGAACCGCCGGCGGAGTCGCCTTCGACGATGTAGATTTCGCACTCGGCCGGGTCGCGCGACTGGCAATCGGCGAGTTTTCCGGGCAGGGCCGCCCCCTCCAGCACCCCTTTTCGCGTCACCATTTCCCGGGCTTTGCGCGCGGCTTCTCGGGCGCGCGAGGCGATGATGGCGCGCTCCAAAATGCTGCGGGCCACCTTGGGGTTTTCCTCGAAGAAGCGCCCGAGCCACTCGTTGACCACGCTCTCCACCACGCCCTTGACCTCGTTGTTGATCAGTTTTTCCTTGGGCTGGTTGTTAAAGGCGGGATCCGGGTGCTTGATGGACACCACCGCGGTGATGCCCTCGCGGACATCCTCGCCCGACAGCGCGCTTTGGTTCTCTTTGAGGAGCTTGTTTTCGAAGGCCCAAGCGTTGAGCGTGCGCGTGAGGGCGCCCTTGAGGCCTGTCAGGTGCGTGCCGCCGTCGCGGTTGAAAATGGCGTTGGTGTAGCAAAAAATGTTTTCTTGGTAGGAGTCGTTCCACTGCATGGCCACGTCCACCACGATTTCGTCGCGGGCATCGCTGAAAAAGATGGGCTCTTCGTGGATGGAGGTTTTGTTGCGGCTCAGGTGGCTGACAAAGGAGCGGATGCCGCCCTCGTAGTAATAATCGTGCTGTTTGTCGGCTTCGCGCTCGTCGACGATGCGAATGCGCACGCCCGCGTTGAGAAACGAGAGGTCGCGCAACCGCGTCGAGAGGGTCTCGAAGGAGAAGTCGCGCATGGGAAAGACGTCGGGATCGGGCTTGAAGGTGATGCGGGTGCCGCGCTTGGTGGTGGGCCCGACTTGTTTGAATTCGGTGGTGGCGAGGCCGCGCGAATACTCTTGATACCAGCTCGTGCCGTCGCGCCAGATTTCGAGTCGGAGATATTCGGAGAGCGCGTTGACCACCGCGATGCCCACCCCGTGCAACCCGCCCGAGTACTTGTAGGAGTCGTCGGAGAACTTTGCGCCGGCGTGCAACACCGTCATGACGACCTCAGCAGCGGCCTTTTGCTCGGTGGCGTGCATGTCCGTGGGAATGCCGCGGCCGTCGTCTTCGATGGAGACGCTGCCGTCGTAGTGAATCACCACCTGAATCAAGTCGCAGTGACCGGCCAGGTGCTCGTCGATGGCGTTGTCCACGGCCTCCCACACCATGTGGTGCAGGCCTTCGGGGGATTCTACGTTTCCGATGTACATGCCCGGGCGTTTGCGAACCGCCTCCAGGCCGTGCAGCACCGTGATTTTATCGGCGCCATACATTTTTTCGCCTTCGGACGCGGTGCCATTTGGCGACGGGGAAGAATTGTTGTTCAGCGTATCACTCATGCCTTCTCCATTCAAAACGGGCGGTTCAGTGGGGCACAAACTACTACACTCACCCGCGATAGTCTATGTATTCGTTGTCATTAATGCGCGCCGACCGAAACGCGGCAAACATCACCTGACATTTGTGCAGTATAATCTGGATTTTCACACAGAACGCGTCTTCTTCGAGCATTTTTTATGCTTTTTTTCAGTAGTAGGGGTATTTTTTACAAATTAATCATCAGACCCTGGCCCAAGATTCTGCTTTGAACAATCTCTCCATAATATACTGAAAACAATGAGAAAATCTGTAATCTATGTCAATGTTATTTTCAAAACTTATTGGTAATTTGAGCTTAATTTAACTTAAGTTATATCTAAATTAACTTTTTTTTTGACACTGGACAAAGTTGCATCCATAATCAGTTTAGAAAGTCAGCCAACAGGGAGGGTTCCACAATGGCCACAACCAAGAAAGCAGCCGCGAAAAAGGCGCCGGCGAAGAAAGCTGCAGCCAAAAAAGCTGTCGCGAAAAAAGCACCCGCGAAAAAAGCTGTTGCCAAAAAAGCCGTAGCCAGAAAAGCACCGGCAAAGAAAGCTGTCGCCAAAAAAGCCGTAGCCAAGAAAGCACCCGCGAAAAAGGCTGTCGCCAAAAAGGCCGTAGCCAAAAAAGCTGTTGCTAAAAAGGCCGTAGCCAAAAAGGCCGTAGCCAAAAAAGCTGTTGCCAAAAAAGCCGTAGCCAAAAAGGCCGTGGCCAAAAAAGCACCCGCGAAAAAGGCTGTTGCCAAAAAGGCCGTAGCCAAAAAAGCACCCGTGAAAAAGGCTGTCGCTAAAAAAGCACCGGCAAAGAAAGCCGTAGCCAAAAAAAAAACAGCTAGCGCCCCCGCCAAGTAATTCGCTCCCAACCCCTCCTCCCCCCGCACCACAGGCCCAACCAGCCCCTATCGCCGATCCCAAACGGCTGCGCGGTTTTTTGAAGAGCCTGGAGACCCCCAAGAAGGTCAAGGTGCGCAACCGCACACCGCTGCCCCTGCCGAACACGCCGGAACCCCCCATTGAACCTGCCGATATTTAAGGTGCGCGCAGACGGCGCCAGACGCTGCTAAAACGAGGCGCGGGCGCGAAAGAAGACCGTGCTGGAGCCCGCCGCGGGCATGGCGAACTTCGACTCGCGATGACCCCATTTCAAGAAGGCGCCCAGCGACAACTCCAAGCCGCTCAAGGGGCGGTACTGAATCTCGGGAAAGTATACGATGGAGGAGATTCGGCCGTCATTGGTGGCGCCAGTGGCAAAGGATTCGACCCGTCCGTCGCCGTCCTGATCGAGATTCAGATCATCGTCCTTGTGGGGAATCTCGCCCAACACCACGTTGCGCAGGGCCAAGCGCTCTTGGAGCATTTTGATTTCGAGCATGCCCATCCAGTAGTTGTGGATGGCGTGGGCGCCGAATTCGTCGGGGAATCCGCGAATGAACTGCCCGTTGATGAACAAGTACTTGTTGATGGAGTAATCTGCACCCGCCGTAAATTTGAAGAAGGGCGTGGGATCGACCACGTAGCCCTCAATGACGCGCGCGCCCGGCACCACCGGCGTAATGTCGAAGCGCATCGAGGTGGCCTCGGGGAAGACCAGCGCGCCTTCGAACCAAATGCCCATGTCGTCCAAGAAGGGGATTTGGCCGGTGATGTCGAAGCCGAGCACGTGTTTCTTGGGGTAGCGCAGCACCACGTCGGTGGCGACACCCATGACGGGCGTTCCCTCGAAGAAGCGTCCGGTGGTCACGCGGGTGGAGTTGGATTCGATGGACACCGGCACTGTGTCGCGCCCGTAGTAATAACTGAAGGTGGCGTCCACGTCGCCGATGAGCCACTGGGCGCGCAGCCCCACCTGGGAGTTGGCCAGGGTGAATTCGGGCATTTGGATGTGCAAATCCGGCGTGTAGATGTCGAAGGCGTTGGGATTTCGCAGGTAGATATTGCGCAGGGCTTCGGCGTCTCGGCGGTGGCGCGGATCGCTGAAGGGCAGCTCGGATGTGGGGTCGCCCACGCGCAGCAAACCCGAAGGCGGCAGTTGCGACGGTTGAAACACCGGCACCCAAATCGCCGTCAACACGAGATTGCCACCCCGCGGATTGTAGTCGATGCGAATCATTTGATTGGCGATGTACTTGCCGAACATCAACGGGTCGCTGAGGTCGAGGGCGTTGATGTTGTTGGTGGGATTGAACATGTCGGCGCTGCCCCACTGCACGATTTGCCGCCCCAGGCGGATGTCCAGCGAGGGCAAGACATCGAGGATGTCGATGTAGGCCGAGTTGCTCTCGAAGCTGACCGGCGCGATGGTCTGGCGCGTGGTCAATCCGTGGTAATCCGTGTCTCGCGGGTAGCCCTGCCACACCAGGTTGATGTGTCCGACGAAGTTGAGGCGATTGGGCACGAGCCCCGCCTTCAGGCTGAGGCCAAAATCCGTGCGGTTGTAGCCGATTTCCGGCGTGTCCACCTCTTTGACATCGATGCGAAAGTCGTTTTTGATTTCGGCGCCCCAGTCGATGGTGACATCGGCGACGCCCAGGGAGGCAAAGAGGGTCACGAGTAAGCCGGTGATCACGGCCTGGAAGTTTTTCAGCATAGCGCACGCTTCCTTTATTGCGGCGTTTTCACGCGAGGGTCGAAATGTGGTGGACTATGGCAAAGGACGGGCCAGCGGTCAACCAAGGGTTGCGCCGAGAATCACATATCGTGAGGCGTTTCTTGGGGGTGTTTTGGGGGGCGCAAAAAGGGCGCGGGCGGGCTTCAAATGGCGCAGTTGGCCTTGGCATCAGCGGACCACTCCTGCTGCTTCGACTGCTCGATGAGCTCGATGCCGGGACAGGGGGTTCCGCGCAGGGCCGACAGCGACTGCTTGAGGGACTGCTCGGTTTGCTCTCCCAACAGGCGGGCGGTCTCGTGGCCCGCCTCGTCGACAAATACGAAGGTCGGCACCCCCACCAGGCGGTAACGCGATATCCAGTGTTTGTTTTCGGGTTCGGAGATGTTGACCGAGATCACGCGGACGCCCTTTTGGTCGCACTGGGCGACGATGGACTCCACCACCGGCTCAACGCGGCGGCACACCGTGCAGTCGTCGGCGTAGAACTTGTACATCACCGGCAGCCCGTCGGCGTTGGGGTCGACGTAGGCCACGCCGTCTTCCGGCGAAGAGGACGCGTGCAACATCTCGTGAGAGGCGTCGAACAGCATGCTGCCCGCCACCGCCAGCAGCAAGATGCCCACGGCTTTTTCGATGCGCGGCAGGTAGGCAGAGAGGCGCCCTATCCACTTGAGCGCCACCTCGGCAAAGAGGGCGGTGACCATTAACGGTACGGCAAAGCCCAGGCCGTAGGCACCCAAGTAGCCCACGCCGGTCAGCGGGTCGGAGGTGGAGGCGGCGGTGTAGGTCAAGACCGCGCCCAGGATGGGCCCCACGCACGGCGACCAGCCCGTGGCAAAGACGACGCCCATCACAAAGGCGTTGACCAGGCCGAAGCGGGTCTGCATTTTTTGGTCGTCGAGTTTGACGATGCGGTCGAGGAAGGGCACGCGGATGACGCCGAGGAACTTGAGGCCGAACAACAGCACCAGGACGGCGCCCACCGCCTGCAGAATCGCCCGGTGATCGATTAAAAACGCCCCCACCGATGAAGCGCCGAGCCCCAGCAGGGTAAACACCAGGATGAAGCCCGAAGAGAAAACCGCCGCGCGCAGTGCGATTTTTCCGCGTTTGCCCGCGCCGGGGCCCGCCATGTCGCCGCCGGTGAGCACCGCGAGATAAATGGGGATAATCGGCAAGACGCAGGGCGTCAGAAAGGTCAAAATCCCTGCACCAAAGATGGATAGCAAATCAACTGTCATTGCGGCAAAGCCCTCCTATGAAATGAGTAACCATGTCTGTCCGTAAATAAAGAGCCACCTCGGCGCGGTGTGGTGTCGCTTTATTGAAGAGAATTTCCGCCGCGCACCGCTCCGTGGAAAGCACTTTTCAGGCCGGGCCTTTGTGCCTACAATGTCGCCCTGCGGGTGCCACCACCAGCCCATTTTGCGCTGCGCAAACCGCGTTAAAACATTAAAAAAGGATGCCTTCATGATTATCAAATGCCCGAATTGTGAAACTGGCTACAACATCCCCGACGAAGTGGTCGGCGACAAACCGCGGCGCATGCGCTGTACCAAGTGCAAAACAATGTTCACCGTCGCCCGTCACTCCGCGCAACCCCCCGTGGGATACGTGGAGTACACCAGCGATCACAGCCTGCCGCCGGAGTTCGCCTTCCTGCGCGAAGCCGCACCGCCCGCGACGCCCGCACCCGCGCCCGCGCCCGCCCAAGACGACGCCACCGTCGAGGAGGCCTTTCAGGAGTTCGCC
>Ga0265293_10005221_pt1 | contig 21949 bp, 27 predicted proteins | sample Munlanlewell138R_FD_192505 | JGI IMG/M metagenome (GOLD analysis project Ga0265293, IMG submission 192505) | Leachate microbial communities from a municipal landfill in Southern Ontario, Canada - Leachate well 138R | ecosystem: Engineered > Solid waste > Landfill > Unclassified | place: Canada... | reverse complement strand
GAGCCTGCCGCATGAACGGCTGGCCCAGGCGACAGGCCGCGTCACCACCACGGGCCTCGTCATCACCCGTCAACGCCCCGGAACGGCATCGGGCGTGATCTTCCTCACGCTCGAGGATGAAACCGGCGTGGCCAATATCGTCGTCTGGAAAAAAGTCTACGAGGCCTTCCGCAAAGCCGTCATCGCCGGCCGGCTGGTTCGCATATTCGGCCGGATCGAGCGCGACGGCCCAACCACCCACCTGATCGCCGAACGGGTCGAGGATGTCTCGCACCTGCTGACGACCCTCGGCCATCCAGGCTCCGCCAGCCCCGCAAATGAAACCAAACGCCCCGCCGACAGTCCCAGACCCACAGCCCGCCACCCACGTGAACAGGCGAAGAAACTGTTCCCAAGCCGGGATTTTCATTGATTGTTGCGCCTGCCAGAATAGCGCGCAGATGAATGTGCGATTTCATCGGGTCTACTGCTTTTTGCGGAGTGGATTTCCGCGGTGTCCAGCATGGTTAAGGACACAGAGGCTGCACGGCCATTCGCTCACCGCAACCAGTTTCGGCGATTTACACTCAAGAGCCAATGACTCAATCGTGGCCGTGTTCCAAGCACATTGCCCCGTGAGCGAGACAGCATTGAGATTGATCGTGGCCACCATTCCCTCTGAAGTAAAGGCGTCAAAATAACGATTTTCGATCGGCTGGAGGCTGGTCCAGCCAAAATGCTTCGGTGGCGACTTCTGTGCCACTGATAATCGAGCCACCAGCTGCGGATCCAGCCGCTGCGGCACCAGCCTACACGCCTGTGATGAGGTTCGGAATGCTAGGCGGTTTTGTATGTGACGCCCGCCTACACCCCGCCTGCGCGGCTGTTTTGGCAGCGGCGTTGAAGAAGATGTTGATTTTCCGGCTCAGCCTGATGCAGGCTATGACCCGCGCGGGTGCCTTCATTGCACTAGTTCAAAATGGTAAGATCGAGTTCCCGCTCCACCAGCTCGACGTAGAAAAGGGCCGGATTTTCGATGTGCTCGGCGCCATCCTGAAACTCAGACCGGCTCGCATCAGCAACTTTCGACTCTACTATTGGCTAAGCCGCGCCCATTTCGATTTCGGCGGCCCGCCGTCGACCGATTAGGGAAAGATGACGCGGCAATCGTCGCCGCATTCCGGCGATATATCGAGCCGGTTCGACATGGGTTACATTGACCGAGATGGGAAGCCCGGCATCCCGATACGCGGGATGATCGATCCGAATAGCCTGCCGCAAGGCGACCAGGCCAAAGCGGGACTGGAGATGATGCGCTGCCGCGCCCAGAGGGGAGACCCCGACGCAGCCCTTCATATCCTGAACCATGTCGTTCCGGACATTCCGCCGGACGAGGAGGACCAGCAATGAGCAAAGATCAGAATCCCGCAACCTGGACCGGCCCGCTAATCCGCTTCATCAAGGACAGCCTGCCTGTCCTCGACCCAAAGGGCGAGGAATGGGACCATATGTTCGCCACCGCGTATCAGTTCGGCTGCGAGGCATTGGCTGCCCTCGGTCAGGCGGAAGAAACCGGCCGCGGCGCAAGGCCGCTGGCCCGCTCCCGATTGCCGGAGGTCCTGCCGAGATGGGATGATATCTGCGTGACGGTGCTCAGCCTCGCCAGTCAACGCGGGCAGTTGTCATACCGGCTATCTTGTTTTCTTCGGGCGTATCACGCGGCCGGTCGACCTGTGCTGGCGAGGCAAGCCTGCCGCCCGCTGCACAAGCGATACACCACCGCCCTTTTTTCAATGCCGGAAGTCATTACCCTGTGCAAAATGCTACTTTGGCGCATCCGTCCTTTTCACGGCATCCGCAGCGGCCTTTGCCGCGTCCTTTAAAACCCGCGGCTTAGTCGCATCCATTTCAGCTTCATATCGCTCCATCTGGATTTTCATGAGCGATCCGGGAAGATCGAATGACGCAAGGAAAACAAACGTGGCAAGGCCAAGAAATACCATTTCAAGCCACCGTCGCAATTCGGCCTGCGCATCAGGCACAAGAAACGTGCCCAAGGCCACGCCAAGGGTAATCAGATAGAGGAAGAAGAGCAGTTTCTGGCGAAACAGCTTTCGCTGGACCGTTTGCTTCATCAATTGCAGTTCCTGCCAGTTCTTTGCCCGTTTTAGGGTCGGTTCGGCAATCAGGGTAATTACCGCAATCAGAAACCCCGCAAGGATCGAAAAGATCGTGACAACCGTGTTCACCGCATTGGTGTTGTTGGCAACCATCGGTTGAAAAAAGTAGCCGACAGCACCGGACACGATTATGGCCCCAGCAAGTTTGCCGAGCCGCCACCAGTCGCGATTGCCAGACTTGGACAAGGATGAAGAAAGAGCGTGCGCACGGATTTCCAACCGGGCGCAGGGTTTCTATGTCTATCGCGAAAGCCGCTTGATCCAGGATGGCGGTTGGCTGGATGTTTTCGGCTCTCCCGAACCACATACATCACTGCTGCGTATCGAGTTCGATTTCGGTCATGCACTTGACGAAGCGTTCAGGATCGACGTGAAAAAGTCGCGCATCCTCTTCCATCCCGATCTGGAAGAGGGCCTGCGCAAACTGTTGCAGCCGGTCTATCGCGAAGCCGGGCAGCGCTATCGTCGAACTAACCGCGACGATGCCAACGCCAGACAGACGGTCGACCACAGCAGCGCGAACAAGAACATCGCAGGCACCGGCAACACCGCCAAGCCGCAGGTGGCATCGGTCGATTCCGCTACACAGACGGCAGAGATTTCCAACAACCACGGGCCAAAAATCCGGATCAAGACGCCGATCCAGAACAATGTCAGCCCGGATGCCCTGCATGTGGAAGCGGTGACCACGATCACCAGCGGCCATCTTTGGGAGCCATCGCTGCGCAGCCCTGGGGTGACCGATCACATTCCGGGTGTGAGGTTGAACAAGCACCACGATTTCTACCAGAAAATCTATCAACGTGCGGTCGCCAACGGTTATGCGGTCGAGGGGATGGATCTGCTCCTTTGGGCGTTCGCCATGGCCGAGCAGAACAACACCAACCCTGAGTTGGAGCCGATCTTCGAGGATATTCGCGAAGAGATTTCCAGCAATCTGCGCAAGCTGTTGCGCAACGTGCCGGATCCCGAAGCCTCGGAACTGACGGAAGACGGAGAGGCGTGAGATGATTTCGGCGCGCAAGGATCTGATCAGGAGGGAAATCGAGGAAGGAACCGGGGCCGAGATCGGACTGTCGGTTGACGATTCAGGTCTGTTCTCCGCCATGCGCATCTGGTTCGCCGATCTGGACGAGCGTCACGGACCGGTCGCCGATCTGCGTCCGCACGGGCTGCGCCGCCACAGGGTGACGCTGACCTTCGGCAACTTTGCCGGGGCGACCGTGGCACAGATTGCAAAAGCCTCGCAGGAGGACGTCGGCCTCGCGAGGGCGTTGGTTGCCTCCATTCCCGAAGGGGTTGAGCTGGAGCTTGGTGGTCAGGAACTCGCAAGCTGGCTGGTCCGTGACGGAAGCTTCAGGTTGGTTGCCACCATCCGGCACCCGGATAGCACCGACAGAGATGCAGCGGTCACCCGGACCTGCCGGGAAGTTATTGTGCCGATCATGGCCGCGATGGCGGAGTTGATCGGATATGACGTGGTCAAAGAGGAAGTCTCCGAACCCATCTTTGAGGGAGCCGTGCTTGAATCCGTCGTTCGTCGGCGTGAGAGAAACCCGCGGAACCGGCTTCTCTGCATCCGCCTTCATGGCGAAAAGTGCATGGCCTGCGGAGTGGAGCCGAAGCTTCGCTATGGTGAGGCGGTTGGCTCGATCATCGAGGTTCACCACCTCGACGCCCTGTCGCTGCAGTCAGAACCCCGACCTTATGACCCCGCCACTGACTTGGTCCCGCTCTGCCCGAACTGTCACCGGGCGGTTCACACGCGGCGACCCGTCCCAATGCCCATTGTTGACCTGAAGGCCATTCTGGAGGGCTACCATGGTTGACCTGGCTCTTCTTCCGACAGGATTTGAGCAGTTGCGCACTGATCTACCCGAAGGCTACGGCCTGTCCGAACGGGTTGTGGACCCGATCATCTTGCTCGTCCGCGAGAATGGCCGCCTCTCGGCCAGTCTGGCCGGGCGGCGTGTGGTGCGTGGCACAGAGATCATCATGCCTGCCCCGTCGAACGATCATGCCTGGGTGGTTGACGGGTCCGTCTTGCGGCCACTGCCGGCAGACATCCCAGAAGTTCTCGCGACGACACTCGGTTCCGCAGAGGCCGCTGACCTGTCCTATGCGGATGCCATCGCCCTGATGCGCAGAAAATCCGACGAGGTTCAAGTTAAGGCCACCGACGGCGTCCTGCATGCGGGCAAGATCGTCGCCGAAACCCTGCCGTCCAAAATTGAAATCGGCGGACTGAATGCAGACCTCTTTCCCTATCAGGCCCGGGGCGTTCAGTGGATGTGGGAAACCGTCAACCGGACCGGAGGCCTGATCCTTGCGGACGAGATGGGGCTTGGCAAAACATTGCAGATCATTGCCCTGCTGATGAGGTCCCCGCCGGTGCCGGACGCACCCGCCCTGGTCATCTGCCCGACCAGCCTCATCGCCAACCGGGTCCGGGAGATCGCAAGGTTCGCACCGTCGCTTTCGGTGCTGGTCCATCGCGGCGCCAATCGGGCGGGCATCTATCGCGACCTGCAGAAGGCATCGGTGGTCATCACCACCTACGACACGATGGTGAACGATATTGCCATCATCTCGTCTTTCGAATGGTCTTGGGTGATCTGTGACGAGGCGCAGGCGATCAAAAACCCGGACTCCAACCGCCGGCAGGCAATCATCGGCATTCCCCGGAGGCGCTCGATCCCGATGACCGGCACCCCTGTCGAGAACACATTGCTCGATCTCTGGTCGCTTGCCGACTTCGCGATCCCCGGCATACTAGGCGGCCGTGCCGATTTCGAGCTGGAGTTCCCGGATACCGTCGAGGCGGGGCAGGCTCTGGCCCGTCTCACGGATCCCGTCATTCTTCTCCGCCGTGTGGCGGATGTCGCCGGCGATCTGCCGGAGCGTATCGACATCGACCTGCCGTTGGAACTGGATGACCGGCTTGCGGACCATTACAATACCGTCAGAACCGCGACGATGGAGAAGTATCCCGTTGCCGGTGCGCTTGTCGCCACGCTTCAGCTGCAACTGGTCTGCGCGCATCCTTGGCTCCGGCAGGACGACCCGTCCGATCCCGATGCCGAAAATGCCAGTATCGAACGCGGCACCTCCCTGCCGCTGATCACGCCGAAGATGGAACGAGCGGTGGAACTTCTGCGTGAATCCTTCGCCAATGGACGGAAGGTGATCGTTTTCGCGCTCTTCAACCGGATCGGCGAGTTGATCCGCGAGGCCAGTCGGAGCTTCCCGGCAACATTCTGGGGTGCCATCAATGGCGCCACCCCCCAAGAGGAGCGGCAATCTATCATCGACGCCTTCAGCACCCATGATGGCCCGGCCTGTCTGATCCTGAACCCTAAGGCGGCAGGCGCGGGGCTGAATATCACGGCGGCAACCGTGGTCATCCACTATACACCGGTATGGAATCCGGCCCTTGAGGCGCAGGCCAGCGCGCGTGCACATCGTCGGGGGCAAACCGAGCCGGTTACGATTTATCGTCTTTTCTATAAGGATACGGTGGAAGAGATCATGATCGACCGGTCCAGTTGGAAAAGTGAGTTGGCCAACGAGACGGTGCCGGTTGCCAGCCGTGATGCCGACGACCTGAAACGAGCGCTGGAGATCAGCCCAGAGAAGACATGATGGAAAAAACCTTCGCAAAGACACTCAGCGCCAACGACGTCGGCGAGACCGATGCGCACATGGGTGGCATCCTGGTTCCCAAGGGCAATGGCGAATTGTTGGCGTTCCTGCCTAGGCTTGATCCGGGTGTTCTCAACCCATCGGCTTGGATCGAGTGTATAACGCCAGATGGACAGTTGCTGCGCTTGCGGTTCGTCTACTACAACAACAAGTTGCACGTCCCAAGGGGCACACGGAACGAATACCGGATCACTTGGCTGACCAAATTCCTGCGCGATTCCGGAGCGAAGTCCGGGGATACTTTCCAGATTTCGCGCAAGGATGAGGACGGTCCCTATCGGATCGAAGTTCTGTCGGCGCGAGCGGAACCGACTGTGCAGGAGGATGACGGGCTAGTTCGTATCAAACTGACATCATCCGCTTGGCGCCGTGTGCATTGAGCCATTGGTTCAGAGCGGGGCGCCTGCAGCAGGAATGACCCTGCCCCTTCTCCTTGGTTGCACCATCCGCCAGCAGGGACAACCGCTCATGGGCTTTCATCGTCGAGTTTCGTGACATAAAGTTGCGCCATTTAGGGCTAAATGGCTCTTTCTGCCAAGGGTAAGTCAGGTAGGAGAAGCCACATTTGCGCGTCTCTGCCGCGAACGCCACTTTTCACTTTCCGGCCTACTGGCTGAGAGCTTGCTCGCTTTTGAGCTGTTCGGCCATCCAGATCATTGCGACGTAAATCATGGCGCGGTCATTTGCAGGCAGATAGCGGAGCGGTCATTCGCAATAGAAGTGTTTGCCGGCATTCAGTGTGGTGCTTACCCTCCGTGGTGCATAAGTTGACAGATCCAGAAAAATCAAGAAACTGATCGAATGCGTGGACATCAGGTCAACTTATGTCAACTTTCCTACAGCACACTGGCGCCTCCGATTTTTCGTTTCATCTATCAGGTGAATTCACCCATCGCGAATTACCTCGCCGCGCGCTCAAGCACTTCCGCAGCCCATTGGTTCAAACTCTTGCCCGCCAGTTCGGCTGCCCGAGCAGCGTTGCGGTGGACCTCGGGACTGATCCGGAACATGACTTGCCCCGAATAGGATTTCTGCGGCTCTTTACCGATCTTGGCACAAGTCTCAATGTAATCTTCGACAGCCTCATGAAATGCTTCGCGCAGTCCTTCAACCGTGTCGGCGTGAAAACCTACATTGTCGCGGATACCGGCAATCCGGCCTGCAAAAATCCCGTCTTCGTCATCATATTCAATCCTGGCAGCATAGCCCTTATAAGTCATGATGTTCGTCATGGTTTAACTCCAATTCGCTCGAGAAAGTCACGAGCATCGCGTATCTGATATCGCTTGGCTTCCTTGGCGGGATGAGGTCGATGGAACGTTGCCACCTCGCCATCTTTTTCAAACCGGATCCGCGATCCGCGCCCTTCAATCAGCTGCGCCCCAGCGGCCAAAAGCAGACTCGCGACAGCCACCCATTCGATGCTTCCCGACAAGGGATCCGTGAAGATGGCAGCAAGGGTCTTGCGGTGCTTGCTATTCATCTGGACAAGATAGGGCGTGCTAGCGAAAAATGCAAGCAGATCGGTTAGGGCGGCACTTGGCCATGACTGTTTTATTCCGAGGTCTCGCTACCATTGCAATGCTGACATCCCAATCGTAACCGCTTTGGCCTGAGGGGCGCTGAGAGGCCGCAGGAGGCGCACCCTACCCAATCGGCGCCCAACACACCCCGCCTGCAAGATGAGTCCCAGCGCACACTGTATCGCTTCCCACAGCGCCCCCCGCTCGCAGCCGATGTCCGCTGCCGCCCACAAAGCCTTCGTGGCAGTGTCCGTGCAAAACTCTTCGCATCCGGAGGATTGAACTGGCTATGCTGCCGGACCCGAAGTGCATCCCCATCAGCCTTGCCATCCCCTCTAGGACATCGTCCTCGGGTTGGAAATGCTTTGATCTGCCACTGGTCTTTCATCCAGCCGCGACCGGAGCCCGTTGGTCATTTACGCCTTTCGGCGCGGATTGAGCAATCGCCCGGCGCGCGGAACTTTCATCGCGTGCAGCGGGTCGGGCGATTGCGGTGGTCAGGTGCAGGGCGAAGCCTGCGGGGGTCTGATATCCGAGTGCTGAGTGCGGCCGTTCGGTGTTGTAGTCCGTGACCCAAGCCGCCATCAACTCGCGGGCATGAGCAAGGTTGCGGAACAGCGTCTCGTTCAAAAACTCGTCCCGCATCCGGCCGTTGAAGCTTTCGACAAATCCGTTCTGCATGGGCTTGCCGGGCGCGATGTAGTGCCATTCGACCTCAGGACCGCGTTCGAGGTCAGTTCCGTCCCATTGTCCGAGACGATCATCCCGGGCCTCCCGCGTCGTTCGATCAGCTCGGTCAGCTCGCAATCGACGCCGTAATTACTGAATCAGGCGGCACGTTGGCGCAGGGCTTCATAGAGCAAGCCCGGCCCCATCAGCGCTGCTTTCAAACCGTCCTGGATCGCGGGGGATTCCAGTGCCAGACGGCTCATTGTGGAATGAGAATCAAGTCCCTCTATGATCGCATCCACTATCGCAGCTGCCAACGCAGGCGAGTTTTCGAACTGTTCCTTCTGATTGCTGCCAGCCTGCCGGGTGAGGGTTTCATTCTCCATCAGCTTGCCTTTCAGCCCCATCAGCAACGACAACTGGTCGTTTTCGCTCGTTCCCGGGAACAAATCGTTCATTATGGACAGGATCTCGGAAAGCAAAGCCTTTTCCTTGTCCTGCACCTCGGCCGAACCGGTTTCGGTCATCGGTTTCAACTTTTCGGCCGTGCTCTCCAGGATCAGGTCGGTTTTGTCCTTTGCAATCAGCCGGTGATGCGTCAGTTCGATCTTGCTCAGGTCCACGCCTTCGCGCTCGCGTCCGAAATCCAGCACCGAAATCAGGTGGCGATAAAAGATGTTGCGCGCCTCGATGGCCGTCGAACCGTAATCAAAAATCTGCGACAGAAACGCATAGAGCCGCACGAAGGCGCCCATATTGGCCTTGAAAAGGATCAAAGCATCCTGCGTCTGTTTGGCAGCCAACGTCGCCCTGTCGTCGCCGGCAGCGCGGGCTGCGATCTCGGCCTCTTTGGCTGCGCGAAAGGATTTCAGGAGCCGGTCTGCCACGGGTTCGATCGCAGAGGACAGGGTGGCGTGGGTGGCCTTCGGATCGAAATAAGCGCGCACCATGCGATCCACTTCGAAATCGTCGTAATAGCCAAGCCCGTCCAGCTTGGCCCGCAGGTCCAGAACCTGATTGGGATCGGTTACGGCCTCCAGCTCGGCCGTCTCGTAATAGGTGCGAAAGGCGGTCAGGATATCTTGAGCGCTGTTGGCAAAATCGAGGATATAAGTCGTGTCCTTGGTGACCCCATCCGCAGAATACGCCCGGTTCAGCCGCGACACTGTCTGCACTGCCTGAATGCCTGCCAGCCTGCGATTAATATACATCCCGCACAAAAGCGGCTGGTCAAAGCCGGTCTGGAACTTGTTCGCGACGATCAGGACATGGAATTCCGGCCCCTTGAAACCTTCGCGGATATCGCCGCGCAGACCGGGGTTCAGGGTTTTCGAAGCTTCGGTGAACGGGTCCGGACCGCTTTCCGCATCACTCACCTCACCGGAAAAGGCCACCAGCGTGCCAAGGCCATAGCCCTTTTCGGTGATGTATTTCTGCATGGCAATCTGCCAGCGCACGGCTTCCTTGCGGCTTTCGACCACCACCATCGCCTTGGCCTGCCCATTCAGCAGCGGCATCACCATCGAGCGGTAATGCTCGACCACCACCGCCACCTTCTGCGCGATATTATACGGATGCAGCTTCACCCATTGCATCACCGCCTTTTGCGCAGCGCTGCGTTCTACCTCACGCTCATCCATTTCTCTGTCCGCCTGCGCCAGACGCAGGGCAAGCTCATAGGGCGTGTAGTTCTTGAGCACATCAAGGATAAAGCCTTCCTCGATTGCCTGGCGCATCGAATAGACGTGAAAGGGCTCCGGCAGATTGTCCGGGCCTGCAGGCATATTGGGGTTGGGGCGACGGCCGAACAGTTCCAGCGTCTTGCCCTTGGGCGTCGCGGTAAAGGCGATGAAGCTGATATCCCCTGCCGCTGCCTTGGCCTCCATATGCATGGCCAGAATATCATCCGTCCCGATCTCGCCACCATCATCGAGTGCCGCCCGTTCCTCTGCCGACAGCACCATTTTCAGCGCGGCTGCTGCTTCGCCGGTCTGGCTGGAATGGGCTTCATCCGCGATCACCGCGAACCGCCTGCCGCTGGTGGCGGCCAGTTCCTCTGCCTTTTTCAGCGCGGCGGGAAAGGTCTGGATCGTGCAGACCACGATCTTTTTGCCACCTGACAGGGCCTCGGCCAACTGGCTGCTTTTCGCCCCGCGTGTATCGGTGATCTTTTCCACCACCCCGGCCGTGCGCTCGAATGAAAAGATCGCCTCTTGCAGCTGGGTATCAATCACATTTCGATCCGACACCACAACAACTGACGCGAAAATCTTTTCGTCCTGCGCGTCATGCAGATCGGCCAGCAGATGCGCGGCCCAGGCGATCGAATTCGTTTTGCCCGATCCCGCCGAATGCTGGATCAGGTAGTTACCGCCCGCACCTTCGTCCAGCACGGCGGCGCGCAGTTTGCGGGTGGCATCAAGCTGATGGAAACGCGGGAAAATCATGCCGGTCAGTTGTTTTCGCGCATCCCGCGTGCCGATCATGTAGCGGCCAAGGATTTCCAGCCAGCTTTCGCGTTCCCAGACTTCTTCCCACAAATAAGCAGTGCGGTGGCCGCTGGAGTTCACCGGATTGCCCGCCGCGCCATGATCGCCCTTGTTGAACGGCAAAAAGCGCGTGTCCGGCCCGGCAAGCCGCGTGGTCATCATCACCTCGCGGTCGGACACTGCGAAATGCACCAGCGCGCCGCCGGGAAACGACAAGAGCGGCTCGGGCTTTTGGCCCCTTTTCTGCGGCTTGCGGTCGAAACGATATTGATCAACGGCATCTTGCACATTCTGGGTGAAATCTGTTTTCAGCTCGACCGTGGCGACGGCAATGCCGTTCAGGAACAGGCCCAGATCTATGCAGTTGCCACTGCTTTCGGAATAGCGCAACTGGCGGATGACGCGCAGGCGGTTGGCCTGATAGCGGGCGGTAATCTCGGGGTTCATGCCCATGGCGGGGCGGAACTGGGTCAGGGTCAGCGGCGCGCGCAGGCCCACCACGTCAAACCCCTGGCGCAGCACATCGAGTGTGCCGCGGGTGTTCAACTGCTTGCGCAGGCGATCAAGGATCGCGGCTTCGCCATGTTTCGCCACGGCCTCGGCCCAGGCTTTGGGCTGGGTGTCCTGAAACCATGCCACCAGATCGGCGGGAAAGATCGCGCGGGCGCGGTCGTAATCCGCCGCGCCGCCTGGGGCGTGCAGCCAGCCATGCGCGGCGAGATGGTCGCAGATCACATCCTCGAAGCCGATTTCATGATGCTTGGTCATGGCGGATCCTTTCAGGCGGCTTTCGCGGGAGCGAGATCCCGGACGTCGATCTTGCCGGTGACGGCGGCGGAGATGAGGGCGGCGCGGCGTTCTTGCAGGAGGGTGATGGCGGTGGTGGCGGTTTCGGTGAGGGTGCCGAGTTGGGAAATTACCGCATTGACCTGCTGGAATATGGCATCCCATTGATCATCCGGCGGTATCGGAACCCCAAAGGAGCCGATCTGCTCAAAGTTCAACCCATCTCTTGCAGCACCATTCAGCGTCGCGAATATCTGCCCTTTTGCGGCAGCGGATTGCATGAACAGCGAAACAAATGGCGCCAAGTTTTCCCGCGCAATCCTGATGATACAAACATGCTGATTGACGTTGGCCGGCTCAAAGTCAGGCGGAACAATAGATGTTCGCCCGAGCGAGGCACCTGTAATGTTTAGGAGAATATCTCCGGGCTTCACCCGTGTTCCAGACATTTCCCGGTCTATTTCATCTGAAATGAATACAACGTCATCAAGGCGAAGGCCCGTTTCGTAAACGTTCTGGCTTCGCAAGAACATGACCCCGGACGACTGATAGACCTCTGCCCCTCCGCTTGGCGTCTTGCCGCTGCCGATTTTTTCCGAAAGATGCTTCAACGGCACCACTTCCCACCCCTCCGGCACATCGCCGAGCCAGTCCACGCCCGAGGGTTTGAGGCTTGCATCGGGGTTCAGGCCGCGGGTGACGGCCTGGCTGATGGTGGCCTGACGCTTCTCGGCCAGAAGCGCGATCAGCCGGCGCTGCTCCTCGATCAACCCGTCAATCTTCGCCGTCTCCCGGTCGAGGAAAGCGGCGATGGCCTGTTGTTCGGGGAGTGGGGGAAGGGGCACACGGAATGCCGCCAACTGATCGCCCGACAGTTCGAGAAAGGTGGAGCCTCGCCCCAGAACGTTGAGTTGCTCGCGCGCAGAAAGAAGCGCGTAGTAATAGTAATCGGCATCGCTGCCCTGTCGTGGGACCAGCAGCTTGCATCCTTGATTTATGCAGGATGGAACTGTGGTAACGGCAATCGAGCCAATCGGTGCGCGGGTGGATAGGACGATTGAACCTGCCGGAACGATTGTGGTCCCGCACGAGTCCAAGCCAAGCTGCGTGATCTGGCGCCCCGTCTCGAAAATGAAGCGGTCGGGCAGGCTGCTCAGGTCAGCAGGTGTTATCCACGGAATATCCCCATCCCAGAAGGCGGGCTGATCCGATTTCGGGGTTGTGCCGCCGACAACCGAGAGCCGCGCCTTGACCGGCACCACCTCCCACCCCTCCGGCACCTCTCCCAGCCATTCGACCCCAGAATCCTTATACGCCGGATAGGGTTTCATGCCGTCAGCCCCTTCAGCATCGTCTGAATCCGCGCGGTCACCTGCGCAAGGTCGGCGTCGATCTCGGCCAGCGGCCGGGGCGGCTCGAAGACGTAGAAATGCCGGTTGAAGGGGATCTCATAGCCGATCTTCGTCTTGTCCTCGTCGATCCAGGCGTCGGGCGCATGGGGCAGCACCTCGCGCGTGAAATAGGCGTGGATATCCTCCGACAGCGGCACGGTCTCGGTATCGCGCAAGGCGCTGTCGGGTTGCGGCTTGCCTTTGGCCTTGCCGCGCTGGCCAAGGGTGATGGCCCCGTCCTCATCCCGCAGCGGGCGTTCGACAGTGATCTGCCGGAACCCGAAGCTTTCGTTCGGCAGGATGCGCGACAGCGGCGCCAGCCTGACCTTGCCGCCCGCAGGCGCGGCGGGCGGCGCCTCACCCGCCAGCACGATTTCGCGCCCGATCTCGCGCCCCTCGGCGTCGATGATCCGTGCGGTCTCGGCCTCGGCAAAACTGCCGAACAGCCGGGTGATAGTGGCGATGTCCGCTTCCCCCAGTTCCTTGCGCTTGGAGCCCAGCGACTTGCGCATCTTGCGCCAGAAGCCGGACCCGTCGATCAGTTGCACCTTGCCCCTGCGCGCCGCCGGCTTGCGGTTCGACAGGATCCAGACATAGGTGGCGATGCCGGTGTTGTAGAACATGTCGGTGGGCAGGGCGACGATGGCCTCGACCAGATCGGATTCCAGAACGTAGCGGCGGATTTCGCTTTCGCCCGACCCCGCGCCGCCGGTAAACAGCGGCGAGCCGTTCAGAACGATCCCGAAGCGCGCGCCGCCCTGTTGCGCCGGCCGCATCTTGGACAGCAGGTGCATCAGAAACAGCAGCGACCCATCCGAAACACGCGGCAGGCCGGGGCCGAAGCGGCCGTCATGGCCCCTTTGCTGATGCTCGGCCCGGACGATTTTCTCGACCTTCTTCCATTCGACGCCAAAGGGCGGGTTCGACAGCATGTAGTCGAATTTCTGGTCGGGGTGGAGGTCGTCTGACAGGGTGTTGCCAAAGCGGATATTGCCGACATCCTGGCCCTTGATCAGCATGTCAGCCTTGCAGATCGCATAGGATTCGGGGTTCAGCTCCTGCCCGAACAGCGAGACGGCGGCGGTGGGGTTCAGATCAACCAGATATTCCTCGGCCACCGACAACATGCCCCCCGTGCCCGCCGTCGGGTCGTAGATGGTGCGCACGATGCCGGGCTTGGTCAGGGCGTCGTCATCCTCGGTGAAGATCAGGTTGACCATCAGGCGGATGACCTCGCGCGGGGTAAAATGCTCGCCGGCGGTCTCGTTGGACAGTTCGGAAAAGCGGCGGATCAGCTCCTCGAACACAAGGCCCATCTGGTGGTTGCTGACCCGGTCGGGATGCAGGTCGATACCGGCGAATTTCTCGACCACCTGATAGAGCAGGCCCGCCTTGGCCAGCCGGTCAATCTGGATGTCGAATTCGAAATGCTCGAAGATGTCGCGCACCTCGGGCGAAAAGCCCTGGATATAGCGGCGCAGGTTGAGGGCGATATTGTCTTGATCACCCATCAGCTTTTTCAGGTCGAGTGAATCGGCATTGTAAAAGCCCACGCCGGATTTCCTGCGCAGAAACTGATCGGGCGGCATGTTTTGTGAGCTGCGCAGGGCGAGTTCTTCCAGCACGGCCTCCTTGGTGGGCGCCAGCACGCAGTCGATGCGGCGCAACACCGTAAAGGGCAGGATCACCTTGCCATAATCCGATTGCTTGTAATCGCCGCGAAGCAGGTCGGCGACCGACCAGAGGAAGGCAGACAAGGCTTGCTGGTTCAAAACAGAATTCCCGAATGTTTTTCTTACTTTGACCAGTTTGGGGCAAGAAAGGCAACGATGCAGAGACTTCGCCTGTTCACGCGGATGGGGTGCGTGTCCTGATGTTCGGGGTGCCCTCCTGTCCTTCCCGTTTCAGTTTTGATGCTCAGCGGCTGGCCTGTTTTACACCCTTGATCGCCAGATTATCAGATAGTTAAAACGCCCCTTTTGGAGGCACCATTGTTGCATCCGAACATTGCGCAGATATGCGCTTTACCGCATTCCATCCTTGCCCTGCCATCCGCATTAGAGTATAGACCGGATGTGAAGAACAGGATTTCAGATGCAAGTCACCTATACGAACGCAGCCGCCAAGGCCCTTCGGAAGATGCCGAAGAAAGACATGGCGGCGCTGGTGACGAAGCTGAATGCTTTTGCTGTGACAGGCGAAGGCGACGTGAAGAAACTCGTTGGAAGCTCGTATTACCGCCTGCGGCATGGCGACTGGCGCGCGATTTTCGAGATTGAAGATAACGTGCTTGTCGTGAAAGTCGCGCATCGTCGAGAAGTCTATGATTGAGGAAGCCATGAAACACGCTGTAACCCCCTCCGGTGCCGCCATGGTGGTGCTGACTGTCGATGAATATAATGCCCTGATCGAGGATGCCGGCGATGTTGCGCTTGCTGACGCGGTGGACCGCTCCGGCCCCAAGATGGATAGCGCCACATTGAACGCCATGCTTTCAGGCGAAATCAACCCCCTGACGGCGTGGCGCAAAACTGCCGGGCTCAGTCAGGCCGCTCTAGCTGCCAAGGCGGGTGTGCGTCCTGCCACCCTCAGCGACATCGAAGGCGGCAAGATTGATCCTCGCATCAGCACCATGAAAGCGCTGGCCACCGCCCTTGGGGTAGATGTTGACGATTTGATCTAACAATTTCTAGCGTCCGATTGATCCGATTCCACGCAATGTGGAATGTTTTCACCCGCCCTAGATCAAGGCCCGCCGCGATGTAGCCTTCGCAAAGCGCCGCGAGGCCTGAACCGCAGTTTTTCTTACGGGTCTTGGATTGCGTATCATTGATGAGTTGGGCTATATCCCGTTCCCCAAATCCGGCAGCGCACTGCTATTCCACTTGATCAGCAAACTTTACCAGAAAACCAGCGTTATTGTCACTACCGACCTGGAGTTCGGCGAATGGGTCTGTCTTCGGCGACGCCAAAATGATAACTGCGCCTTTGGATTGCGGCACGCATCACTGCGCCATCATCGAGACCGGCGATACGTCATATCGCTTCACCGAGAGTAAAATCAGCCAAGAAAAGTAAGCGCGTGACAAACGAAGTCCCCAAACGGACTCGCTACATGGGGGCGCCCGCTTGTGGCTTTTGCCATCCAAACGATAGGTCAAAAACAAATGCTGAAGCAGTGCCAACTTTAAACGCTCATTGACAGCCCGGACCATCCGTGCTCCCGAAACGCCCCGCTATGTCACCAGCTTCACAACCTCAAATTTGAAGTCCTTGATAAACTTCCGTCTTACCATGTCCGATCTCCGTTCCCTTTGTCACGATCTTGTATTCGTGTCCACGAAACCGGCAGCAGGCCAGCTTGGTTGCTCGCTTCGTAGATCGGTTCTATTTCTCTATGTCAGACGAAAAATGCACACGCCCATCATCATCGCAAACTAATTCGCCAGTCATGAAGGGGTCTTCGGTTAGGCGCGCTTCATCCCCTTCAGCCAACGCGTCCAAATAGCTAAACATCCGATCAGCCTCATCCGAGTAGCGACCTTTCAGATCGCCCTTAAGCACCAAGAAGTCACGGTGAATACGTTTCAAGAGATCTGTCAAGTCGGCAGCAACCTCGGTGGCGGACACGAACTCATCCCATGTCAGAGCGACTGGAAGAATCAGTTGGTCGTAATCGATGCCTTGGTCCGTTTTTGCCTGCTCCTGCGCATATTGCGCGAAGTCTTCATTTTGGAAGACAAATTCGACACGGAAAAGGTCGGCAACGATCCCCTGAACCGTAAGATCGGTAATTGTCCAAGGCGCAGTGTCAAAGCTTAGAAAGAGGTCATATGCGTCGAACTTGTCGATAATCTGTTGATCCTCGAACCACTCGCTTTCAACTAGATGAAGTTCACGGCGGAGGACCGCCTGCACATAGCCCGGGCGGAAGATTGGCAACAGCGCTTCGACGAAGGCCCCGAGGTCTTCGTCTCGTCCCTTGGCGATGCCCTTAAGGATGTTCTCGTGGATTTGGAATTCGCCCTCGACGATCTGATCCAAGTAATCATCCTCGAATGAAATACGGATCATCCGGTCGTCTGCGCCCTCTGGCGGATCCATGGGCCAAGCCGAAAGGAATGGCACTTCCACCCCGACAAGCGCCTCGACCTGCTTATTTGCAGCTTCAAGCACGCATTCATAGATGCTATAATCGGATAGTTCGTGCTTCATCTCAGTCATGTCCGTAACGGTATGCAACAGGTTGGAACAAGTTGAAACAGGAATATTTTTTGGCATAGTCTGGCCGCAAGCCCTCACAGGTCAGTCGAACCGTCCTCGCTACAGCCACTTCATGAATTGCCATTGGAGTGCCATTGGACCGAGCGACGACCCGGCCCTCTGGCCATCCCACCAGATGATCTTGAGGAGACCACGCCTACGGACCTGGAACACGAAGATGTGCCGAGCATATAGATCCTGCTTCAGCACTGCCTCGGCTAGCGCTGCCAGAGAACCAAAGCCTTTGCCATATCGATGACGTCCCCTGCCAGCCAGACCCATTTATTGACTGGCACGGGGATCATGCCGTCAACCGCCAGATCATCTGCAATCTGAGGCCGCGAAAGCCCGCTGATCAGCGCGGTCCGCACCGCATCCTTACGAAATTCATCCGTTCTGCCTGTGCACATGGTTCATCCGCTTTGCTGCACATTACGTGATCAAATAAGCGACACCAAACCGGAACAGCTCCACTATCCGGTTCTTCCAGCCTATGGCAGTGCGGTCAGGCCCTCCTGCGCCCTGTAACTCTGGTGAGGTTAGCAATCAAATTGAACAGTAGGGGCTCACCATACCCCCGTCGTCGCGCACATATCCACAAAAAATCACGAGATCGACGTAATGCGCGGCCTCCATGACCCGCCCCCTTTTTCAGGGCCACCCGTAAATCGAGTCTGTTCGCCTTTTGTGTGCCATCATTCGGCGGCGTGAGCAATGGGCGCAGGCGCGGAGCCATCGAGAAAATGGATCGTCCTGCCATCGGGCAGGATCGGGGACCGGATATTCCCAATGACAACGATCCTCTCGTCGGGATCAAAACCCCAGTGATGCCGCAGTTCCGCAAGGACTTCGGCCTCCGAGCTATCGACATCATTGCGTGCCATGAGTGGTCTCATCCAATTCAGCTTGATCTTTCACAGCAGGCGCCAAACTTATATCGATCATTTTAAAACGACAGAAAGCTAGGCGTTGCCGCCTTGGCTGATCGTAATGTTTTTCATGGTTTGCAGCGAATTAGAAGTGCCCTTTTACAAAATGAAATAGTAAACGCACCATTCCTGCCAACCCGGCGGGGCGTCAAATATCCGGCCGGGCGGTCAAACGCGTGTGCTTGCCCAATCGGCGCCGTGACTGTCGAAGCCGTCGATCTGACCGAGGTCACGGACTTCGCACGCGAGGTCGTGGTCACGGCCCGCCAGTCGATACCCTCGAACAGGGCATCGAACTGCACCTTGGTCAGCGTGACCGGCCCGGCCTGCAGCTTCGGCCAGATGAACCGCCCGCCGTTCAGGCGCTTCATGGTTAGCACGAGGCCGGTGCCATCCCAGACCAGCAGTTTCAACCTATCAGCACGGCGCGACCGGAACACGTAGATGGCGCCATCGAAGGGATCGAGTTCGAAGTGGTTGGCAACATGGGCCACCAGCCCGTCCATGCCCTTGCGGAGATCGATCGGTTCGGAGGCCAGAAAAATGCGGAAACTGCCGGCGGGAGAAATCACTGCGAGGCCCTCACCGCGCGCAGCACCTCGGCAAAATGATCGGCCGGGTAGCCGGGCGGTATCGCGATATCGGCGTCGCCGATGTTGATCCGGCAGGTCGTGGCCGTATCTTCCGGGGCAACGGCCATGCTCTGCTTAGAGCCCGGCTTCACCGCAGTCGGCGGCACGACCTCGAAGAATGCGGGTGCGGGATCTTTGGGCTGCGCGTTCTTGACCCAGACCGCCACCAGGGACTTGTTGGCACCAAGCTCCTCGGCGATCTCCCGGATTCCCTCGCCGGCCGCGATCCGCTCGACCGCCATGGCGCGAAGTGCCTCGGGCCATTTCCGCCGGCCGCCGCTGCGGGTCGAGACCGCAAAGCCCCAGACCGTATCCACCCTCTCCGGAACCGCTCCATCCAGCATATGTCACCTCCTTCATCAGGTGGGGACAGTATCGCCAAGTCATTGATTCACTGAAACATGGGATCTTTGCACCGGTTACCGTTCAACCGAGGTTTCCCATGCTTTTCTGAGCGCTTAGCCCTTCCTCTCTTCCTTGCCTTATGTGTCTTTAATCCATGCATTGTAGCCGCAGAGAGGGTGTTCATGCCAAAACCGTCGCACCCTTGTGAGAGCTAACCCCTGCGCGCTTTGGATTGGCGCGGACAATCACGTTACAGCGGCATGCGTGCTGCTGTCGCGGTCCATTTCCGGCATGGATCGGCGTTATACTCATTAGAATTTGCTTGGTGGGCATAGGACCCCGCTCGCTGGCGCACCTTGGTGCCAACGGTCTGGTCTGCAGATTCAGGCGCGCGCGCCGTGCTTGGGCACGTGCTCGATTTCACGTAGCGGTGCTTCCTGCCACATCAGCGCTCCGGTATTAGGCTTCACGCGCGAAGCGCCGGCGAGGGGCGTATCAGGCGTGAGATCATGTGTGTCCTGATGAGCATGATCCCATTGTGAAAACGCCTGAACCGGGTCTGGCAGCTCCACCGCTGTTACGGATGCATCATGAGGGCCATCCACGGGTTCGGTGTCATCAAAGAACCAACCATTCGAGCAAATGAACCCATCCTCGTCTTGATGGCGCGTAAGTGCCTCTGGTGCGGTGGAGGCGGGCGGCGTGCTTAGGCTGGACGGTGGCGCCGCAACTGCATCCCCCGCTTCTACAGATAACCCGAAGCGAAACCGCCAAGGGCCCGGGAGATACTCCCAAGAAACCACCCCAGCCTCGTAAAGATCGCGAAGAATTTCTGCCTCGCAGTCACCATCCAGATCATCGTCGGCCGGTGCAGAGAGCTCACTTTGCGGTTCATGGATACCGAAGTCACGATCCGGGCTGCTGGTTTTCGATTGCGAGCTTGTTATCGAGCTACCCGGGAAGCTCAGATCAATTTCTTCTGCATTGATCTCATCGTCCAACCGAAGCAAGTCCAGTGCCCGTGCCTGCGGCTTTCTCAACGCTCCGATCGTCCATGGAACACGCTTGCGATGGCGCTCACTGAGACAATTCCAATGCCCGGCAGCATTCAGGTTTTCCACAAGCGCGCGACGGGGAAGGCCCAACCAGTCAGGATTTTCGGTCAGGATCGTCGCAAGCTGCCGCACCTTCGTTTCGGCCCGCGATCCATTGGCGATACAGCCTGCTCTTTGCGCGGGCGCGAGATCGGGGGAACCAAGTGTCGTGCCGGCACGACGTGAACGCCTCACCGCATTCACGGTTTGCTCCCGTATCCGCTCGCCCTGCCCCTGCGCGTGTTCAATGCCATCGATCAGGTCTTGTCCCGAGACTTCCCGACCGAGTTTCAGGCACCAAATACGCGGCAAACTTGGGCCGATCGCATCAAGCACCCTCCGATCCCGTGCAAGACGAGACAGGTCGTTTAATACGAGTATTGCGCCGGCCTTCCTCGCAAGTCGTAGCGCTTCTTGCAAATCAGGGCGCCGCTCTAAACTTTCCGCGCCAAACCCGGAACCGGTATCACTTCGAATCTCAAGCAGTTTGCCGCCCGAATTGAACACAAAGTCGCGGATCGCAGCAGCCTGGTGGTCATGACCCAACCCTTCATCCGCCTGTCGGCGGGTTGAGGTTCTGGTGTAACCAACGAAGATAAGCTGTTCATGCATCGGGGTGATCTGGATTGCGGCGTAAATCCCAATATGGGGGAAATAGCGCCGCAAATCAAGGTAAGTTGGCACTTATCTTGGTATCCCTCACCTCGGGCCTGCATATAACTTTCAGAGGTGGCGCATCATCTTGGCGTCGGCACCGCTTGAGCAAACGCCGGAGCAGCTGGACCGCGCGCAGCGTGGGCGGCGGATCGCTGTAGCCCGAGATCAACCGCAGGAAGTCGATCCAGGCCAGTTCATTGGCGCTTAAGCCGGTGGCCTGCTGATCTACCGAAGTGATGTTCATTTTCCGAACACGCTGCGAATGGCCGCCCGCCCCCGCGCCGTGAGGCTGGGATCGCCATGATCGGATGCCGCGCGCAGTTCCTCGATCCAAGCCACCTCATTGCGCGTCACCACCGTGCCGAAAATCTCCTCGATCGCCCGGGCGCTCGTCGCCCCACCGCTTTGCTCGAGCGCCAGTTTGAAGAGATGCCGCGGATCGGTGTCCAGCGCCCTGGCAAGCGCGGGCACCCTGTCAAGCGGCAGCTTGCTCGAGCCGTTCTTGATCATCGCCAGCATGTTGGTGTGAATAAACCCCGCCTCCGTGGCGATCTCGCCCTGGTTTTTCTTTGGACGGAGTTCGAGAATCCGCTTTTCAAGGAATGTTACCAGCCGGGTGTTTGCGTAGGGCCGTCCTTTGCTCATAGCGTTTGTTACCTTTTATAAAATGAGCAGCATCGCGTGCTGCATATCTCTGTATAGCAATGGCAAGAACGGGAATGTGCGAAGTCCAGGCTTGGCGCGACATTTTCGGTCGGGAAAATTGCGATTAGGAAAACAGAGTAGCGTCCCGACTTGCATCTGGCTTTCCAACATTAAATATCAGAGCGGAAAAAGTTTGCAGATGGGACTAGATGGGGGGAAGAAAATGGATGACCTCATTTTCACATATCATGACACCGATTACCACGTATTCGCCGAACCCCCACTGATCCTGCACACCAATACCGCCAACCTGGCGCTGGACGAATTGCTGATGGCCCGCGGAGCAACCACAGCAGCTTTCCTGACAGCGTGGAATCCACTTAGCAGCGATACGCCACGCGCCCAGAATGAGGCCGCACAGGCGGCGTTGCAGGCGGATCTGACAGCGAGCGGGATCAGCTGGATCAACGGCGAGGGTCGCGGGCGGCGTGGCGATTGGCCGCCCGAGCCAAGCTTGCTTGCCATTGGTATCGAGTATGATGCCGCACTGGCCCTCGCGCAGCGCTATTCACAAAATGCATGGCTTTGGGCGCAGGCGGGACAACCCGTTCAGCTTGTTCTTACGTCACCCGACAAACTGGCATAGTTTCTCGTGGACATTTCGG
>Ga0265293_10005220_pt1 | contig 21951 bp, 28 predicted proteins | sample Munlanlewell138R_FD_192505 | JGI IMG/M metagenome (GOLD analysis project Ga0265293, IMG submission 192505) | Leachate microbial communities from a municipal landfill in Southern Ontario, Canada - Leachate well 138R | ecosystem: Engineered > Solid waste > Landfill > Unclassified | place: Canada... | reverse complement strand
TACTCTGTAGATGTTAAACTGATAAAAGATACTTGCAACAAACACACCAATGATCCAGATTTGCAACCAGGTTCACCTATGTGGGGTGGAAAAACTACATTCGATGATGGAACTCCAGTTACTTGGTGCCATCGTGGAGCTGTTAGGGTATTGAATGAACTTGGATATGATACATCTATGCTTTATTATAAAAATAGTATTGACTGGTCTACTGTCCCATTTATGTTTGATAAAGCAGTAGAATTGGCAAAAGGTAATTATGCCAAAACAGGAGTTAGAGAAGTAACTGCTGAAATGGCTTTCCATATGGCAACTTTTGGGGTAGGAATTTTAGTTTTATCTAGAGAAGGTTATGGGCACGCAGCAGTTTGCTATGATGAGCCTGATTTGGTCTGGAATGTTGGTTCTAAATTTAATATGGGTGTAATGAGTCTATTCGATGCATTCTTAAGATGGAAATGTAACCCTAAATTCTTTCAGTTAAGGAAAAAGCCATGAAGATAAGCAATAGGCTGATGGATATATTCTTTTCAAGGAAATTTTTAGCTGTTGCTATTGCTTCTGTTATGTGCTGGTTTGGGAAAATAGAATCGCAATATTGGACTATAATTGCTGTTGCATATATAGGTGCAAACTTAGCTGACTCTAAAATAAAGAAAAAGAATATGGAAGGAGAATCAAGTGATAAATCAAACTTGTGATGAGTGTAAAAAGAAAAAGAAGAAGAAAATCAAGGTGAAGAAATGAGTACAATAACAGATCCAGAATTTCCTAAAATCAATATGGTAGGATATAAATTTAAAGTAGACTGTGGTGAAGATTTATCTGCTGCCACAGTTTTAGAATTAGCATTCCTTAAACCTAATGGATCTGCAATAAAAGTAAGCGCAACAATCATAGATACACAATATCTCTCGTATGCCACCTCATTAAATGCTTCTACAGGAACCACTATTCTAGATATGGCAGGAAATTGGGCAGTATGTCCATATATTGAGACACCAACATTTATAGGATATGGAGATTCCACAGAGTTTATTGTTTTAGGAGAGTATGAATGAGCAAATTCAGATGGCCATGGCAAAAACAGAAAGCATCTAGTAAGCAATTTGCTGTAGCAGTAGATTATGGTAAAGGAACAGTTATATGGGCCTCTGATGATTATAGAAAGTTCATGTCTGAATCTTTTATGATCAATGTTATTGCATTTCAGTGCATGAATATAATTGCTCGTGCAGTATCTAGTGCAAAATGGTGTGTACAGTCAGAGACTAAAGATGGTGAATATGTAAATGTAAATAATCCATTAATGCGTCAATTGTTTAAACGATCAAATATTTATGACACCTGGACATTTATGTTATATAAATCTGTCTGCCATTTATTGGCTAATGGTAACACATATCTACATGGAATACGCACATCTTTTTCTCAAGGCATACCAAAAGAAATATGGGTCCTGCGTCCAGATCTTATGAAAGTACAATTGGATATTACAGGAACAAGGATACAGAATTATATCTATACGCCAGTAGAAACAGAAACTTTAAATAATGAAACAACTACAGATAAAAGGTTTTCAGGAAGTTCTATTGCATATCCTGTAGATCCTATTACAGGTAACAGTGATATTCTCCACATTAAATCATTTAATCCAATCTCAGATATTTATGGAATGCCAATAACTAAGCCAATAGCAAGAGATATTGATATAAGTAATGCAGGTGCTGCTTGGAATATGTCTATGATGCAGAATGAAGCGCGTCCTGGAATGATGGTAATACTTAAAGGCCATTTAGAAGATGAACAGTTTGCACGATTACAGAAACAGTTTGAATTAAAACACTCTGGATCTGAAAACGCTGGTAAATCTATAATCATTGAAGGTGATGATGGTATTGTAGACCTCAAGCCATATTCTTTTTCTCCAAAAGATGTAGAGTTTTTAGAAGGTGGTAGAGAAACAGCACGCAGAATAGCTTTAGGTTATGGTGTACCTCCACAAATGCTTGGAATACCTGGCGATAACACTTATTCAAATTATAAGGAAGCACGATCTGCATTTTATGAAGATACTGTTATGTCATATTTTACTTTATATTCAGAAGCATTAACACACTGGATATTTGGTAGAGATATTAATAGCACCTTATACATTAAACCGGATTTAGATACTATTCCTGCTTTTGCAGAAATGAAAGCAGCACTATGGGAAAGAGTAAAACTTGTAGATTATTTAACAGATAATGAAAAGAGAAAACTTGTAGGGTATAAAACATATGGTGCTGCTGGTGATTATTTGTGGAAACCTGCAGGACTAATACCACTAACAGAGGATAGTATTGATGAGATGCTTGCGCCTGTAGATGAAACTATACCTGCTGCTGATCCTGATAATCCAGATAATGCTCCTGTAGATGATACAAACACAGATACAACTACTGATGAAGGAGATACTGCAGAATGATTAATCTGTGGAGTGCAAAAGCTAAAAGACGATATGCACGATCTATTATAAACGCCTCTATAAGATTTGAAAAGTTATTTAGAAAAGTAGCACTGTCAGCACTTAATGAAGAATATAGATTTATTGCAGATAGAGTAAAGAATGGCAATCTTTCCACAACATTACCTAATCCACCGTCTAAAACATTTGTAAATAAACTATTACAAATGTATATATATGTTGGTAAGTATTATGCTGATCTAGTTCATTTAACTGCAAGATCAGCATTAAAAAAGGATTTTGCACAGACATACATAGACACAAGGATGAATTATTTTAAATCATTGGCCTTGAATAAGGCAAATGAAATATCTAAGACCACTAAAAAGATCGCTATTAGGATTATAAAGAATGGGGTAAAAGAAGGGAAATCAGGATTAGAGATAGCAAAAGAGATATATGCCAAGACAGGAATAGAATCATTTGAAAGAGCAGATAAAATAGCAAGAACAGAAGTACACAATATGCAAAATGTATCTATGTTTGATGCTGCAAAGACTGATCCAGAAGTGTTCCAGACAAAACAGTGGTATGCTGTTGATGACGATAGAACTAGACAAGGACATTTTGAAGTGAGCCAATTAGAACCAATACCTATGGATGAATATTTTGTAGTTAATATCTATGATAGTGAAGGTAATTGGATTGATAGTGATGAGATGTTACATCCAGGAGATTTAACTGCTAGTGCTGCAAATACAATTTATTGCAGATGTTTATTATTATTTTTTAGCAAATAGGGGGGGACTAGAATATGTTTGAGAATGAAAATAAATCTTTTTCTTTTAAAGCAGATGAAGTTAGCAACGAAGGAATTTTCAAAGGTTATGCTTCTGTATTTGGAGGTAAGCCAGATAGTGGTGGAGACGTAATTAGATTTGGAGCATTTACAGATACACTAGTTAAGGGTGGAAAGTTTAAATCATCTATCAAGATGCCATGGAACCATGATCCAAATAAATTAATTGGTGTGTATCAATCCTTTGAAGAAAATTCAAAAGGATTAGGGTTTGTTGGAAAGCTTGCCATAGAAACAACTATGGGACACGATACCCATGTACTTATGAAAATGGGGGCAATAGATGCAATGTCGATTGGTTGGGAACCTTTATCTGAAGATGCTATGGGAAAATCTGTAGATAGAGCTGATGCTGTAGAGATAGATGAAAAGAAAGGAATAAGATATTTAAAGAAAATTGATTTGTGGGAAATTTCACCTGTTACTTTCCCGATGCAAAGCAGAGCAAAGATAACAGATGTTAAATCAGTCATAGAATGCGCTAAAAACGAACGTGAACTTGAAGAAGGTCTGTGTGAGGCAGGTCTTTCAAGAAATGCCGCAAAGTATCTTATCTCTAAATCAAAAGAAGGATTTAGATTTGAGAAGAAGAATGAGAATACTCATTTACTTGCTGCGCTTAAAAGTTTGCGTGAGGTGAATACGGAAATTGCAATTCATTCTATGATTAATAATATCTCCAAATAAGCTATTAATACTATGCGAGATGCAGAGTATAATAAATTATAAGGAGTACATAATGAGTTCAGGAGGATATAATGGCTGAAACTACGTTTAACATTGATGCCCTTAAAGATAAAGGGGCAGAAGAAATTGCACTCGCTGTAGCCAAAGAAGTGCAAAGCATTGGTGCAAATACCAAAGCTAATTACGAAGAAATGCAGAAGACTTATTCAAAGTTGAAAGAAACTGTGGATAAACAAGACAAGAATGGTGAAGACTGGCAGAAAGCTATTAAGTTAGCTGCTGAAGTTTCTACTCGGCAGGAAGAAATGGACAAGGGCATTGCTGCTTTAAAAGCTTCGCAGGAAGCTGTAGAAGTAATGTTGAAACGTGCACCTATTGCTGGTGACATGTCTGTAGAAAAGAGAGAAAAACTTGATAGTGAAATCAAATGTTTTGCTGCAGATATTCTTTCTATTCAGGCAAAAGGGAAAGGTGTTACTCTAGAACAGCTTGATTCTTTTATGAAGACAGATGTTTCTGGTACACTCGATTCTTACAAACGAGCATTTGAAAAGTTTGCTCGTATGCAGGACTCTATGATTACTCCACAAGATCGTAAAGATCTTTCTGTTGGTGTCGATCCTGATGGTGGATATACGGTAACTCCTGCTATGTCTTCTAGAATTATTCAGAAACTTTATGAAACTGATCCTATTCGACAGCTTGCTTCTGTAGAATCTATTACAGGTGAAAGAATCGAAATGCTGGTAGACATTAATCAAGCAGACTGTGGTTGGGAAACTGAAACAGTTACTGGTGCAAAAACTAATACTGCCAGACTAGAAAAGAAAGCAATTCATGTAGGTACTATGTACGCTCGCCCGCGCGCGACACAGCAGATCCTTGAAGATAGCGGTATCAATATTGAAAGTTGGTTGTCAAATAAAATTGCACAACGTCTTGCAAGAACTGAAGCTGCTGCATTTGTGACTGGTGACGGTGTTGGTAAGCCTAGAGGTTTCTTGACTTATGGCAATGGTACTACATACGGAACTATCGAACAAGTTGCTATGGGTGCTGCTGCAAATCTTACTGCTGATGGTTTTGTGAGAATCAAATATCATCTGTTGGATGGATCTTTGGGGGCAATGACTGCATGGCTCATGAATCGTACAACTGTAATGGCTGCGATGCTTTTGAAGAATGGTATGGGTGACTATATCTGGAAACAGGGTATACAGAATGATGCACAGTCTAACATCTTGGGAATTCCTGTTCGCATGTCTACTACAATGCCTGTAGTTGCTGCTAATGCATTGTCTGTAGCACTTGCTGACTGGTCAGAAACTTATATGATCGTTGATCGTCTTGGAATTTCTGTACAACGCGATCCTTTCACTGTTAAACCGTTTGTTGAATTTTATACTCGCAAGCGTGTTGGTGGAGATGTTGTTAATTTCGACACCATTAAGATTGGTGTGATTTCTGTATAAGGAGGAAAGAAAATGGGACGAGATATTTATTCTAATTTTGGATGGCTTGTTGCTTTACCATCTGGTGTGCGTTCTGCTGCAGTTGCAGGAGAAACCATTGATGTTCAAGCATTCGACGCCATAACTTTTATTGTCAATGGAACAAGTTGTGATAGTGCTGCTGCAAATAGTGCTGCAGACTGTTTCAAACTTACGCTTCAGCATGGATTGGCTTCTGCTGCTGGTGTATCTGCGTGGTCAGTTGTTCCTGGTTCACAGCTTATTCATTCTGTTTATGGTGGATATACTTCTACTGGAGAAACAGGATTATTTGCTTATGGATTCCAGTCTACAATGAACTCTGGTGCAACTATGCGTCCACAGGTTGTTGGTTATAAGAAAGACGTATTACATAGATATGTAAGATTCTATCTTTCTATCTCTGGTAATCCTTCTACTTGTTGGATTGGTGCAGAAGCAGTGACTGGTTATCCTAATCATTGGCCAGTAAATGAATCTGTTGAAGGTTAACAAAGGAGGTTCGTGATGGATGCTACTTATCAAGTTGCTATTTACAAAGATGATGGTGGTAATAGGCAAAACTTTACTTCTGATGCATCTGTAAAAGCCGTTGATGAGGAATTCACAGGAACTGAACTTCGGAATATATTACGGGCGACAAAATCGCTCGTAATTACTTCGAGTGATGGTAGTGTAGCACTTTCTACATTAGGTGGAAGTGCTCCTTGTGTTTTTCCTTCTGAGTATGGTTTGATCATTATTAGTTGTACTAATTCGATGCTTGCATGTTCCGCACGTCTTTATTCAGCAGTCGCTGGTGATAAAGTGAAGATAGTATTACGTACACCTGCAGGATTGAGCACTACTGCAGTGACAATATTCTTGTCTGGACATGCCAGTGGAATTGCTGGTGCTGGTGTATTAGGAACATTGTCTGGTGGACTTAGTTCAATAATTCTTAATGCTTCTGTAGCATCTATGGGATTTGTAGAATTACTTGCAACAGCAAATGGTACATGGGCAGTTATTGGTAAATCCTCAATTACAGAACAAGGAGCATCATAATGAAAGTTAAGATGCTCAAAAATGTGGCAGGTTCACCAAATGGTATTGCTGTAGAGAATTATAAGGCTGGAGAGATGTATGATATTACTTCTGAAAGTCTTGTAAAAGTATTTATCAGTAATAATTGGGCGCAGATATGTCAGGAAACTCTGGAAGCATTGAAATCAGAGAGTCCTGCATACGAGAAAAAGGTTCTGCCAAGTCCTGAAAATAAAAAGGCCAAAGTTAAAGAGGATGAAAAATGATAAGTGAAGCCTTTACCAAACCAGTCCAACTATTTAATAAAAGGGTTGTTACTCCTCCCTCTATTGAACCAGTTTCATTGGATGAGGTAAAGGCTTTTAATAGAATCGACAGTAATGACGAAGATGCACTTATTCAGAGTTTTATCGAAACATCAAGACAAAAGCTGGAGGATTATCTGGGCAAAGCTTTAATTAAGCAACTAATTAGTGTAACCTTTGATGAATGGTGCACAGAAGTAATTGAGTTGCCCAGTCCTCCTTTACTCTCTGTCGTTAGTATTGTGACAATAGATGAAGATAATGTAGAAACAATTTACGCATCTTCAAATTATTATACAGTACAAGAATCTAGCCAAATTATTATTAAGCAAGGATATTCTTGGCCAGTAACTACTAGAAGTCACGCAGGATATCGTATTTATTATTATGCAGGATATGGTGAGACTGCAAAGTCTGTACCTTCAAAAATAAGATCAGCAATTATGGAATGGGCAGCTCTCTGGTATGAATCTAGGATATTAGATGATGTACCAGAAGCTGTTAAAGCAAAATTAAGATATTTTAGGAATATCAATATATGAAAAAACCAGTATTGGCGTCTGAATTAAAGCACAGAATTAGAATACAATCACCAATAGAAGTTCCTGATGAAGTGTCGGGAGCATTACTTGTTACATATATAACAGAGGCAGAGTGTTGGTCAGCACTTAAAAATGAATCATCATATCTTACAGCAGTAAGAGGTCAAACACAAGATGGAACAGCTTCTGTAGTGTTTAAGATCAGAATGAATTCAGTATCTAATATTGGACCAGAGTTAACTAAAGCATTTTCTAATGCTTTTAAAAATATCCAAGAATCAAATACTATAAAGAGTAATTGGTTTATTCTTTTAAAGAAAGGAAACGATTGGATAAAAGGAAGAAGATTCAGAATTGAGGCTATAAATAGAGATGAGATAATGCAAGAATGGATTAATATTCGTGCAAAAGAAATCGAAGAAATAGGAGTTGGATACAGTGGCGTCTGATTTACTTATTAATGGAAAATTTGTTGGACTCGAAGAATATTTTAATAAGATTGAAAAGATCGGGTACTATGCAAAAAGTTCTGTCCTTAAAGAATTCAAAAAGATTGCCAATGAAGTAAGAAATACAATTATTATTGGTATGAACTCTACTCCAAAAGACCCAAGTAATTTTGTAACTCGTAGAAGTGTTGTGCATTTTAGATCATTTCCAGGGGCATATCCTGCCATAGATACTGGTCGTGGTGTAGGATCTATCACTATTGATGATCGTGGAGAAGAAGTTGAAGTGGGCTCTGCTGATGTAAACTATTTGAAAATATTGGAAGAAACAGACAATCCAAAACTAAAAAGGCCATGGTTATTACCTTCTTTTGAAAATATTGATATTGCTTCAAGAGTACAAGAAGCAATTAGGAGAGCAGCAGAAGGATGAAACTAGCAAAGATTATAAATAAAATAAGGAATTCAAATACTCGTTTTGGTAATCGTATTGGTGGGGCTGTAGAATTTGAATTAGCTATGACGCAAACACTAACAGGTGAAACTGTTTTTGTTGTTCCTGGTGATGATGGTTGTGATCCAAATAGATATGATTCAGGTATCGATCAAATATTAACGGAAAGATTCCATGTTGTTGTAGCATTAAAAAATGATAATGTATCAGGTGATAAAACAGGTGTAACAGCTTACAATTTATTGCACGATGTACGCAATCAAGTGTTCACAGCAATTCTAGGTTGGGACATTAAAGAGGCAGAAAGTTTAATATACTATATTGGTGGTAAAATGTTAGGTGTAATGCCTTCATATCTTTGGTATATGTATAGTTTTGAATATAAATGTAGGCTTACAAAAATAGGTGAAGACATTAGGCTTAATGGTCTTGAGGATAAAGAAATAGATGAGGATGGAATTACACAACCAGATTTATTTACATCATATCCATTAAGTATACCAGTAATATCGGAGGAATAACATGCAAGAGTTTTTAAAACCTAAGAATGGACTTTTGATTCGTGATCCTGTTACGAAAATTATTTTATCAGCAGATGGTTGTCTAACTGAAATGACTAATTTTTGGAATAGAAGAGTTTTGGATGGTACTGTAGAGGTCGTAAAGCCTGTGCAGAAAAAGATATTGACCATTAATGCAGTAAAGAGGGAGGATGACAAATGATTTCGTTTAATAATCTACCTAACACAGTTAGGACTCCTGGTGCATATTCAGAAGTTGATAACAGCAGAGCTTTAAAAGGGCTTGTTGCAAATCCTTACAAAGTATTGATCATAGGCCAGAAAAAATCTACTGGTTCTGTTGATCTTGCTAAAGTAGTAGCAATCACTTCTGAAAATGTGGCAGATGGATACTTTGGGTCAGGATCTTTACTTTCAAGAATGTGTAAATCATTCAAGGGAGTAAATAAAAACACAGAACTTTTTGCTATTGCCTTAAGTGGTGGTACTACTGCAGCTTCTGCAGTTATCCATTTCTCTGTGGCATTAAGTCATGCTGGTGGTTCTGTTTCTTATGGTGGTGGTGTTGGGTATTTATTGATTAATGGTAAGCCTGCATATGTAACTATGACCTCTTCTTGGTCCGTGACAGATATTAATAGTGCCTATAAAACCATGATTAATGCAGATACTAAATATGGTGTTGTAGCATCAACAAATGCAACTTCTGGTTTAGTTCTTTCTGCAATTAATTCAGGTATCGCAGGAAATTATCTTAATGCAAGATTTAATTATTATGATGGCGAAACTTATCCTGCCACATTTAAAGACTCTGTAACTGTTACAGGATTCTCTGGTGGTACTGGTGATCCAACACTCGATGATGTATGGTCAGTAATTGGTAATGATCAATATCATGTAATTGTAAACCCATATTTGGAAGCTGCAAATCTTACTTCTTTGGAAGGTGAATTGGCAGATAGATTTAAGCCACTTGAAGATAAATGGGGGCATGCATTTACTGGTGTACGTGGAGCATTAGCAAGTTGTACTACTCTAGGCAATTCCAGAAATTCGCCACACAATACTATTATTGGTGCGTATGATTCTCCAACACCTCCTGAAGAATGGGCAGCAGTATTGGCAGGAGTTGCAGCACAGTATCTTAACAATGATCCTGCAAGACCTTTACAGTTTCTTAATCTTACAGGTGTATTGCCGCCTCCTTCCAACAATAGATTTACTAGAGATGAAAGAGACACATTACTTTATGATGGGATTGCTACATATATTGTGGATGCTGGTGGTAATGTACAAATTGAGAGATGTGTAACGACTTATCAAACTAATGGTTTGGGAATTCCAGATGCTTCTTATCTTGATGTTGAAACTCTCGCCACATTAGCAGAAATCAGATATCAATATAAAGCTAAAATGGCCACACAGTTTATTGCTGCAAGATATAAACTAGCTGATGATACTTTCCCTGTTCAGGCAGGATCGTATGTTGTAACACCAAAGACTATTAGACAAACAATCATCTCTTTATTTACTTCTCTATACGATAAAGGATTGATCGAAGATCTTGAAACCTTTAAAACCAATCTTATTGTAAAAAGAAATGAGACAGATAGAAATCGTGTTGATGTATTAATGCCGCCTGATGTGGTGAATCAGTTCAGAGTACTCGCTGGTCTTGTCCAGTTCATACTTTAAAAGGAGGATGAGATGAAAATTACAGGAAGAATTGAAGTATTTGTTAATGGCCAAATGCTCCTGAATAAATCGGGAGCGGTGGCTAGCGGTATAGGCATTTCAGGAGAACCATCGATGGAGCTTACACCTGTTCTTGGAGATACTGGATTGCATGGATTCACAGAGGCACCAGTTATTGCGCAGCTTGAAGTGACTATTACTGACCGTGATGATGTTTCTCTTGATTCGTTAGCGCGTATTAAGATGAATGGGACGGCGATATTCAGAGCAGCAGGCGGTGGAAAAGTTTATACAATGGAAAACATTACCTGTCTTAGAAACTTTTCTGTGACAGGTGGAGAAGGTGAAACGCCACTCAGATTTGTCGGAGCATATTGGACAGAGTCCACTGAAAACTCGTAAGTGTTTTTACTTACAGCAAAAGGAGTAGTAAATGAGTGATATTAATTTTAATCCAGAAGAAACGGTCATCGAATTGAAGTTCCCCATTGAGAGAAATCTTAATGGGGTGACTTCTTTAATACATGAGTTGAAATTGCAGAGATTTAAATTTAAACACATCAAGCTTTTACCTATTGGAATTATTGGTGGCAATAAAAAGAAAATTAGTGTTTCAGAGGCTGCACAACTTGGCCCACTTATTGCTGCGTTATCTGGACTAACTGAAGCAGAAGCAGGTGAAATAGATTTTATAGACTTGCTTAAGGTTGTAGAAAAGCTTGGTGATGTATTGGGAAAGTAACAATACCACCTAACCACGAAGAAGTTGGGTGGTGTATATTAAAAGTTTTCCCAGGGACTAATTTATTTGAATTGTCTATGGGAGAACAGTTTGATTATTATCTAAGAGGTGCAAACTTTTGGATAGAGGGAGGAATACTGAATGTCTGAGTATGTTGCCAGTTTATTACTGACATTAAATGATGCATTAACAAAACCTCTCTTGCAAGTAACTGGTAAAACTGGTGCTGCCATGAAACAACTCGGTGCCAGTCTAACCAAAATGGGCACCACTCTTACGAATAAACTTACAAGACCATTAGTTGATTTTGCCAAAACTTCTTTAATGGAATTTTCAAATCAAGAAATTGCAATTGAAAAATTAAAAAATGCAATGGAAGGTGCAGGATTAAGCGCAAGCTTTAATATTGATTCCTTTAATAAGTTTGCCAGTGCTTTACAAAAATCATCTAATATTGCTGATGATGTAACATATAATACAGCAACACTGCTCACACAATTATCTGGATTAAGTCAGGAAGCCAATCAAACTGTTATTCCTGCTTTGGGTGATTTCAGTAAAGCTCTTGGAATGGATATGGCAACATCTGCACGTATGGCGTCTGCATATATCGAAGGGACAAGAAATATGTTCTCACGATATGGTGTACAGTTAGACATGACAGGAACAAAAGAAGAAAGAATAGCAAGATTAACAGAATCTTTAGGGGCTAAGTTTTATGGTACTGCACAAGTAATGGCAGAAGCAGGAACAGGGCCAATTGAAAATTTAAAGATGCGTCTTGGTGATATGCAAGAGGTAATTGGTAAGATAATTTATAAAGGTTTGACACCATTAATAAATATTGTAGAAAAAGTTATGACATTCATTGAAGGATTAGATGAATCTACGTTAAGATTGGTAGTTATATTTGGTGCAGTCGCTGCTGCACTTGGACCTGTTATGAAGGGATTAGGTGCTTTTTTAACTTTATTGTCTACAGGTATTTCTCCAATACAGGGAATACTAATTGCTCTTGCTGCTATTGCTGCAATAATAGTGGTTGTAAATGAGGCATATAACAAAGCTAAAACTGTACATATAAATGCTGCAAAATCAGCTAAAGAAGAGAAAAAAGAAACTAATGCAATGGTAAAAGAATATGAGCAACTAGTTGCAATACAAAATCCAAACTTGGCACAAAAGAAAAGATTAATAGAATTGGAATCAACTCTGAAAACTAGATTAGGACAGACATCTCTTGAACTTGATAAAGAAACAGGTAAATGGAAAGTAAATACTGCAGCACTTCAACAATATAATGATTTATCAAACAAGATAGTAGAAGAAGAGACAGGAAAACAACTAGATATTGAAAGAAAGAAATTAGAAGATATACAGAAAAAAATAAGTCAATATAATATTGATCTTATTAATGCACAAAAAGGTACTGCAAAAAGTGTTTTTGGTGCAGAAGTTAAACTACAAGAGAAGGAAAAGAAGAAATATATTGATGCTGCAACCAAAGGAATTAAAGATGCTGAGTTAAAAAAGATGCTAATACAACAAGCAATATTAGAATTAGAGGCACAGCAATCTCAAGCTTCTGCTGCATTATCTGGAGAAATAATTGGAGAGACACAGGATGTATTGGATGATTTTAGTTATACACAGGATAAGATAGATAATTTAGGTAAAGAAGATACTCCAATGTATAAAATGAAGTTTAATCTTAATAATCTTACAAATAAATTATCAGCAATGGCTGGACAGATTGCTTCTATGCCAGAGCTTGCGATGTCCGATTTAAAAACCAAAATAGACACAGTCTTGCAAGAACGATCTATGATTACAGTAAATCTTAAATTAGAAACTCCTGAAGGAATGAAATTAATGACAACTAAAGTAGAAAGATCAGGAAATAATATTGATTTGAACATAACTGGCCCATTAGGGCAAACATTGGTAGGTGTATAATATGAGCTGGAGAGATAATCTACTTCCTGCATCTTATAGAAACGTACCATTTTATATGGAGTCATCTAATCAAACATTTGGCAGACGTGTAGAAATAAAAACATATGCAGCCTCTGATGAAGCAGATGTATTGGATTTTGGCAGAGCACCTGATACATTTAGTATTGAAGCATATGTAATTGCTAATGCTGAAAATAACTTTGACCATTTTGCTGGTCGTAATGCATTGATGGAAGCAATTAATACTACTATTCTCCATGGCACATTGGTGCATCCTTATTACGGAATAATGGAAGTTGCTGTTGGGCCTGATTTGCCTAGTGTAACTGAGGACTCAAAAGAGGGTGGAGTATCTAGATTCTCTATAACATTTACAAGAGTTACTACAGCGCAACAGAAAAAGAAAGTTACCGTAACAAGTAAAACTGTTATTGGTGGTAATTCAATAAAGAATATTCCACGAGATACTGCTTCTGGCATTAAATTAGTTAGTGATAAAATCGCTATCGCGAATGCAGACGCGCAAGATTCATTCTCTGAAAGATTTAATTCTTCTAGACCTTATATAGATAAGGCTGGTGACTATATTAAAGGCATAATCAAATACATTCAGCGTAATCTTTACAGACTTAAGGATGCTGTATCATCGATGATTACAGAAACAAATGAGACGATATATTCAATTCTTATTGGTATAGATTCTGTAATTGATACACCGTGCAATTTATTTACATCAATACAAGAAAGTTGTAATGGTTTTTTAACTGCTTGTGGTATAGGCAAAAATGGAACTTTTGGTGGTATTACTGGTGTATGTTCTCAGGTTGTTCGTGGTGCAGTAGAAGAATTCAATGGTGAAAATGTACCAGATATATTAGGACGTTCAACAATAGATGCTTGTCTTGATGTTGTAGATCTTATAGATGTATCTCCTACAGAGTTTATTCCTAACTCACAGATAAATAATTTCTTGGCAATTAAAGATACATATAAATATAATTTAATTTCTGCAGCAATAAATATCTGTATGAGAACAAAGTTCATAAGCAAAGAATCATTATTAGAATATGCAAAGAAGATAGCAGATTACATCGATAATTTTATCTTGTTGCTAGGAGCAGAGACAGACCTATCAGAATTTGAATATATCACAGGTGAATTTATTGATAACACACTGTTAATAACTGCATTAATGGATTTAAAAGGATACTTTGTACAAGTATCTAATTCGATTGCGGCAACTACTGCATCGATAGAAACAATCACGAATACATTTGAAATTACAAATACACTATTATTAAGTTACAATAAATATGAGGATTTAGATAGAGAGAATGAAATACTTGCAATGAATTCTGTTATACGCCACCCTGGTTTTATCTCTGGTGGTGAAACTTTGAAGGTGCTTAATGAATAACAATATAGAAATACGTGTAGGAGATAAAGTATTCAAAGAGTTTATTTCATTCACGCTAGTAAAGTCTATGTTGTCATTATCTGGTGCTGTTATCTTTGAAGTAACTGATTTCACTAAAGAAGATAAAAAATTCATTTACATAGGTGATAGTTTTACGGTATCCATCAATGGCACTTCTACAATGATTGGGATTATAGAGACTATACAATACTCATCTTCTGATAAACAGAGTAAATTAATAATATCTGGAAGAGATAATGGGCAAATAATAGACAGTTGTTGGGGAAGAGTTCCTTCTGAATGGAAAAATATAACCATCAGAAGTTTAATTGCAGAATTGTGTGCACCATTTAGCATTACTGTTATTGCAGAAGAGAGTGCTTTAGCATTAACTAGTACATTGATTAAATCATTTTCTATATCAGGAAGAGAAAAAGTGGGAGATGCAATAAGAAGGATCTGTGTAGAAAATTGCATACTCCCATTCTCATATGGAGATAAAAATCTAACACTTACAGCAGGAACACTAAAGAATTTTTCTATAGATACCATAAAAGAAACTAATACATATAAAACTACTGTGAAAGATACCTCTGTAGATCGTTATGGAACATATATCGTAAAGGGTACAGGTTATCCAGATCAGAATAAATCATTAGTAGATTTTGTACAGCCTTCCTCTAAAATAACAGACAGTATTATTGATGCAAACAAAACCAATATTATATTGTCTGATATAGAAACTGATTCTGGTAAGTGTACAAGCAGAGCTTATTTCGATAAAAACATCAAATCTGCATTAGCCACTGCTGAAGAATATACTGTAAAAGGTTTTGCACAATATAATGATAAACCATGGAACATCAACACCATAATTACTGTAATTGATTATTTAGGAGAAAATAGTAGTAAACTAATTTGTGAAATCAGGTTACAATATAATAAGGACAACCAATATGAAACATCTATGATAATAGTGCATAGAGACGCTTTTACAACTAAGAATGTACAGATAAAAGGGAAGTTTAGCAGATGAATATCTTTACTATGATATCAAATAAAATATACTCAATGATTGGCAGAGCAATACTTACTGCAATAAATAATTCTGGTAAGGTACAAAGAATTCAAGTAAAAGGAATTTATGGAGAAATACTAACAGATATAGATAGGATACAGGAGTACGGATTAGAAACATATCCAGAGGTAAGTGGGGATACTGAAGTAATTCTTATCTGCCCAGACGGAAACAGAGAACAAGCTATTGCAATTAAAATAGGCACTAGAGCATATAGACCTAGTACTTTAAATGAAGGTGAAGTACAACTATATTCTAAATTTGGCAATAAAATACTTTTAGATAAAGATGGCAAATTGATGTTTAATGGTAGTGGTAAAAAGTTTGTAACGCATGCAGAATTAGATACAGCATTACAAAGTTACAACAGTCAATTAGCAGTATTTTTTACAGCGCTTTATACTTTATTAGGTACACCATATCCAGGTGCAACATTAGATATATCGGCAGCTAAAACTACAACATTAGAGACAGGAGGTTAAAATGGCAGAAGACATAAAAATCATATATGATAATGATAAAGCTGTTGGTGATTTTAATTTCCTAAATGGAGATTTAGAAAGAGAGAATGGTCTTGAAACTGCTGTTCTTATTTCTTTATATACGGACGCACGAGCGAGCGAGGACGACAATGTAGATGATCCTAATGATCTTAGAGGTTGGGCAGGAGATTTATTACCATCGAATGATGATAACATTGGTAGTAAATTATGGTTATTAGATAGATCAAAAGCAACACAAGAGAATGCAAATAAAGCAAAACAATATGTGCAACAAGCACTTAATTGGATGATTGAGGATGGAGTAGCTTCCAAAATAGAAGTAGAGACAAGTATAGTAGGATATGAAGAAACAAAAAAATTAGTTTTAAATATTCTTATATATAAAGATTATGATAAAATATTAGGAATAAAATTTAATGATTTATGGACTGCACAGTATGAACTTAATTAATAGGGGGCAGATATGCCATTCTTAAGACCAACGCTCCAGCAAATAATTGATCGGATGGTGTCTGATTTAAATACATGGGTTGCTAATGCTAATACATTTTTAAGACGTTCTGTATTCCTTATTTTTTCCAGAGTATTTGGAATGGCAGTACATCTTATTTATGGATTCTTGGACTATATGAAAAAGCAACTATTCGTTTCTCAAGCAGATTCAGAATATCTGGATGTTCATGGAACTGAATATGGGATACCACGTAAAATAGGAACAAAAGCAACAGGATCTTGTGTAGTTACTGGAACTAATGGAATAGTTATTCCTGCTGAAACTAAACTGGCTGCTGATGATGGCAGCATTTATATCACTACCTCTGATGCAACTATTGCTGGTGGAAGTGCGGATATAGATTTTATTGCAGAAGATTATGGTGATGAATATAATGAATCTGCTGGCATTGGATTATCTTTTGTATCACCTATTTCAGGAGTTAGTTCTGTTGCTACAGTTGGATCTGGTGGAATAACTGGTGGTGTTGATGCGGAGACAGATGAAGACTATAGATCAAGATTGCTTTTAAGAAAGAGACAGCCTCCGCATGGTGGTGCTGAATTTGACTATGAAAGTTGGGGACTGGAAGTATCAGGAGTAACTAGAGCCTGGACAATTCCTTTTTATAATGGGCCAGGAACTGTTGGATTGGCGTTTGTTAAAGATAATGAAACAGATATAATTCCCACATCTACAGACAGGTTGACAATGTATAACTATATTATTAGTCATCTTGATCCTGATACAAACACCATTATAGGTATACCTGTTACTGCACAAGCAGGATTTATAGTAATTCCTATTATGGCAAAAACTATAAATATGACAATAGAGTTATACCCTAATACTTCTGTTATTCGTGCATCTGTAATTGATAGGATGCAAGATTTATTTAAAACAAGAGGTGGCCCTGGAGAGATAGTTTCTTTAAGTCAGATGTATGAGGCAATCTCTAGTGCTGTTGGTGAAGTACGATCTAAAATAACATATCCATATGATGATGTGTCTGCCGCTGTTAATGAAGTTCATGTTCTTGGCGATATTACTTTTGAGGATTACGCATGATATACACAGGTGACATGTATCTAAAACTTCTACAATCTCTTTTGCCTAAAGGTAAACTGTGGAATAGAAATTCAAATAGCTGGATGGCAAAAGTATTAAGAGGTTTTGCAGAAGAACTTAGCAGAGTATCTTTAAGGGCAGAAGATTTATTCAATGAATCTATTCCTTCAAGAGTGTCAGAGCTTATTGAAGAATATGAATATGATTTAGGACTATATGATAAAAATATTGGCCTAACAACTCAAGAGCGTATTGAAAGTATTGTAGCAAAGTTTTACCAATATGGTTATTCACACAAAGAATATTTTATAGATATTGCTGCTGATTTAGGATACACGATAACAATAGAAGAATTTTCACCATTCTTTGTTGGAAGTTCTACGGTAAATACTCCAATTGGGCCATTAAGAAATATTCATTTTTGGCTTGTGTGGATTACCATTGAAGAAGGAATAAATTATAATATCCAAGAATTAATGAATACTCTAAATGCAGTTAAACCTGCGCAGACTATTGCACTGTTTGATTTTAAAGGTAGACAGTTCTCTAATGCTTTTGACTGCTCATTTTTTGCAAGTCCTTCATTTGATAATAGCTGGGGTGGTAATGGATATGGAATAATTTGTAGTGCAGGATTGGATTTTAGTAGGGATTTTTCAAATGCTTTTTCTAATGCTTATGATTACGACGGCATAATGCTTACAGGATCATTTGGTAAAGAGTTTAGTACTGATTTTGATAGATACTCTGGTGGCACAGTTAGTAGTGCCTTTGATAATAGTTTTGATTTGGCACATTAAGGAGGAACAAGATGCTTGAAGTATGGAAAGATATTCCAGAATATGTTGGATTATATCAGATATCAAATACTGGAAAAATTAAGAGTTTCCCAAGACATGGTGCATCAAATGTAGAAAAGATACTGAAGCAATCTAAAGATAGCTCTGGATATCCCATTATATGCCTATCCAAAGATTCTAAACGATGTACACGCGTTATTCATAGAATACTTGCAGAAGTTTTTATTACTAACCCAGAGAATAAAGAAGAAGTTAATCATATCGATGGTGACAAATGTAATTGTGTACTAGAAAATTTAGAATGGGTAACGAAGAAAGAAAATATGGTACATGCTGTCATTAATGGTTTACACACACGTGGAGAAACCCATGGTAGCGCTAAACTAACTGAAAAATCTGTTTTGGCTATTAGGGAGCTGTATGCTTCCGGGAAATATACATATAAAAACATTGCGTTGATGTTTTCTGTAAGTGCCCCCACAATACAGGGTGTAATAAACAGAAGATGTTGGAACTTTGTTTAAGGAGAAATCACATGGCAGATACTTCACGCACGAGAGCACAACTTTTAGCTCTGTTAGCAGATAATGTTACAGGGCAGATTAGTGCACAAGATTTTAGAGATTTTTTAGTAACTGTAATGGCAGAGGAATTTGTAAATCCAGAAGACTTTTGGGCATATCCATTAGCCTCTAAGATCTCTACAGATAAATCTGGACGTGGTGTAATACTGCATTCTCAAACAGTTGGTAGCGATTGTAGTTTCATGAACTGTATGTTCTTGAATGCAAGCAATGTGTGGATGAGAGCAGATGCTAGTACATCTGCACTAAACGGACTACTTGCTATTGCACTTAATTCTTATACTTCAGGTGCAAGTGATGCTGATATGCTCAGGAAAGGTATACTATACCACTCTGCATATTCTGCAACATGGTCTGGATATATTGGGAAACCTATTTGGCTTGCTTCTGGTGCACCTGGATCGATCTCTATCACTAAGACGACCAACAGCACACGATTGCTTGGTTATTTAATTGGTACAAGTGATGGAAGCACTGTGACAGCTTCTGGTAAATGGTTCTTCGACCCATCTTGGCAAGTAGCTGGTACTTAATGTTTAAAGGTAGCAGGAGAATCATAAATGGATAGAATACTTTCAGACAATGTAGGATATGATGCTCAAGGAAGACGTATCTTTAAAGATGGTCCTCCTGCTACAACATTGCCAGCAGAATGGGCAAATTCAGTGCAAGAAGAAATTATGGCAGTAATAGAAGGTGAATTCCAATCTCCTTCTATTACTAATCTTGCACAATTATACGCAGGAATTACTCATGCAATAAATAGTGCAGTTACTACTTTTACAGATAGGTATATAACTGTGCACGAGCTAACTGCAAAAAGTATTATTAGTGCAAATTCCAGTAATAATTTAGACCAATATATTTCGGGTGGATCATTAGCAAAACCTACAGGATGGAAGGTTAGACATTTTGCACAAAGTGGTACAGGAAGTTTTGGATTAACACCATCCACTGTATATACAATAAACGGACTTAGTTGCTCATCTTGGATAATAAGAGGATCTGGAGCATTGACTTTTGAATTGGACAATGAAAACAGTAACTGGAAAATTGTAGAAGACTTAGAATATGTGTTCGATGAATTTACAATTACATCAGGAGCATATACTCAAACATGTCATAAAAAAATAAAAAATGATATGGAAATTAAAATAAAACATTCTGCAAGTTTTACTTGTAACGACGCTTTTGGTGCATTATATTTCGATAATGCAGTTTATATTTCAAGCACGACATTCATTCACGCATTTTCAGCAGCTCCTGAATTGACTGGTTTAACAGGATACAACACCTCTGGTAGTAATCACATACACATTGTTGTAAGTGGGGGGTCATCTCTCTCTGCAACTGATAGCATGACTTGCTCCCCAGTAAGGTATCAATCCTCTGCTGCATTGACAATTATTTCAATACAGACGTATAGAGGAACTTGGCGATAATTTATTTAAGAGAGGAAACAATATGCATTATCCAGATGGTGATAATATAATTACAGATAACGATGGTGCTTCCTGGTTTACTGATGGGCCACCAGCTACTACTTTAAAAGCAGATGTGATGAATGCTTTGGTAGGTGAACTTGCTAACATATTAAAAGCATATAACATACCACTTAAAAATTCTGGTAATGATACGTTTGACCAGATTGCTGGCGCATTGATTGCTAGAGATCAAGGAAAGACTAGAGAAGCTAGTGTGGTTATTGCATCGAGTGATAGTGATGAGAACGCTAGACTTACTGCTGATGTTGTTATTAGTACTAATGAAGATGCTAGTGTTATTATTAATGCACAACTGGTAGCGCTAAGTACTGCTGGTGGCGGGAAGATATTTTTAAGAGCTGGGAACTATTATTGTTACAACTCTGTAAATATACAAGACTCCATCACATTTGAAGGAGAAGGCGCAAATACTGTTTTACATAATGTTGGAGCTATATCTGCAATTATATACACAGTAGGAATACAGAACGCATATCTAAATAATTTTTATTTGCACAATGATGGCGATGCTAGTGTTTCTTTACAGGGACAGATCACTGATGACACAGTCTATTTTTACAACATAACATCAAGAGTCGACGTAATAAACAGACATAATTTCTGGTACTGTTCAAATATGTTGAAATGCACAGCAATTAATGGTGCTAATGGATTTATTGGGTGCAGATATTTAACCCAATGTAGTAGCAAAAGTGATATTGCATATCTGACGATGGTAGGATTTTATCAGTGCCACTATATTACTGCGTGCATTGCTTATAAAGTATACAGAGGTTTCTATGGCGGATTAAGTCACACATCATGCAGAGCCGACACATGTACAATAGGATATGAGGGTACAATACATGTAAATGCATGTACTGCCATGTATTGTGGGCAATATGGATTTTATAATTGTGATGGACTTACAAATAATTCAGGATGGTCATGTTTAACTATTTCTGCATCTTTTGCATTTGTCGCTACATACAGAGATTGCCATGGAATGACTGTAAATCGCGCAGGACAAGCTTCTGTGTACTATACAAGTTGTACACCAGAATGGGGCAGCTCTGCCAACCCTGCTGCCGATACAGCAGCAGGTGGTTGGAATGTTACAGCATAATTTTTATCATTAAAATGGTATATTATCCTGCTGAAACTCACTTTCATTGATTAAATCCTGAATATTGGTATCATTTGGATATAATTTCTGATATTTCAAATATGCATTTTCAGCTTCCACATACATACCTTTACCAAAATACATGTCCCCAATACTCTTCCAGAAGTAGTCATATCTCTTGTCCTCTACGACCTCTAGAAGCAATTCCATGCCTTTATCAAAGTCT
>Ga0265293_10005218_pt1 | contig 21952 bp, 19 predicted proteins | sample Munlanlewell138R_FD_192505 | JGI IMG/M metagenome (GOLD analysis project Ga0265293, IMG submission 192505) | Leachate microbial communities from a municipal landfill in Southern Ontario, Canada - Leachate well 138R | ecosystem: Engineered > Solid waste > Landfill > Unclassified | place: Canada... | reverse complement strand
TGCGGGCGTTATTCAAGTGCTGCTGATGCTTCAGTTCTGACTTGCAGCCGATGCAAACTGAAGAAAGACAGCACAGCTAAAACGCCAACGACCGCGCCGGCATACCAGGGCGCGAGGGTGCTGATATTGTCCGAAAGAAAACCTGCGCCCATTGGCCCAACCGACAAGGCGATATACCAGGAAAGCCCGAAGAAGCCTAGGTAGCGACCTCTCTGATCAGGTGGAGCAAGGTTGGCAACATAGGCAGTCGCGGTAGGGGCCGTGATCAACTCTCCAAAGGTCATGATGACCATTGCCAAAAGAAACCCCCAAAAGTTAGTGCTGAAGGCTACCAAAAGCATGGCCACAGGATAAAAGGACGCGCCTACCGGCATGACTTTGGTCGGTGAATGCCGGGTTGTAATGCGGGTGATGGCGACCTGTAAAAAGATGACCATCAGCGCGTTGGTGGTTGGGATCCAGGAAAACCGGGCTTCAACGATGCCGTAATTTTGTTTAATGTAAACCGCCAATACGACCCACATCAATGTGGCGCAGATCTCCATCAGTGTGAAAGAGCCGAGCATACGTGAAAAGGCTTTGTTTCGCAAAGCCTGAGAAATCACTCTGAATTGGTCTTGCAAGGTTTCGCGAGGTTTGCCTTCCTGGTGCTGGAGCGTTTCCTTGACGAATAGGATTGTTAACAGTCCAAAGAAAGCCAACGCCACTGAAGCAGTCACGAAACCAATATTGTAAGAACGCGAGAGCACCAGCCCGCCCAGGATAGGCCCCAGTGCAACACCGACGTTGCGCCCCATGCGAATGAGACTGTAGGCTTGCGTACGGTCCTCTGGCGGAATCACATCCGCGACGATTGCGTCTGTGCCAACCCGATAAAGCGGGCTGAAAGCGCCAGATAAGAACATTATCAAAGCAAACTGCCAGAATTCCACCACAAAGATATAGCCTAAATAAACCACTGCCATACCAAAAAGGCCAATCACCATCATCCCTTTGCGCCCGAAGCGATCTACCAGCGCGCCGGCTGCCACGGAAGCCACAAACCCCGAGACTGAGTTAAATGTCATCAGGCTGGTTACCGCTGCCATAGGAAGAAGCAGCTTCTCAGACGCATAAATTGTCAAAAACGGCCAAACCATGGTCGTTCCGGTGCTGGAGACTATCAGCCCAATAAACATCAGCCAAAATTGAATGGGGTAACGCCGAAAGAGGGATGTGATCCGAAACATTGTTTATTCCTGAGGAGGTGGGATGGGGAACGGGGCTTCGCAGGTAAAACCAAACGGTGCCAGAAGAGGAGCGTAGGTATACAGGTCAAAATACAACGTGACCGGTGTGGCGAGTCCTTCGTATTCGATCAGATATGGGTCAACGATAACTCCCGCCTGATTAAATTGCGGAGCCTGGCGGTTGAAGATGACCTCTTCGCCGTTGGGCCCCCGTAAAGTGAGCAGGTAGAGCTGTTCTCGCCGGGGACCGTCGCTCAACTGGTTACTGCCGACTCGAATGGGGTCGTCGGGTGAAAAGCCGTAGGATAAATCAGCTGAGATTTGACAATCCAGGATTTCGTCGTTCTCCAGAAAACGCAGGCTCGTGGCCAGTTTCAGGAAAACCGGCTGACCTGAAGCTTGCCAGCTTTGTTCTGGCTGAGCAGTCAGGCTGATGCCAACCAGGTGCAGACAACGGTTTTGGCTGGCCAGGACCAATACTTGACCATAAATCGCAGTATCTGAATCGACGATATCCCTGAATTGGAAAGTGGCGGCAGGTCCAGCAGGCAGCTGCATCTCGTCCAGTGCAGTCACCTGAAAGAAGGTGGAAGACTCAGCCATGCTTTTCCGGGTCTCTTCCAGGCAATCCACGGAACTCAGGGGCTCTGAAGTCTGCTGGCTGCTTATCGTGAAAAAGAACGAGTCGTCGCCGGTGCTGAGCGTGACCTGATCTTGAATGGTTTGAAGCGTAAGCGCGGGCTGATCGTCAGACCAGACGGTGATTGGCTTGAAAGCGAATCCCTCTAAAGGGTTGAGATATTCAGTTTCGGATTGGACTATCTCGAACGGAAGTGGAGCGGTGTCTGCAGTTTGAATTGTTTCGGGCAGCGCAGGAGGGATAAAAATGGGCACTTCTGTGCGTGCCAGACTGCTGCTGGGTTGAAGCTGGCAGGCTGCCAATGCCCAGACACTAACAACCACTGACCAGGTCAGGCGGCTGATGGACATGGTTATTCTTCCGGCTCAATGGCCTTGACCATATCAAATTTCTTGAGCATATCCCGAAAAGTAGGCAAAAAGGCTTGCCATTCCGCTTCTACCCCTGTGCCAAAAAAAACAAGTATGTAGAAAGGCATGGCAACAATCACGACCCGTCCGAGCATATAGCTGTCTTGGTGGGGTTTGGCGAAATCGAGCAGCATGGCAGGATATTTATCCACTCGAATTTCACCTTCGTTGACCACCTCATAATCGTCATCGATGTATGAGGCTAATAGCGGCTCGATCTCTTGCTTTGCCAGGTCGATATGCGTTGCGGTGTCGGTTGTATTGGTAGGAGCACTGTAGACCCTGACAACAAGCTCTTCCTCGCTGCCAGCGTATCCAGGGGGAACGATTGTCAGCAGTTGATTATCAACGCTGGTTTCCCAACCTTCTGGTATAGCAAAGGTATAGCGGTCATACGGGTCGCGGTAATCTTCGAGTGGCAGGCTCGCCCCGGAAGTGCGGTTACAAGCACTGAGCAGGGCAAGCAAGGCTGACACCAGGAGGATGGCTTTGTGGATTTTTGAGGCGCGCATACCCTGAGATTGTACTTGATTTAGTCAGTTGTGGTTGAAAAATTGTGCTGTTTCAGGCGCAGCGATTTTCTTCTTCGGTTGAGCTAAAGTGGAGGATGGTGAGGCTGGTTATGCCAGATGGAATGGAATCAGAGATTGCTTTTCTGACTATAATCAGGGAATGCACGAACTTATAGACGAAGTTAAATACAGCGGGCGAAAAACCCTGGCTATCGAGGTCAAAGCCGGTGGCGTGGTGATTGTCAGGGCGCCCAAAGGAACCGGAAAAAGCAGAATCGTGCGCTTTGTGCGGGAGAAGTCAGACTGGATACAGCAGGCTAAAGCGCGCATGGCTGAATTCCCGGTGAATGGCACGCAGCAGCAGTTTCATCACGGTGCTCAAATCGTCTATCTTGGTCAGTTTTGGCAATTGCGGCATTGCGAACAGGTAAAAAAAGGTCTTTCCTTTGATGAAGATAGTGGTTTTATGCTGCAGAAGGACCGACTGGTTGAGGCGGCAGAGCTGCTGAATGGGTTTTATCGTGCACAAACCCGCAGACTGACTTCAGCCTACGTAGACCGTTACGCCTCTAGGTGGGGTTTGTCGGTCCAGTCATTGCGAATTACCAGCGCAAAGACCCGCTGGGGCTCTTGCAGCGGAAAAAACGCGCTCAATTTCTCTTACCGGTTGGCAATGGTGCCGCTGGATGTGATTGAATATGTGGTCGTGCATGAATTGGCCCATACACGTCATCACAATCATTCAGCCGAATTTTGGCATTTTTTTGCTCAAATGATGCCGGATTACCAGCCGAAGCGGGAATGGTTGAAACGCAATGGGCGGCAGCTGCCAACTCTCTGACCTTATGATGCATCCATCGCAGGGGCTACCGATTTACCCTTTACCAATAATTCGAATTTGGGATCTGACTTCGCGCTGGGGAAAAACAAACGGATGCTGTCACGACCAATCGAAAGGGGGACGAATCTACCAAACTCAAGACGCCAAAGTCAGCACGATCTATAAAATCAAGCCCAAAGTCCGCATTCATATCACGATCTTTTCTGCGCATAGTAGCAACCGTTTTAACTTAATCTACATATAGAAGGCTTAAAAAGTGCCGAAAAGGTACTTTTTGGTGTCGAAAGTTCCGCTTTTGACCCTTTTCTTTTACTCCTAAATTTGCTACACTTGCAGCTATTAGAACAAACGTTCTAAAAAAGAGGAGAAGCGTGATATGCTACAAGAAACCCCCACTTTAACGGCTCAGACGCAAGTCCTCGACCCTGCCCACCCTTCCTCAAGGGTGGGCAGCGGTGACTTGCCCGGCCGGTTTCCAGAACAAGAACAACACGATGACTTACATAGCCTTCTTCTGCAGAGGTTGACGTTAGTCAGTCAACGACAGGAAGACGCTTCACGAATTTCAGAGACATTCAGCAAACAAGAACGCTTACAGCTAGCCGAGGCAGCCCGCCTCAGCCTGGTGGATGAAATCGCTCTACTGCGGAGGATTATCAAGATGTTTGCCAAAGAAGCAGATTTGGTCCGGGATGGTGCCCCGTATCCAAGTGATCTGGCCAAGACGCTGGACATGCTGGGGCTCTCCTGCGGAAGGCTTGCCAGCCTGCTGCGTGTGCAGGTGGTCCTGCAGGGTCCACAAAATGACGGTTTGATTGATGACTTGCTTAATCTGATGGGCACTTACGTTGACAAATTGGCTGGATCGGAAGGTGGCAGTGATGACTGAACTTGCTCTTCTGCCTCAAACCACACGACTGGGTCTATCCGTCCAGGCAGCGGACCCGATCGCACGACTTAAGAAAAACCTGCCGGAGAAGATTGCCACGCGGGTTGACTTTTTACGCAGTTTACGCCACATCGAGCATTTCAGCCGGGTGTTTGGAGGTGTACGGCTGCGCCGATATCAACTTGAGGCAGCCAACGCCATCGTTGATTCCGTCCTCAGGCAGCGGGGATTGTCGATTGTGGTCATGTTCCCGCGCCAATCTGGCAAAAACTTGCTTCAGGCGCAATTGGAAGTCTACCTGATGGCTTTGCTTGGTACTCAGGGCGCCGAGATGGTGAAACTCTCGCCAACCTACCAGCCTCAAAGCCTGAACGCCATGCGGCGGCTTGAAACAGCCCTGCAGGCAAATTATCTCACCCATGACCAATGGTACAAAACCGCAGGGAACCACTATTGCTTTAAAAATGCTCACCTGACCTTCCTCTCTGCGGCGCCTGGCTCGAACATCGTTGGCGCGACCGCGTCGACCTTGCTGGCTCTGGACGAAGCGCAGGATATCGGCATTGATAAGTATGACAAGCAAATTTCGCCTATGGCAGCTTCGACCAACGCGACGCGAGTTTTCTGGGGCACGGCCTGGACCGGGCAGACACTGCTGGCAAGGGAACTACGGGCCGCCAGGCAGGCAGAAGCAAGGGACGGCATCAGGCGGGTTTTCCACCTGACAGCAGAGCAGGTTCGCACCGAAGTGCCGGCTTATGGGCGCTTTGTGGATGACCAGGTGGCTCGTTTGGGTCGCTCTCACCCGATGGTGCGCTCCCAGTTTTTCAGCGAAGAGATCGATTTTGCCAGCGGTTTGTTCACACCAGCCAGATTGAGTTTGATGCGGGGCAATCACCCTGCGGTCGATCGTCCGCAACCAGGCAGGCGCTATGCCATGCTGGTTGATCTGGCAGGTGAAGATGAGCAGGTGCGGCAGAGTGAACTCTCGGCTGGTCTGCAAAATCCCAATCGTGACGCCACCGCGGTGACCGTTGTCGAGGTCGACCTCAGCCTGATGGATGAAGTCCTGCCGGGCAAACCGCGCTACCGCGTTGTGCAGCGTTATTTGTGGCAGGGTGAAAAGCACAGCACGCTTTATCAACGGCTCTACCACCTGTGTCAGCACTGGCGGGTAGAAAAGATGGTAGTGGATAGCAGTGGAGTGGGCGCCGGGGTCTGCTCATTCCTGCGCGACCGCCTGGGAGAGCGGGTGATTCCACTGACCTTCAATCGTCAGGTCAAATCGAAACTTGGCTGGGGTTTCCTGGCTGTAATCGATACCGGACGTTTCCAGGATTTCTGTCAGGCATACGGCACAAGCAGTGATGCGGGGCAAACGAACCCTCTGGCGGTAGAGATGATGAATGAGCAGGAACGGTTGCAGGCACTCTTCCAGCGACAGCTCCGGGCAGTCACTTGCGAGGCCAGTGTGGGACCGGAACGCTGGTTGAAGTGGTCTGTTCCCGAAGGAACGGCTGACCCACTGGGGGGCTTGCTGCACGATGACCTGATCATATCCGCGGCTATGACCGCGATCCTGGATGAACAGGAGTGGAGTCTCTCCCTTTCCGCTCAATTTATCCAGGCAGCAGATCCACTCAAAGAAATGGATGGAGGTTTTTGATGGCTTACTTTACACGTAACCAGGGCTATCCCCTGGGGGTCGATCTTTCCCAGCACAACGCTAGTGGGGACGGCAGGCGCATCCCCAATTTTGATCAATTCAAACTACACATTCCTGAAATACACTTTGTGGCCATGCGCACCGGTATCTCCTGGGGGTATCGCGACCGAATGTTCCCGCGCTATTTTGACGAAGCCAGGCGGGTTGGGTTATGCATCCTACCATACCACGTGCTTTACCCCAATGCGGAAGTCATCAGGCAGATGGATGCCTTTCTGACCATCCTCAAGGATGCGGACCTGGAGCAGTTGCGCCTGGTTCTGGATGTGGAACTTGAACAAGGCAAAAACAAGACCTTCATCACCAAAGTGTTGAATCAGGCATTGGACTATTTACAAAAAGCCACTGGGCGCTACCCAATCGTCTATTCGAGGGCGATGTGGGTCAATGAAAACCTGAGGATTGAAGACCTTCCCAAAGTGGATTGGTGGCTGGCGCAGTATATCCGCAGCCTGGAACAGCCGCTTTTTACGCCCGAATATCCCTGTCCGCCTATGCTGCCAAAGGGAGTGCGACAATGGCTGATCCACCAGACAGCGCAGCGCGCGCCAGCAATTGGTGGGGTGGGACATTATATGGACTACAACCGTTGGAACGGCAGCCCGGAACAACTGCTGGCCTATTTCGGCAAAACCCAGCCTGTGCTGGCATTATGCCCTGTTGACCAATTGCCCTGCGAGCGCGCGCTGAAGACCCCCAAGACTCTGGCAGTAAAAGAAGAGGTGGCAGCATGACCAGTCTGCGTGAACGTTTCCAGACCCTTTTTCAGAAAATGGATAATAACCCGGACAGCTCTGGCTTACGAACAAAACTGTCTCTCCCTGAACAAGAGAACACTGTGTGGCTGGGCAGTCATTCTTATCCCAGTCAACCCAGAGACCGCGATGCGTACGACCGGCAGACAGTTTTGCAAGATAACCTGGAGGCCTGGCGTTTCAACCCGCTTGCCCGCAGGATCGTCGAGCTGACCACCCAGTATGCGACCGGAGGTGGGCTGATTGCCAATTGCCTGCATAAACCCACTCAAGACTTTATTGAAAGCTTCTGGAGTCACCGCCTTAATCGCATGGAAAACCGAGTCAGGGAATTTTCGGACGAGCTGTGTTTGAGTGGGAATCTTTTTTTGCTGCTCACCACTGACCAGAGCGGTATGAGTTACCTGCGAGTTTTGCCTTCCACTGATGTGGTCCGGATCGTAGCCAGGGAAAACGACATCGAGCAGGAACTGGCATTTCATTTGCGCCTGCCTGGAGAAACCGAAGAGCTGGTCTATCGCGGTTATGACCCTCAAGAGGATGAGATCGATCAACAAGGTCGGCTGGAGGCGGTTGTTCTGCACTACGCGGTCAACCGACCGAGTGGCTCCCAGTGGGGCGAAGGCGATTTGACTCCTATTTTGAAGTGGCTGGCACGTTACAGTGCCTGGCTGGAAGATCGCGTGCGGCTAAACCGTTTTCGCAATGCTTTTGTCTACGTGGTTAAGGCTCGCTTTGGCAGTGAGGCAGAACGGTCAGCACGTCAGTTGCAGCTGGCGGCCAACCCGCCCGCGCCCGGATCGGTGTTGGTGACCGATGAAAGTGAGGAATGGTCTGTTCTCGCGCCCAAACTGGAAGCGCTGGACGCTTCCAGTGACGGCCTGGCGATCAAGAAGATGATTGCTGCTGGGGTCGGTTTGCCACTGCATTTCCTGGCTGAGCCAGAGTCTTCAACCCGAACCACAGCTGAGGCGGCCGGCAGCCCAACCTATCGCCGCTTCAGTGAAAGACAGCGCGTTATCTGCGCGCTGCTCGAAGATGTTTTGCACGTAGTTGTAAGTAGACGCGCCTGCTTTGACCCAGGCGTTGATTGCGACGCTCCAATTCGGGTTGAGGGTGGTGATGTTAGCGCCAGGGATAACCGTGAGTTGGCACAAGCCGGGCAGCAGGTTGCCCAAGTGGCTGGCGACCTCTACCAACAGGCGCTGATTGATGAGCGCGAGGTCCTGAGGCTGGTTTACCGCTTTATGGGCGAGCGTATGCCTGAGCCTCTGCTGGAAAAATCTGAATGAGGAAGAATCCGACCGGCTAGCACACGTGGGGCGGGCAGCAGGTCGGCTTTCAGACGCTATGGGAATTAAGAAGAATGGAAGGAGTTCTATGACTGAAAAACGACAGCATCTGGCGTTGGAGGTCACTCCGGCTGGCAGCGGTCGCTTCGAGATCCTGGCGATCACGGCAGGCGCGGCTAATGGCTGGCAGTTCCCGGCGCAGGTCTTGCGGGAATCGCTGGATATGTGGGACGGTGTGAATTGTTTTTTGGACCACAGTCTCAAAGAACGCTCTGTGCGGGATATCGCAGGCGTGCTGCGGAAACCGGTCTGGGATGAAGAAACCCAGGGAGTGCGCGCGGAGCTGAGCGCTTTTGGACCATCAGCAGAAGTGCTGAAGGATATCGGCCGTCAGGTTTTGGAGGAATCTGATGAAGCAGCTGTCAAGGTAGGCTTCTCTGCCGATGTGCTCTTTCAGGGTAAGGCTGGAAAGGTGGAGAAAATCCTGCGGATCTACTCTGTCGACCTGGTCTATAACCCCGCCCGTGGAGGGATTTTTCTGCGAGCCCTCAACCAACTCGGAATCAACCCAATTATGGAAGGAGAATTGAAAATGCCTGTTCAAAACAATACGATAAATCTTCAGGAAACTGATTTCGACCAGGGAGGTGTTGATAGCGAAACCTCTAGGGAGAGCAAAAGCCTGGAGACACAACTGTCTGAGATGCGCCAAATGAGAGCAGAGATGAGCACTTATCTGCTCGAAAACAGCCTCTCGAATGCCGTATTGCCGCAAAGCATGAAGAACAACATTCGAAAACAATTTCAAAATCGCAGCTTTGTGCCGGCAGAGCTGTCACAAGCCCTTCGGGAGGCACATACGCTGCTCAGCGAGCTGGAGGCCAACCATATTGTCAAGGGTCCCGCACGAATTGAGGGCATGATCGAGCCGGGTGAGCGTATCCAGGCGGCAGTGGATGACCTGTTTGCTGCTCCTCGCGAGAAGAAAATGGTTAACGCCTCAGTCGCCAAACTCTCTGGTATCCGCGAACTGTATCTCAGCCTGACAGGAGATTTCGATCTGCATGGAGGTTACTTTCCACAGCGAGCCCACCTGGCGACCACGGCCGATTTCAGCGGATTGGTGAAAAACAGCCTGAACAAACTGGTCAGCAACACCTGGGAAGAACTGGGCAGGGCTGGCTATGACTGGTGGAAAGATGTCACGGTGCAGGAACATTTCAACAGCCTGCATGATATCACCGGCACACTGATCGGCACGGTAGGGGACCTGCCGATAATTCAGGAGGGTGCCAATTATCCGGAATTGATGGTGGGTGATTCTCCGGAGACGGCCAGTTTCACGAAATATGGCGGATACATCCCCTTGACGCTGGAATTGATCGATCGGGATGAGACTCGCAAACTACGCGCTTACGCGCGTGAGCTGGCCTCCGCCGGTATGCGAAAAATTTCACGGCTGGTCGCGGAAATTTTCACAGCCAATGGCGGTGTCGGTCCAAACCTGGCGGGTGGAGAAGCGCTGTTCAATGCTAATCAGGTCACAGCCAGTGGTGGGCATGCCAACCTGGGCACGCTCGCGCTTAACCCTGGGAACTGGGATTTGGTCAGCGCAAAGGTTTACGCCCAGCCGATGTTGGTCAAGAACAGCGTCGGTCTGTATGGTAGCGGACCCCAAATGGCGGTAAATCCCAAGTTCGTTTTGGTGCCGCGCGCCCTGCAGAAGACCGCAATGGAAATTTGCACAGGTTCATTGGTTCGCGAAGCCGATTACGTCTATGACAACGTTTTGAAAGGCAGCGCCGTGCCGCTGGTAATTCCGGAATGGATTGATCCTAACGACTGGGCGGCTGTGTGTGACCCGCACGTGGCACCCGCCATCTTTGTGGGCGAACGCTTTGGTCTGGCACCCGAAATCTTTATCGCTGGCGATGAACTTTCTCCGGCGGTCTTCAGCAACGATGAACACCGCTTGAAAGTGCGCCACTACCTGGCTGTCTGGGTCAATGATTTCAGACCGCTGTTCAAAAATAATGTCGCCTGAGTGCGAAAGGAGAGAGTATGTCTAAATTGAAGTTGCTGTTGGGTTCAAGAAAATTTTGGGCAGCCCTGGTAGGCCTGGTTTTCATGATCATCAAAGCCTGGAAACCCGATTTCCCCCTGGACGCTGATCAACTGGCAGGGATTATCGCAATTTTGGTGACCTACATTCTCGGCACCGCACTGGAAGACGGCTTACGCGCCGATAGTTAACCCTTGGATAAAAGTGCCCCCTTACCCGCAGCGGGTGAGGGGGCAGGAGGTTGAAATGACTGAAAACGAGATAAAAAGGATTGTCAACAAGCTGATGGGCAAAGACGTGCTCAGCTACCGATTGCGAGAGGATGGCTTCCTGATTGTGGTCAACAAGCAAGGCTGGAAGGTGACTTTCTCACCGGCCGAAGTCGAAAAAGCGCATCAAAGCAGCCAAAGAAAAGCAAGAGCTGCAAATGGTTGACCTGGATAGTTTGATCGTGCGGTTGGAAACACTGTTTCTGGACCCACACGGGCTGGCACTTCCGCAAGGGTTGGGAGAAGAAGCTTTTCGCACCAGCCTGGAGGAACTCAACACTACTCTGGGCAGCGACTATCTCTTGAGCGGTTTGCAGGATGCCAGCCTGACGACACTGCCAGATGGCTGCTTGTCAGCCCTAATTGAGGGTGCCGCGGCGGTAGTTTTGGAGGCAGTTCTAATGCACAACCAATTAAGCTATAGCAACCTGCCGGCAAATCAGCCAGATATCGAGAGCTGGGCGCGCTACTTGAGGCAGGAACGCGACCGCGCCCTGGATCGACTGCGATTGCGCGCTTTTTCGCAGTCCGATGCTTTGCCCTGGGCTACCTGGAACCTGGAAGATCCGAGCAGCTATGACTAATCTGGCTATCGGACGCATGGACCTGCCAGATGAGCAGGGCTGGCTTGCGCTGAACGGCAGTACTGTGATGGACGGGCTGGTGGACTCGCAATATCAGTTCCAGCCCAGTGACGAGCAGATCACCCAAGAAAACGTGCTGCTCCGATTGCGCGGTTCGGCAGCACAGCTTCGGACCTGGCTTGATCGATTGGAGCAATTTCAGCTGCAGCCTTGTGACCTCTTTCTGCGTATATGGAGTGACGACCACAATAGTTATGGGCATGCTCATATCCATAAAATCAGCCTAGAGACCCAGCCCGGTCACCTGCCTTCTCATGAAAGAGGTTCCCTGCAGCTCAAACTGAGCTTCCTGAGGGAGACGCTGTTCTTCGGCGAGGAAAAGCCCTTGCCGTTGAGGAACAGCTCGGGAGGAGGACAGACATCCGGGCTGACCATATCTAACCACGATGACAGCACTATTGGGCATGACAATTGGTTTGGCGTTGATAATGCCGACTTGCAATTGCTTTACCCTGCTTTGACCCGCTTCCAGTTTGAAAACAATTTCAATGGAGCTGACCTGGACGATTTTTGGGTTGGAAGCTTACCCTGCGGACTGGGGAATACCCGTCCGACACTGAACCTGGAGGCTGAAAATGGGATCGGAGGGACAGTCGTAAGCAACAGCCAGGCTTCAGCCGGAAAGTACTGTCAATATCGCTGGAGCGGGAGCGGTTGGCAGACGCTTTCAAGCTGGGTGTTGGGTCCACTCGAGGTCAGCCAGCTGACGGGCGGAACGGTTTTGCCCTTGCTGCGGTTTTTTAACACGCCTTCGAGCTCTTCGCTGCAGCTGCGAATCGCAATCAACGTGATGGGAAAACTGGTTTTTGAGGGTCCTGCTTGCTATCACCGCTCCGGTAAAGGGTTTTCGAGCCTGGAGCCGCTTGGCTTGCCACTGGGACAATTACCTCTGGAGGACTTTGCCTGCCACCATCAGCTGGTTTTGCAGGCAAAACAGACCGATGTCGGTGAACACCTGCTGGAACTGGATGATCTATTACTGCTGCCACAACATGGCTTCGTTCAGTATCACGCCTTGGGAGGGTTAGCCTGCGGTTCCAAACTGGTTGAAGACCAGATAACAGGCAAGAGCTGGAGCTGGCTGGAGGGGATGGAATTTAAAAGTCATTCTCGAGCTGGCACAGGACTGGAGCTGCTGCCTACCATTCAGCAACATTACTGGTGCTTTCAAACTGGTTCAGACGGCAAAGCTACCATCGATCGCACACTCTCAGTAAGGGCCTGGTATCGCCAGCAATGGAGGTTGCCTTGAGTTGGTCTGTGGAAGTTTTAGACAGGGAGAACGGGCGCTTTTTGAATTCACCGGAAACATGCCAGCCAATCAGTCTGCGCTGGGACGATCTGTGTGGACCGGATTTGGCGTTAATCCGCTGCCCATGTGATCAGTTGAACATGGCTGACTGGCGCGAGCGTCTAGGTCATGATGTGCGCGTTTATGATCCGCAAGGCAGACTGGCATGGTGGGGTTACCTGGAACGAGTGGATTACCTTCGGGCTGCTCTGCACCAGTCTGTTGGGTTGGATGGGCTGGCAAACCGGGTGGCGGTCCGTTTCAGGGATCTGGGCAGTCATGAGCCGGATAAGTTCATCCAGACAGCCTGGTTCGAAGATCTGGAAAGCCAGGCTGTCTATGGCATAAAGGAAGCCGTGATCCAGACAGGTTACCTGTTCAACTCCAACGCGGAACAGATGGCTGCGATGCGGTTAAAGCAAGCGGCCTGGCTAGAGGTGCTGGTGGAACCTCCGGGAAAAACACAAGAGCATGAGACTGGCGGTTATTATCTGCACTGCCGGGGCTGGATGCGCACCTTAAAGTGGCGGGTTTGGCCGGGGGTGAGCCCTGTCATCAGTCATGCTCCTTCCCAGCAAGGGCTGCAGGCGTTAGGCAATTCGCAATTGAATCGACGTCTTGCCCAGTCATTCATGGTGACAGATTCACTATTGTTTAATCGCATAGCAGTCCGCCTTCGCAAGCAAGGCAACCCCACGGATTCCGTTCGTTTAAGCTTGCAGCCTGATATGCGCGGCGCACCTTCCGGACTCGAAATCGGTTTTCAGTTACTCAACGCCAGCCAGCTGAAGGCCGAATCCTACTGTTGGGAGGAGGTGCTCTTATCTAAACCTGCCAGCCTGACTGCCGGAGGCGTCTATTGGCTGGTGTTAGAGCGCAGTGGTGTGAACAACACGGGCAATCATTACCTGCTGGCGTTGGATGAGAATCAGGGTTATTTCCATGGCACCATGTTAATTTACGATCAGGCGTCCGCAACCTGGAAAAGCCGTCTTCCGGGAGCTGACCTCTTGTTCCGATTGAGCGGCGTGCGCGAGCAAGCCGAGCAAATGAGAGACGTGATCGGTCACGCCGGGCAATTCCTGCGCGGATTTGAGGCGGATATCGGACAGAGGCTGGATCTTCCGCCAATTGGTGGCGAAGGGCAGGACTGTCTGCAGCTGCTTCGTTTCTTAATGACTCAGGGGAACGGAGCTCTGACACCTCTTTGCGCCAGCATTGATCCAAACCGAAAGCTGCAGGTCTGGCAGCGACCAGAGCCGGCCAGTGCTATCCTGGCGCTTACCCGCGAGGGTAAACTTGAAACCCGCTTTGGTCAGGCATTGGACGCGCCCTGGCAGGCGGTTGGTCAGTGGCTGCTTTCGGATTCCGCACAATCTTTTTACCTTTCAAGTCTCGTGCTTGAACCGAAAAGCAATCAGGTGAGCTTGAACCGCTGATCGTTTTGGTTAAATGCGTTTTCTGTTGGCGAGATTGAGGACGCTGTGAGCTTTGTAAAACTGAGATATTAACTGTCCTCAATCCACCACACAGTAACTTCACCTCAATCTTTTTATTGTAGTCTATATCATTAGAAGCCCACTTGCTTTCCTCGACTATAATTAATTTAATATCATTACGATTTTCTATTGAATTTAAACTTTCTAATTAAGACAAGCAATAATTATGCATGTGCTATACTACTTAATTAGCCTATTAAGCGGAGAAAAAAATGAACAAAGTCGCGATTATGAGTGATTCATCGGCATATATTCCTCAGGCTTATGTGGATCAATACAATCTGTCAATTGTGCCATTGACAGTTAACTGGCAGGGTAAATCCTATTATGACGGGATTGATATTCATGCGACGGAGTTTTACCAGCAATTAGCTGCCTCTAAGGAAGTGGCAACTACCAGTCAGGTCACAATGGGACAGTTTCTTGAAGTCTTCAGTGAGCTCCTTGGCAAGGGCAAAGATGTGCTGTATATGGGCATTTCCAAGGGGCTCTCAGCCACTGTGGATTCGGCGCTTCAGGCAAAGAAAGAACTCGGCGACCCTGAGAATCTGATCGTTATGGATACCAGTCTGGTATCTATGGCTTTGACCCTGATGGTGCTTGAAGTTGCCCGCGCCGCTGAGAAAGGTGCCAGTTTGGCTGAATGTTATCAACTCGCCCAGGATGCCTTTCCGCGCATTGGGGTTTACTTCACCGTTAATACGCTCGAATACCTGCATCGTGGCGGACGAATCAATACGGCCAAACGTCTGCTGGGTTCAGCCCTGAACCTGCAACCGATTATGATGATTCGCGAAGGAAAAATCGAGTTGGTCGAGAGTGTTCGGTCAGAAAAAAAAGCTCTCAATCGTCTGGTCGAACTGATTGAGAAAGACATCGCCGGTCGAAAACCCGTCCGGATTGGTCCTTTCCATGCACTGGCTTATGACGATATGATTACTTTGGAAGAAATTGCCCGGGAACGTCTGGAGCCGATCGAAGTTATCCGCTCAGAGGTCAGTCCGGTCATTGGTTGCCACGTTGGTCCTGGCACGGTCTCGATGGCTTATATCGTTGACAAACAAGCTTAATACCTGTAACTAACGGTAAACTCCCCTGCTCACCGCGTAATTAAACCTTAGGCGGGAAGTTGTTGCAGTCCAGTGGTTAAAGATCCCGAGTTTTCCTCGAGATAATCAGAAAGCTTAGTCCTGTTTAGTATATTCCAGGGCTTGGAATCAAACCTGATTTGCGAGGAAAGCCATCGCCAACAGTCTCAGCGTCGCGCCGAGACTGTCATTTTTGTCTGGCTGCGCACAACTGAGGTTTGCCCAGAGAAGGTCTGTTAATTCGCGTTCCTGCAGCGTGATCAGGGCAGGGGCAGTGCAGGAGAGCATGGCAATCGTGCTGAAAGTGAGATCGGATAAGCCCTGTTTAAGGTATTCATCAACCAGTTTTATCAGGTTTACGTGAAGGCTGCGGAGAGCTTCTTCTGACTCTGGGTCGCGGTCGAGCAAGGCCAGCATGCCTGACTGCAGCAGGCTCAGGCCAAGCCTGCTGGTGTCGGGACTACTCGTGAAATCATCCCATTCATTCGGATTCGGAAAACCCCGGTGCCGGTCAAGGGCTGACCAGTTCAGAACAGGATCCAAAGGTTTGAGACTTTTGAGCAGGTAGCCGCTGAAGGGTAGCCGCTCAAGAGATTCTGCTGGCAGGGTCTCCGCATATTTGTTCAAGGCTTGCAGCCTCCCGAGCATCAGCTCCGGGTAGTGAAATCTGTTGAGCCCGGGCCAGCGCTTTGTTGCCGCCAGCATGGAATAAATAGCCCAGAGTTCAGCGTGAGCGTCTGGATCCAGCTTTGGCGAGCGGGGTAGATCTGGCATGAATTTCCAACTGCTCAGTTCAGGTGGGTCAAAGGCGGGGTGGGCCAAGAGGCTTGCAAACAAGGCTTCAGCCTGTACACTCGCCTGGGGGTCGGCCTCAGCCATTAAGGTACTGATCAGGATGGCAAGCGCCTGCGTTTGAGTCGAAGCAACCAGCTGATAGCGCAGACCGCTTTTCTCAACCCCAGTGCGCAAAAAAAGACGGCGCCCCTCCTCGGTCGGCAGTAAGCGCTCCGCTTTCCATTGCCGGTAGGCTTGCTGAAGCGCGGAAGATCGTTCAGATAGTTCTTCAGGGCTCAAGGGGTTCAGTATCTCGTAAGGAACAAGCCGAGGTTCCTGCTTAGAGATTGGTTCAACTGGTAAGACTGGTGTTTCGGATGGTTGCCTATTTTTCTTTCGCTGGATCATCCAAACCGCTAAAACGAAAAACAGCAACACTCCCAGGATGTTGAGGATCAGACCTGCCAGGTAGGTTGCGTCGGTCGGGTCAAGCTGCGGAAACATGTCCTAATCTTATCATTTTTCCAAAGGATAACTCGGACAGCCAGTGTGATCGCCATTACACTTACCGGGATTTTAGATTTGCGTTCAGTCGATAATTTCTTCTTCCGGCCATCCCTCCAAGGGCACGCAGAAAATGTTTTCAGTGTTAATTTTGAACCCAAGATAATAACCGTCTGGCTCAAGCACTTCAGGTTTCCATTTTTCGAAAAGACTCTTGTTTTCGTCGTAGAGAGCCTGAACTCTGAGGCTGGAAACAGTAGTGTCAAGCCAGGAATTGACGTTGGATTCCTGGGAATTGAAACTTGCTGAGCGGCAGATCAGGAGTTTTTCAAGGTTCTCCTGTAGCTCGGAAGGCAGTTTGCCTGAGTTCACCAGTTTAAATAAATAGGGTTCCGCGTCAGTTGACAAAGCGTGGTTGAGGAAAGAATAGTCCAGATCTTGACCTTCCAGAGCGCGGTTTATATTATGGCGGGCCAGGACCGTGTCCACGTTAATTAAGGACAGGGTAAAAGTGAACAAGAGGGTGGCCGACACTAAAACAAACGCCAGCCGTTTGAATTTACCAGACCATTCCATCACGAGCAAGGCAAGCAATATCGCCGCAAGGAAGAAAATAAAAATCTGAGGAATTAGTCGGTAGGCAGTCAGCCCGTAGGCATTGATGTAAATGACAATGCGCTGATAAGCAGACACCAAAACCACGCCGACCTGGAGCAACAGCAACCCTGCCAGAAGTGAAAAAGCGGACTTCTTGGGCTTGCTCTCGCGGCGAGTGAAGGATGCCAGTGTGTAATAGACCACGCCGGCGATCGCGGCCACAAAGAGCAATTCCCTGAAACCCCTTTCAGCATATTGCGCGTAGGTGAAGCCTTCCTGACTGATGTTAGCTCCACCAGCAAATAAATATTGAAACTGGATGATTAAAAAGAAGGCAAACAGCAGATTCAGGCTTACCAAAGTGATAATTGTCTCTGTCATCCCTAAAAAAGGCTTCAGCAACGGCTTATCAGGCTCGATCTGGCTCGGCTTGCTGCTGTTAACCACCAGCAGCCATAACGCTGCAGCCAAAAGCCAGGTAAAAAAGAGTGTTAGCAGGCTGCGACCAAATAGTTGTGAAAGGAAATCTGCCCTGAGCCACTCCAGCAGGTTGTCGAGTCTGTTTTCGAAGACCGCATCCGCATACGCAAACAGAAAGGTGAAAATCAGCAAAAGAGGAATGCTGATCAAGACGCCTTTCAAGATTCCGAGGACCAGCCGCTTTCCAGAATCTTTTTGTCCGGAATTTTTCATAGGGGAACTCACCGCTTGCGAAGCGATGATCGGAAAACCAACAAACAAACCCGCAATGGCCATTAGAGCGGCTCTCAGGTACTCCCGAATGCGATATTTCCACCAGTCTCCACTAAAGAAATCGGCAGTCAGCAATGCCAGGCAAAACAATGTCACGAGAATAGAAAGCATCACGGTGGAAGCTTCGCTGCGAAAGGCAGGGACCAAACTGGCAAGCAGCGTCAGACCGAGGAGAATCCAGGAAGTCAGCTGAACTTTGCGCTCTTGCAGATGAGCATTGAACAGATAGAGCCCACAAACAACCAGGACAGAGAGCGGCCAACGAAAGCCTATCCCTCCCACTCTCCACCAAAGCAGCATCATTAACGCCCCGGCGACAAACAGGCTCAACAGGGAAAGACGGGGTTGTTTCAGCTCTTCTTTCGGCAGAAAGCCAGTATTGGCTCCTGCATCGTTCATTTCAGGTTTTATTTCTGTACCAAATTCTTCATTCATATCAATTACCTCGTTTACGTTTCCTGACGACCGGCAAAATGGTACTTCAGGTAGAGGCAAGCATAGCCGCAATTTACTCTCGCAGACTTGCAAACACTCTCAAAATAGACTTTGAAAGACATTGAATTTTTAGAAGCTGGTCCGGTTGAGCTCAAGTATACGGTAAACCGGCTGCGGGGCGATACAAGGCAAGCAAGCCTGCCCCGTATGTGAGGGGAATGGTCGATAGGCTGTGCCGGTTTCGCGCTGTTTTGATACAATTCATTTAACCTCAGTTCAACCCAGGAGAAGCCATGGCCAGAGCAACTTTCAATTTCCCAAACGACTTTTTGTGGGGCACTGCCACCGCATCTCACCAGGTGGAAGGCAATAACGTCAATAACGACTGGTGGGCCTGGGAGCAGGAAGAAGGGCACATCCAAAACGGGGATCTCAGCGGGAAAGCCTGCGATTGGTGGTCTGGTCGTTGGCGGGAAGATTTTGACCGGGCTCAAGACGGTTGGCAAAACGCCCATCGCTTTTCGGTGGAATGGTCACGCGTTCAGCCCGAACCTGACCGCTGGGACGAAGCCGTTCTGGATCGTTATCGTGAGATGCTCTTGGGTTTGCGCGAACGCAATATGACCGCCATGGTCACCTTACATCACTTCACCAACCCGAAATGGCTGGCAGATATGGGCGGATGGGAAAACGAAGCTGTCTGCGATCTGTTTGCGGCCTATGTTCGCAGGGCCGTTGAGGCGCTGCAAGCGCACTGTCAGCTCTGGGTCACGATCAACGAACCTAATGTGTATATGAACGGCGCTTATTTGGGAGATGGTTTCCCTCCCGGTAAGAATGACCAGAAAACCGCATTAAAGGTACTGCTAAACATGGTCAGAGCCCATGCCATGGCTTACCAGGTTATCCACGAACTGCAGCCGCAAGCGCAGGTGGGTGTGGCACATCACTGGCGAGGTTTCAAACCAGCGAACAACGGACCGCTGACCCACTATGTCAACAACTTACACCACAAAGCTTTTAACGATGCTTTTGCTCAGGCTCTGAAAACTGGCAAGTTTGATGCGGTACTGCTCAAAGCGGACGTTCCACAAGCTAAAAACAGTCAGGACTTTGTTGGACTCAACTATTACACCCGCGAATTGATTAGCTTTGACCTTGGCAAGAGTGGTAGTTTCTTTAGCAATCGTTACTTTCCCAATGACGCGCTTTTGTCAGAGACCGGTTTCATTGCCAACGACCCACAGGGATTTGAAGAGGCAATTCGTTGGGCAAACAGTTTTGAGCTCCCGATTTATATAACAGAAAACGGCTGTGATGACAGCAAAGACGATTTCCGCAGGCGCTATTTGCTTGAGCATATCATGGCGATGTGGCACATGGTCAACCACAATATGCCGGTGAAAGGCTATTTTCATTGGAGTTTGGTCGATAACTTTGAATGGGAACGTGGCTGGAGCCAGCGGTTTGGCTTATGGGGGCTGGACCCGCAGACCCAAATCCGCACCAAACGCAGGAGTGCTGAGCTGTACGCTGAGATCTGCCGTAGCAACGCGATTACCTCAGAAGCCGTCGAAAAGTTCGCTCCTGAGGTCTATGACCTCTTATATCCACAATAAGTGCCTGGAGCGGATTTGGCAAACCGATAAGTCAGTGTATGCCATTATTTTCCTCAGAAAATTAAGCAGTATGCTCCCATAAGTGGGTGAAAGCCAACGAAGCGTCAGGTTCCTTAATATGCGTGCCAGCTTGAGCTCCCTTTCCTACTCTCCAAAGGCAGATTCACAAACCTGCGCCATTTAACACTACAACAATTCTTCTCCGGGCGCGATTCTTGCAACTATATAGGCAGTGTAGTTTAAAGGAGAAGAACATGTTAAGCACAATACGAGATTTCTTGCTGCAATTTGTCAACCCGCTTGGGTTCGTGAGTGTGGTTCTTTTTATCAGCCTTTTCCTGATCATAAAGAAACCAAAAACAGCCATCTGGTTTGTTGCGATTGCGTTGGTGATTATCGCGGTCTTGGGTAACGCTTACTTCTCAACTTTTCTGACTCGTTCGATGGAATGGCGTTATATGCCCAGCCAAACAATCGAGAAGGCGGATGCAATCTTGCTGATGGCAGACGGCACCCTTCTGGCTGAGACGCCGCGACAACGTGTTGAAGTGGAAGAGGAAGCCGATCGGGCGCTTTACAGCGCCATGTATTATCAACAAGAGCTTGCTCCTGTAATTATTGTGAGCGGCAACACTTCTCGCTCAAGTAGCACTAAAACACTTCTGCTGGAACTGGGTGTGCCTGAGGAGGCGATCATTCTTCAGGATCAAGCCCCGAATCTTCGCCAGGACGTCACCCGTTCACTTGAAATCATTGAAGAGAGGCAGATCAAATCAGTTATTTTGGTAACATCTGCACTGAAAATGGATCGCACAATGCTGCTGATGGCCGAAGAAGACCTGACTATTACCCCCGCTCCCACAGATTATCAGGTCACTCAATCAGGCTGGCAACACATGACTGATTGGAGATGGCAACACGTCATCACTAATCTCATGCCCACCAGCGCCGCTCTGGAACAGTCGTCTCAGGCACTTTGGGAATATTTTTCCCTGGCTTTTTACAGGCTGCGAGCGATTTTTTAACCCGGTTATTTCGCTGACCCTCTATCAGCGATATACTTCCGCTGAAAGCCTGCTGGTCGCCCGGCAGGCTTTTGCGTTAAGTTGAAAAGGGAACTCCGATGCACTAAAATTCGTCATAGAGGTTGAGAAGAAATGGAGATTTTATGAAACGATTGCTTTTAACTTGCCTGGCTGTGCTGCTTTTGATCAGCGCGTGCGTCCAGACTATACCTCAACCTGATCAAGACACGAATTTACCTACAGAGGAAACCACCATGCAAACCGGGAAAGTTGCTTACGCCCCCAACCCTGACTATACACCTGAAGAAATCACGAGCCTGGCGGAGGCCAACAATCGATTCGCCTTCGATCTTTACCAACAACTTAACGACGATCAGGGAAATTTGCTTTATTCTCCCTACAGTCTTTTTCAAGCCCTGACCATGGTATATGCCGGCGCCAGGGGGGACACCGCTGAGCAGTTTGAACAAACCTTGCATTATCCTCTGACTGCAGATGAAATTCATCGGGTGAACAACGCGCTTAACATCGCGTTATCTTCGAAAACGAACACCTCCGCTCAGGATGATGGGGCCTTCACACTCGAAATCGCTAACGCGCTTTGGGCTCAACGAGATGCTCATATCGAGCAGGCTTATCTCGATCTGCTTTCAGAATATTACGCTGACGGTATGCACACGCTCGATTTCTCCCAATCGCAGCAAGCTGCGGACCTGATCAACAGGTGGGCGCAGGAAAACACAAATGACAAGATAAAAGAAATCGCCACTCCCAACATGTTCAATGTCAACACCCGCCTTGCACTGACCAACGCGGTCTACTTCAAAGGTGCCTGGCTGTTCCCGTTCAAGCAAGACAAGACTGTGAAAGCCGATTTCACGCTCTTGACCGGTGAGAATGTGGAAGTGGATATGATGATGACCACGGAAAATTTCTTTGCGCTTAAGAATGACCAGGTTCAAATGGTTGAATTGGGTTACTATAACAGCCCAATCGTAATGGACTTGATTGCACCTGTAGGAGGAAGCTGGCAGGCTTTTTCTCAAACACTTACTTTAGGCTTGATTGAAGATTACCTTGAACAACTGAGCCAGAACA
>Ga0265293_10005217_pt1 | contig 21954 bp, 22 predicted proteins | sample Munlanlewell138R_FD_192505 | JGI IMG/M metagenome (GOLD analysis project Ga0265293, IMG submission 192505) | Leachate microbial communities from a municipal landfill in Southern Ontario, Canada - Leachate well 138R | ecosystem: Engineered > Solid waste > Landfill > Unclassified | place: Canada... | reverse complement strand
CGGATTCAATTTTCATCACGATGTCACCGGCCAGATGCACCGTGGGCCTGTTACGACTTCATCTTAGAAATAAAAAAACGGAACCCAATGTTTCAAAGGATTCCGCTTTTATCACTGCAGGCATGCTGAGTATTTTCAGCACACGCGCATTCAGATCACTTGGATCTGGGTGGCGCAAGGGCCTTTTTGCCCTTGACCTGTCACGAATGACACACGTTGATTCTCTTCAAGAGATTTGTGGCCAGTGCCTTGAATTTCGCTGTAGTGTGCGAAGAGATCCTTGCCGCCAAACTCAGGCATGATAAAGCCGAAGCCCTTATCGTTGTTGAACCACTTCACAATACCGGTTTCTGTCTTCAATGTAAATCCTAAATGTACTAGGGGAAAAATATCCCCAAAGCCATTATCTTCATTTATATCAACAATAGATAGCTTTGTTTCAAAATAATACATCTATCTGCCGCAATTCTGTTTGACTTCTCACTTTAACTACTCTTGCAGCATTCGTGGGGGAAACCATCCACTATCAGAGTATTGTGCATTATGTAGCCCCACCAGCAGAAGAAGTACCCGAAATGCTGGAAGGATTGCAGGTTTTTCTTGAACGCACAAAGGGTCAATCGCCCGTTATGCGCAGTAGGGTAGCGGCTTCAGCTGTTATTACCGATGATATTGGTGAACGCAAATTGCCCTACAACCCCCTACAAGCTATTGTTGTTGCTGCAAGGTTATTTCTTTTTGCACCTTCAGCACTTTTGCCGGCCAGCTGCTTTTAATGTATGCCAGCACCGCCACAATTTCCTCATCCGTCAACATGTCACGGTAGGCGGGCATGTCACTTTGATAGCCAGGTGGTGCCGTTTTCCCTGGCACCAGGCCATTTTTAACCATGTCAAACAGCAAGGCATCGGGGTGATGCCATGTATGGCCGCTCTGGTCATGCGGAGGTGCAGGCAAGCGCCCATTAGACATGCGTTCGCGCCAGTTCGGCTGCCCCTGCAAGGAAACGCCATGGCACGATGCACACAGATTGTCATAGATTGGCTTACCTTGCATGACCAGTGTCTGATTAGCAGGATCAATAAATGCTGGGCCTGAGCCACGCCCCAGAACGTATAACAGGACTCCGGCCACCGCCACGGCACAGCCGGCAACCGTTAATAGCAATTTTTTCTTTGTCATATTTATCCTGCTTTAGTTAACCCGCACGCTGGTTGTTTGCCCATTGGCATCCAAAGCAAACATGCCCATTCCAATCTACAGTTTTTTCAGCATCCAAACATCGCAACCGCTGTGAACAATGCCGTCCAATGGGCGACCAAGGTGCTGAAACCCGAATTTTTCGTATAGGGATATTGCAGACTTCATGCCAGACAAGGTATCAAGGTAGCATTCCTTGTATCCCTTTTGGATCGCATAATCCAAACACCGTGTCAGCAGCACCTGGCCAATACCCAAGCCTCGGGCTTCTTTTAAAAGAAACAGTTTTCGCAGTTCGCACGTTTGGCTACTACCATTGAAAGGGGCAATACCACCACCCCCTACAATGCGTCCATCCAACAGCGCCACCAGATACAAGCTGCCACGTTGATCGTCATAATGCGCGCTCATTTCCAGCACTTCCGCATCAGAGGGACCAAAACCGTCACCGATTGCGCCAAACTCTGAACCAACCGTTTTGATGATATTGCAAATAACATCATCGTGCTCCGGTTGGATTTCCATAATTTCAACAGCCAATTACTGCTCCCCTTTCTTTTTATTGGTGACCCACCGACTTTTGCCAAAGCACTCGAATTTATGCGCCCTAGCTCGTATAAGTCGAAATCAAGGTGACTTGTTCCTTTGGAGAAATTCCCAAGCCTCGAGAAAAATAGTCCGAGATATTGCCGTAGGTGCGCTTTAGAGAAGCAAATCCGGCCTCCAGATATTCCGGTCGCACCAGTAACAGGTTTTCCACAACGGCCCGATCACCGCCTGCCGCAACAAACGTTTCCATGATTGAAGAATATCCCTGAAGCAGTTGCTCATTACTCGCCAGGTAGTCTGCCAAAATATCATCACGGTGAACACCAAGCAATAACAACAGCATCGCCGCAGCCCAACCGGTTCGGTCTTTGCCTGCGGTACAGTGAAAGACACGCGGTACGCCTGGATCCTTCAGCAAAGAGGAGAAGAAGACACCGTAAGCTTTACATGCGCTGGACAGGCTGACCAAATTCCCGTAAATGGTTCTGTACAGCGTCCGCACCTTGTCTGGTGCCATATCCTGACCGAACTTGCGAGGATCGTGCAGCACAAATTGCATCATCGCTGCTATAGAACCCGAGTCATCACTTAACACATCGAGCCATACACTTTGAACGCCCGGCATAGGAACGTCGGGAGATCGTTCCCTTTCTGCGCCCGTACGAAAGTCGTAAACGAACCGTATGCCCAGCCCCTCAAGCCATCGAACCGACTCCTCCGGTATATCTGCAAGTTGACTCGACCGGAATATACGACCAGGGATTACGGCCGTTCCGTTGGCAGTGGCATGCCCGCCAAGGTCTCTAAAATTGGAAGGAATAGTGCGTGTATTCATATATCTTATTCAGTCATCCTTGATTTGTTCATTTCTTTCAGGCGCAGCCAACGGCTACCCTTCTTCCTTATTGGTGATCCGCCTTGCCGAGGTATTCAATCGCGCTGTCGATCACAAAGCGGTATTTCACATCGCCCTTGAGCATCCGCTCATAGGCCTCTAGTGTCATAATACAACTGTTTTCAGATTATATATTCAGGCTCTTTCCAAAAACTCACCCACATAAATCATATGCTCAAAGGGCAATTTCCCGCCTTCTGTACGGTCAACAATGGTGTCTAGCGTGGCCTGCAATACCGATTGCTTTTCAGCCACACCGGCATGCAAGACAATCGCAACAGGGGTATCTGCCGGATAGTGCTGCATTAACTGCCTGACCACTTCAGGCAAGGCCAAACCCATAGTAAAAAAAGCCAGGGTGGATTGGGATTCTGCCAGTTTGACCAAAGGGTCCGTACCCTGATAGCCTTCTTCACGTGTTGTTTTGGCCGCCGTCAGTATCACAGATTCATTGCGCGGTCCATTAGTGACCCCTTGCGCAAGGACTGCATTGGCGGCGTTAAAACTGGATACGCCAGGAATCACGACCGGATTCAGGTCACGAAATTCTTTCAAATAACCTACCTGCGGCCCATATACTAAAGGATCCCCATAATCAAGCACGGCAACGGTTTTGCCTTCTTTGACCGCCTTCCGGATAATGCTACGCGCTTCCGCTTCCATTGCGTCGGCTTCTTCATCGGTTTGCTTGCGCCGGGCCATTGGGGTGAACAGGCCATGTCCGGCATTATGCACTTCCTTGCCCTGAAGCAGTTCAGGGAAGTTTTCCAGTACCCGCGTCATGGCAAAAACCACATCTGCCTGCCTGACTGTTTTTAACGCACGGACGGTTATATTGTCCGGGTCGCCAATGCCCATACTGACAAGGTAAAGCCGGCTGCTTGTTTGCCCATTGGCATCCAAAGAAAACATACTCATTCCTATATACATTTTTTTAACATTCAAATGTTGCAACCACTTTGGTGTCCCAAAACAGATAATTATTGTCTATGCCTGTTGGTAGGCCCACGATGCAACATGGTGGGAGCGCTTGATATCCGTGAGAAATCCTTGACTGGACAACTCTGCAATAATGAGTGAATCATGCTGATAATTACGCGCCCGCCATTGTTGCAGATAATTTTCTGAAGCCAGGAAATTGTTTTTTTGCGAATTGCATGTACTATCCGCCAACACAAAGTTATGACCGGTATCAGCCGGAGATAAAGACCAGGGAATGAAATGATCCACCTCAAACTTTTTATTCTTCAGTGATTTATGGCAGTAAAAACAGCGGCACTGTTGCAAATCCATTAAAAAATCGGCCACTTTGCCCAGCTGGTTCCGGCTGGGTGCAAACAGAAATTCATTCAGGTCTGGCACGCCATCCAATACAGGCAGGTTGTTTTTATTTTCCCGTACAAAATCCACCCAGCGTTTTTGGCATAATTCTTCGATAATTTCGCTAAACTGTCTTAAGCAATACATCACCTTGGGTAATAACTGCAAATGATGCGTCGATGCATCCAGTTGGTATAAAAACTCAATACTTTGACCATTCAGGTTTTGCAAATACACCACTGGCATTTTTTTGACGGTACCGGCTACCGCTTTTTTCAGCTTCAACCATTCTGAGGAATTTTGCCTGGCCGCCGCCAGGGTTTTAAACTTTTCTTGTGTCAACAAGACCACATTCACGATACTGGCCTGTGGACCCGTACTTTGCTGCAGCACAAAAGGCGCTTGCTCATTGAACTGATAAGGTCTGGCCTGCCACCAGTACAGATCAATAAATTTTTCTGCAATATCAAGATAATCCAACGTCAGACGCTCACCAGTCTCTGCCCCCTGCTCAATGGCTAGTCTGGACAGGCTGATCAGCAAGGCAAATTTATAGGTAGAGGTAAAGCTTCCCGATTGTAATATTTTCTGAATCTGTTTCAGAAATCTTAATTGCTCTTGTGGCGTGGGAATCGAAATATCTTCAAGCATGAAATGTCCATTACTGATCAACAATATTCGATCATTGCTCAACGTCACCCGGAAGTTGACTTTGATAGAAAAGGGTTATATTGATTTTAAGGACATTTTTAGCTATTGTGGGAAATACTACATCACCACCTCCATTTAAATTTAGCCATCTACTTTAACCCAATGTAAATACGTGTAGAACATGTTCATTCACTACAACTAAAACAAAAATCGATAGTCAAAGCTGCTTATTTCATTAGCTAACAAACGTACCCCCTTCCCGATTTATTTTTGCTCAGACTGCTCTGTAAAAACAATGTTAATTGTCATTTAAACTCCCTAGCTTGGAAGGAAAGTCAGTTTTAACTTGACGTTGGCACTTTAATTATTATTTACTAAACAATGGCTAATTTAACTGATATTAGTTAGACTTATTACTAATATTTTTTATAAGCACGGTATTCAATATGAGTAAAAAACCAACATCCCAACCACTAGACACCCGTGAAAAACTGCTACAACTGGCAGCACGCTTATTTGGCACACAAGGGTATAAAGCCACCACTCTTCGCGCGATCGCTGACCAGGTCGGAATTGAACCCGCCAGCATTTACTATCATTTTTCATCTAAAGAAGAACTCGTAGAAGCTGTTATGGCACATGGTGCGGAAAGTATTTTACAACTGCAGCAGAAACATCTTAACGCACTACCTCCCAATGCAAGCGCAAAACAAAAATTCCATGCTGCCATATTGGGCCAGCTATACGCGATTATCAAATATGGAGACTATGCGCTTGCTCATAACCGCCTGCTTGCACAATTGCCTGAACAGGCCCGCGAGCGACAAATCGAACGCCGAAAACAACACCAGAAGTTGTGGAGTTCCCTCATAGAGGATCTGAAAAAGGAAGATTTACTGCGATCTAATGTCGATTTGGCACTATGCCGTATATTCATACTTAGTTCCATAAATTCGGTACAGACCTGGTTCAATCCAAAAAAAGGCTCTATTGACTCTGTAGCAGATCAATTATGTACACTATTTTTTGAAGGAGCAGGCAAGAAGCAGGAATACAATTCTTAAGTTACAACTCTCCATCAAAATCGACCAACAGATCTTGAAATTGCTCAGCTGCTTTTAGCAATACAGGCGCCATCAACGAACTTTCAGCAACAAGATCTGGCTGTATTCGTGCCCTGCCACAACTCATGCTCATGACATTTTTTTTTCGACCAACAACCACTGGCAAAGCAATCCCGTAAGCATCGCGCTGAAAACCAGAAAGTACGGAACAGATGCCTGTCTGTTCCAATTGTTCAAAACTCGCCTGTATACTACATAACAGTGAATTAGCACCAGAACCCGCGTTGCAGCACAACAACTCAAGCAATGTCTGACGCTCAGGTTCTGGCAGCCCCCACATATAGGCTCGGCCAATAGACGTACTTCCCAGAGGCAAAAGCGATCCTACGCCTAACCGCAGTGTTCCCACGCGATGACTTGTCCGATAACCAACGTAGAGCATTTCCAGTCCATCGCGAATACTTAACGCCACAGAAACATCCAACTCATCAGCGAGCTCCTGTAAAAAAGGATTCGCAATATGCAGCAACTCACTGCCTGCAATGTAAGCATGCCCAATACTGGCAGGTGCTGGCCCTAATTCAAACTCTCGCCCACCAGGAGCACGCCGGAGAAAACCCTGATTAAGTAATGTTGTGGTCAAACGTGAAATCGTTGACTTAGGTAACCCTGTGCGCCGCACGAGCTCTGCATTGGACAAGGGTGCGCGATCAGAACGAAATGCGCGCAACACTTGCATACCCCGCTGTACAGTCAAGATGGTTGACTTTCCTGGGTTCATATTGTTATCTATCATGGTGAAACTCTTTGTTGAATGGATGAAATCATTGCCAACAGTTGTGGGCCAATTTCACGCTCCACCCTTGCCCGAGTCATCATTTGGCTAGATCCGATACAAGTCAAGACCAAAGGAGCATGATTGTTTCCCAGCAAAGGAGCGGCAACTGTACTAATTTCACTCCCCCATTCACCAAGTGAAGTACAAAACCCAACCCGACTTACTTGAGAAAGCCCCTCAAGAGCCCGGCGACGCAGCCGTGGCCAATCTCGCGACATCCGCCGTTCTATGTTCTCCAAAAGATAATAACGCTCAAGCTCTGGCAATGCGGCCAGTAATGCCCATCCTGTGGGAGATGAAGCGATACTTAGCCTAACACCTACACTCAGATTAAATGCAAGCATTGAATCTACACTCTGATAGCTCTCAAGCACAATCATATCCAGCCGATCTCGTGAGCTCAAATTCACACAAAGTTTATGACGCTCTGCAAAAGACTGCATGTATGCATAAGCCACTTGCTGCACTTCCGAATTCGCGGTTGCACCATATCCGAGTGTCAATACTAAAGATGTTAGACAATATTTACGATTTTCCGCATCATGGGCAAGATAACCAAGCTTTACCAATGTTTGCACAATACGACTGACTGTAGAAGCAGGCAAATTGGTTCGCATAACCAGGTCGCCATTACCAAGCCACTTTTCATCAGGGGTAAATGCAGCTAAAAGCCCTAAGGCACGCGTAAACGGTACGACGACACCTCTTGGGGAACTTGATTTTGATAAAGTGATATTTTTTAGCATGTTTGACTCTAAATATATGATGACAAATCCACACAAAAACAATGCTATGTTACTGCAAGTAAATTCAAAGCATGCCGTCTTGCATAAACATTGTCATGTCAATTGTTCAAACCAAAAAGTTCCGTACTTTGGAAAAGTAAATCTTAATATAAATTAAAAATTCCAGATTAAATAATATCAATTATAAGCATATCAATATTTCCAATGTACGGAACATTAATAATTAAATATTGACTGCCCTGTCTTACCGAACGAGTATAAGGTATAAGAATTACAAACCAACTTTTAACTACTTAACTTTCTCTTTCTGGTATTAAAACTCATGAAATACGAAGATTTTCAATTCATACGCTTTGACCGCTATCCCGATGGCGTACTTCTAGCCACACTAAACCGTCCTGAAGTCATGAATGCAACCAATGCCCGCATGCATTGGGAATTGACCAAACTATGGGCAATAATTAACGACGACCCAACCGTCAAGGTTGTTGTTGTAACCGGTGCTGGTGATCGCGCTTTCTCGGCAGGCGGAGACTTATCTTGGGCAGAGGAAATGGTTGGCAATCCAGAAGTTGTCGCAACCGTTATGAAAGAAGCCAGTGATATTGTCTACAACATGCTAGCCTGCGATAAGCCAATCATCTCGGCAATTAACGGCACAGCGGTAGGTGCCGGCTTGGCTGTCGCCCTTTTGGCCGATGTCAGCATCATGGCTGAAACAGCTCGTATAACCGATGGTCATACCCGCTTGGGAGTTGCTGCTGGTGATCATGCGGCCATCATATGGCCGCTACTCTGCGGAATGACAAAGGCAAAATATTATTTGATGACTGCAGACTTCATTGACGGAAAAGAGGCCGAACGGCTTGGCTTAGTTACTTTCAGTGTACCAAAGGAAAATGTCCGTGAAAAAGCCATCACCGTCGCTACCAAACTGGCACGCGGTAGCCAAGTCGCAATCCGTGCCACAAAAAAATCACTCAATAATTGGATACTGGCAGCTGGCCCCATTTTCGATAACTCTCTGGCACTCGAAATGCTCAACTTTCTAGGCCCAGATGCCCGTGAAGGCATAGATGCAGTACGCAACAAACGCGCACCAGACTTTCCTTCAGCCAAATTGCCTGAAGAATAAATAAGCATAGAGTAACCTTCTAGAGGAGACAAAGCCTTGAAAAACTCAACACAAAGAAATAATACAATTACTGATATTCCATCGCTAGAACAAGCCGTAGTTCAATTCATTCAAGAACTAAAATACCAGCATCTAGATAACACAGCGCATGCAGGCATCAGTCGTCTCATACGTGATCAGCTCGCATTACAGATTGGCATATCACAAATGCCATGGTCACAACAACTATTCAAATATGCCATGACTCAACAACGTCCTGGCAACAGCCATGTGGTTGCCAGTACCCAGACAATGAGTGCAGCTGATGCCGCCTTCGTTAACGGCTCCTATGGACACGGTTTTGAATATGATGATGCCCATGGTCCCAGCGCCAGCCACCCAGGCAGTTGCGTAATACCCGCTGCACTCGCGATCGGAGAGGAAGTCGATGCGACAATGGAAGAAGTCATCACCGCTATGGTCACTGGCTACGAGGTATATACACGCATCGGCATGTTGGCCGCACCGGATCTACTCCAGCGCGGATTTCACCCACATGCTGTGCTATCCAATCTGGGCGCTGCTGCCGTAGCAGCCAAGTTACGTAAATTTGATACCGAGACTACGTTGCATGCGCTTGCCATTGCACTCAGCCACATCTCAGGCACTACGGAATATACATCTACAGGTGGTTCTATTAAGCGTATCCATGCAGGTATCGGCACTCGAAACGGTATGGTAGCTGCCGACATGGCCCAGGCTGGAATTACAGGACCGCGTGCTTTTTTAAGCGGCAACAAAGGATTCTTTCGCACTTTTTTGCAACGTACCATTAACAGCAACGCCGGAGCACAATTCTCCCTAAACCAACCTTTCGAAATTGGAAATGTATGGCTTAAGGCCTACTGTGCCTGTTACTGCACACACGCCTACATTGATGCCCTACGTCCTTTTACTGCTCGAAAAGACGAGATTGCCAGCATTAGACTCAAAATCGCCCCTCACTTTAACGTTGTTGTCGGCACGGCCAACGCCAATGCCTATGAACCTAAAAACATTGAGCACGTACAATTCAGTTTGCCCATTCAAGCAGCACTCACTCTACTAGGAAAGGGCAATGGCTACCTAATCCATCGCGATTATTTAGCAGGCAAGCTGGACATAGAACCGGTCATTGCAACGGCACGCAACATTCACATCTGCGAAGCACCTGAATTGGAAAAAAACTACCCTGGCAAATTTGTAGCTGACATCACGGTCACATTCCATAATGGCAGCTCCCAACACGCTTTCGTGGAAGACCCCATCGGTACAGATAAAAACCCCATGCCGGAAAACGAACAAAACGCAAAATTCATGGAATTAACGTCCGACGTACTTGGTATCGAACCCGCCCAGCATTTACTAGCCACCTTGCAAGCCCTAGACCCAAGTATGAAAGCTGCAGATTTGATGACACTATGCACCGCTTAGCTGTACCCAATATAACCACAAGGAGACAAAACATGATTACCCGCCGTCATTTTCTACAAATGTCATTAATCGCTTTACCCACGCTAAAGCCAGTATTTGCACAACAGCAATCATCACAATCAGCATTTAGCAAACCCATCCGGTTACTCGTAGCAGCATCTGCTGGCACTACGGTGGACGCAACAGCACGGTTTATGGCTGAACCATTATCCAAAATACTAGGTGTACCCATTGTAGTAGAAAACCGCCCTGGTGCGGGTGGTGCAATCGGCAGCCAAGCAGTAGCCAAGGCGCCAGCTGACGGCCACACGCTGCTTTTTACTGGCGTAACTCACTTTTCCGCACACTATTCAGGTGAGGCCGCCGCCACATATAATCCTGTAAATGACTTTACGGGGGTAGCCCGTGTATCCAGCGCAGCTTTGGCACTCGTAGTACCGACAGACTCACCCTATAAAAGCATGGACGACCTATTAAATGCGATGAGAGCCCATCCTAATGAAATTAATTATGCCTCCGGTGGTGTTGGAAGCACCTCTCATTTATGCACCGCTCTCATGAACGATCTGACAGGCACCAAAGCCACACATATCCCATACAAAGGCAACACGCAAGCAGTAACCGATACAGCAGCCGGCATGGTGGCCTTTACCTGTCAAGGTTCTGGTGGCGTATTACCTATGATCAAAGGAGGTCGTCTACGCGCTTTAGCCGTCACCAGTCGCCAGCGCTGGGAAACATTACCCGATGTCCCGACTGGCATTGAATGCGGCATTCCCGATTTCGAGATGTCATCATGGATCGCTTCTTTCGCACCTGCAAACACCCCGAAATCTGCTGTACTAGCTGTATCCGAAGGTCTCGGAAAAATCGCACGTTCTTCAGAATTCAAGGATTTCTGCGAAAATCAGTCTATGTTTATTGAAGTAATGGAACATCAAGAGTTTCAAGCAAGCATACCAAACGAAGATGCTCATTGGAAACGAGTGGCGAACCTAGTCAAGCATTCCTAATCCAAATGACCTGCAACACTTATACAGTATAGTTGCAGGTCATTTGACATCACTTTCTGTTGTTTTTAATTTTTAATATTAGACATGGCATTACGAATACCACTGGAGCATCAAAAAAAGGTGACTAAAGTACGTCAAAACGGGGCACTAGCTAAACACTTTTGAATCACTTAAACAACATTATATTGCCGCAACCCGGCAATGGCTGTTGCATCAAATCCTAACTCAACAAGAATTTCATCAGTGTGTTCACCCGTAAGGGGTGGACGTTTACTTATCTCAGGTGGAGTACGTGAAAGCGATACCGGTGTGGCAAAAATAGGAACTTTCTTTGCAACACCGGGATAGTCCATCCAATGAATTACATCGGCAGCTTTAATTGTCTCGTCTTGCAAAGCTTGCCGTGGCGAATTGACAGGACTAGCAGGAATACGCGATTTTTTCAGCAAGGCCAAAGCTTCCTTCTGCGACAAATCCTTACACCACTGCGACATATATTCACTCAATACCTCTCCATTCAGCCCACGCGAAGTATCATCCTCAAAAAGCGGGTCATCCAACAGCTCTGTATGTCCTACCAATTGTGTCCAGCGCTTAAACATCGAATGACCAATAACCTGCGTGACAATCCAGCCATCGCGTACCTTAAAAATATCCGAAGGACCGTAACTAGGACTCCGATTAAGCATAGCCTCACGATCCAATCCCAATAACGCCTCCTCAATCAGTGCACCACTGGCCATGTTCAATCCTGTACACAATAACGATGCATTCACCTGCTGACCCATACCGCTACGCTGGCGTTCGTACAACGCAAGTATAGTACCCATAGCACAGGAAAAAGCAGTAGCAAAATCCACCACGGGAACCATGGCTTTCTGGGGTTGTTCGGGTGTACCGGCAATATGCACAGCCCCACTAAGCGCCTGTCCTACACCATCAAAACCCACGCGATCACGCACCGCTTCATTAGTACCGAATGCAGTAGGGGCTACCAAAATGATATCGGGGCGGATCTGACATAAACTCTCGTAATCCAACCCCAGGTTTTGCAATGTACGCGGTGGCATATTCGCAATCACCACATCAGCATCGGCAACCAATTTACGCACGATTTCACGACCTTCTGGCTTATCCAGATCCAGTGTCATAGAACGTTTATTGCGGTTGACCTGTAAAAACAGGGCTCCTTCACCATGCTCGGTTACGGGCATGATGAATCTGTCTTCGCCACCGCCCAACCGATCAATACGGATAACATCAGCACCATAGTCAGCCAGCAAAGCGGCACAAAATGGGCCAGCAATAAAACGACCAAAATCCAGGACTTTGATTCCTTCAAGTACTTTCATATCTCATCTCGCAGACAGGCCAGCCAAATTCAATAGCATGGCTTATTATTAATTTTAGATAATGGGGTTTTCAACAGGTGACACAGCGCGCACCTCATCAAGTGCGGCAGGATTATCCAGTGAGGACATATCTCCTGCAGGCAACCCGCAATACACACTGCGAATTACGCGGCGCATAATCTTCGAACTACGCGTTTTAGGCAATTGCCCTACCACATGAACCATGCTGGGCCGGAATGGGCGTCCCAAGCGCTTGCTCACGTGATCAGTCACCATGCCCTGCAACGTAGGTGCAACATCAGACCTGGGCACTACGAACACCACTAACTTCTGGCCTTTGTCTGCATCATCAACACCAATAGCAGCTACCTCAAGCACATCACCCAGTTCCAGCACCACCTCTTCCACCTCAGCAGGACCAAGACGTTTACCTGCGACCTTAAGCGTATCATCCGAGCGTCCCATCATGAAGAAATCACCTTCTTCCGTACGCAAGACCAGATCACCATGCAACCAGATTCCTGGAATTGCCTGCCAGTAAGTTTCCAGGTAACGCTCATCATCCTGCCAAAACGAGTGCGTCATTCCTATAAAAGGCGCACGGATTGCTAATTCGCCTATTTTACCGGTAACACTTTGCCCTGCCTCATCCACCACATCCACTGCCACTCCTGGCGATATAGTATTGAAACCACTGGGTACAATAGGACGAATAGGCACGCTTGCCAACAAAGCCCCCGAAACTTCGGTGCCTCCAGTATAGTTAATGAGCGGTGCATTGCCATCGCTAAAACGCTGCTGAAACCAGTTAAAGTGCTCAGGTGCAATCCCCTCTCCTGCCGTGATAAGCAAGCGTATTGTGGAACGATCACCAACCAGCGCCAACTCTTCATGACTGGCCATGCCACGTATTAACGTAGGTGCAGAACCAAAGTGTGTAACCTTATGACGCTCCACCACTCTCGACATACGCGACCAATCTGGGTAATCTGGTGCACCGTCATAACAAACCAGCGTGGCACCACGCAACAAGGCACAACCCAACACCAAGGTACCGGCAATCCAACCCATATCAGCAGGCCAGCAATAAGTATCACCTGGCTGTACATCGAAATGAACCAGTGAATCATGAGCGATTTTAATTGGAAAACTGCCATGTGTATGCACCACACCCTTGGGTTTACCAGTTGTACCCGAGGTGTAGATAACCATGAAAGGAGTATCTGGTGTGACGGATACAGGAGTCAACTGGCTTGCTTGCGCCACAATGCTGGTCTGCTGCCAATCCAAGTCACGCACATCCTGTGCTACCTCCTCCGCTGCACGCTTCCAAACCACATGCTCCAACAAAGGCAACTGGCTCCAGGCCTCACGTAATGCACTCTGAACATCAACACGCTTGGCACGACGCGAAAATCCCGTGGTAGCAATCACCATACGTGCTTGCGCTGCTGATAAACGCGCCACAATAGCATCAACCCCAAAGCCACTGAATAACGGTACAACCACTGCTCCCAGGTATACAATAGCAAGCAACGAAACAGTCGCCTCCAGACCATTTTCCATCAAGAGACCAATGCGGTCACCCTGCTTGATACCATGGTGCGCCAGTCCCGCAGCGAAATCACGTACACGTATTTCGAGCTCACCATAGGTCAGCGAGCTTACACTGCCATCTTCACTCTCACCGATCACAGCAATCTGTTGAGCAATTGTAGGATTCCGGCTCCAGGCGAAAATAGTATTTACCCAATTAAGTCTGCCTCCAGGAAACCAGCTGGGAAATTGCAATCCACGCGAAAAATCTGCATACCCGACAGGAGGCTGATCCCAAATAATAGAGCATTCGCGCATGACAACGTTCCAATAACGCTCTGGTTCGGTCACAGACACACTCAGTAAGTCTTCATACGTAACTACATCAAGCGCACGCATAAGCTGCGCAATGCCGGAATGTTGCAGTTCACGTTGGCCCGGCTGCCAAATATTGCTAGAACTGTTAATAGAATTAAAAGTATTCATGGCTATTCTCTCATTGGACTTTTATGCACGCTCAAAAATCATGGCGATGCCCTGGCCGCCGCCAATGCACATCGTCTCCAAACCATAACGAGCCTTGCGCCGCTGCATCTCATGCAACAACGTACTCATAATACGTCCGCCCGTGGCTCCCACCGGATGACCCAGTGATATACCTGAACCATTGACATTGAGTTTATCTTCCAGCTCTTCCATAGAACTTCCCCACCCCTTGACGCAGGCTAATGCCTGACAAGCAAAAGCCTCATTAAGCTCAATGAGATCCATCTGCTTGAGCTGAAGGTTAGTACGTGCCAAAACCTTACGCACAGCAGGTACAGGGCCAATACCCATACGTGCGGGGTCACAACCCGCAACAGCCCAACCGACAAACCAGCCCATAGGCTCAAGACCTAATTCCGCTAATTTGTCTTCAGCTACAATCAGACAAGCAGCAGCCGCATCATTCTGTTGGCAAGCATTACCTGCAGTAACAATCCCATCCTTCATAACAGGACGTAAACCGGCCAAACTATCGACAGAGATTCCACTACGTACACCTTCATCACGACTCACAATCAATGGGTTTCCTTTGCGTTGAGGAACTGTAACAGGCACTATCTCAGCATCAAAATATCCTGCAGCCTGAGCGGCGGCGGCACGTTGATGACTACGTACGGCAAAGTGATCAGCCTGCTTGCGCGAAATTTCATATTCACGCGCAAGCGTCTCGGCTGTTTCTATCATGCCACTAATACGACCAAATCGTGACTCGGGTTGCGAGCGCTCACGCCCTCGCTCCAAACGATCATGCAACTTGACTGAACCCATCCGACTTCCCCAGCGCGAACTGGTCGTGTAGTACTCAACATTACTCATACTCTCTACACCACCAGCCATTACCACATCAGCCGCACCTGTCTGCACCATCATGGCAGCTGTGGCCAACGCCTGCACACCTCCACCACACCGTCGATCCAACTGCATACCAGCCACTTCAATTGGAAAGCCCGCCTGTAACCCCACCCAGCGCCCAGTGCAAGGCGTTTCTCCATTTGCGTAACTTTGCGCAAAAACTACATCATCAATACATGCAGGATCCAACTTGGTACGTTCAACAATGGCTCGTGCCACAATGGCCCCCAGCTCCTCAACCGGAACTGATTTCAGTGCTCCTCCGAACGCACCTACTGGCGTGCGCAACGGAGAGACGATAGCTACTCGCTTCATTAAAAATATCTCCCAATGGAAGGTTCCCCCTTCCCATAAATTTCGATGAAAATTAAACTGTGAAGTACAACTATCAACGCACAGACTTAATGCCAGAGAGATCCACCAGACGCTTCCATTTATCAAACTCCTGAGGCATAGAGCGCTGCAACTGAACTGGCCCCTGTATCGCAACATCCAGTCCCTGAGATTTACACAGCTCCTCAAATTCCGGCATGCTTGCCACATTCGTTATAGCTGTGCCAAGGGTATCCACAATAGATTGAGGCGTACCTGCTCGTACCAGGGCAAGAATTGGTGTGACAAAATCGTACCCCTTGAGACCCGACTCATCTAATGTAGGCACATCAGGAAGCGAGGCCGAACGCTTGAGGCTAGTGACAGCCAAGATCCGGATCTTTCCTGCATGCAACAACGGCAACGTTACACCCGTACCATTAAAACCCACCTGAGTTTGCCCAGAAGCTACTTCCAGTGCTGCCTGCGAAGCTGACTTATACGGAACATGCATCATGTCAATATCAGCCAGCGAACTCATCATCACTGCCGCTAAATGTGACGATGTACCTGTTCCAGGTGACGAATAACTCACATTACCAGGAGTTTTTTTTGATGCGTCAATGACATCCTGCACAGTTTTAAACGGTGAATCTGCAGGAACAAACATTACGATTGGCGCCTGTGCAAACGAAGCCACAGGTGTAAAATCAGTCTTCGCATCGAAAGAAAGCTTGTCATATAGCACTGGGAAACTAAAATGTGCACCAGTAGTAAAAAGAATGTTATAACCGTCTGGAGAAGTCTTTCCGACATAATCTGTACCAAGGCTGCCGCCTGCTCCCGCCTTATTCTCGACGACAACAGATGCACCCAACTCCTTGCCCATTTGGTTGGCAATGAAACGAGCTGTGATGTCGGTACCAGTACCCGGTGAGTTGCTGACAATAGCACGTACAGGCTGATCGGGATAAGCTTTAGCTTGTGCCGCAAAAGGCAACACTGCACTAATAGCAATTGCGATAAAAAAACGGGAAGTAATCATTTTGTTTGTCTCCAATATATTTATATATAGCAATACATAAAACTGGTCATGGCCAGTTATTAAAAATCGATTATTACGCAGTCAATCTGCACTTCAAACAGCAAAACCATTAGCGCTGAATAAACAAACGCCTTGAATTTTATTTTCAGTACATACAGCCCCCTGCACTACCTCATCCTTCTTCACTTTTTTTATTAGCAAACTCATAAACACCCTCTTCCAATGAAGGCGACTGTATACGGTAACAATGCTGCATCCAACGCTCATAACGTAATCCGTCCCGCAAGGGTAGTTCCATAGCACGATGCGTCATCTGCTTCATAGAAGACAGAGCCCTCACATCTGCAGTTGCAATTTTCTGTGCAAGTTGCAGCGTTGCAGATTCCAGTAATCCGGCAGGTACTGCTTTCGCTACCAACCCAAGCTCCACTGCCTCACGCCCAGTCATGCGATCTCCGGTCAAAAGATAGTACATAGCACGCTGTAAACCAATTTTGCGAGGCAGTCGCTGGGAACTGCCACCACTGGGTAACAAGTTACGGCGGATATGCCCGTCCCCCAACTGCGCAAGTTCATCAGCAATAATTAAGTCACAGGCCAAGGCTAGCTCAAACCCTCCCGCAACAGCAAAGCCATTGACACTAGCCAACACGATCTGCGGTGCGGTTTCCAAAAGCTCAAAAGTATCTTGCATGAGATTCTGATGACGCATATGCGCTGCATTATTTTTAAGCACACCGCTAGCCAACCATTTAAGATCGTTACCTGCGCAAAATGCACGACCGCTGCCCCGAATCACTAGCACCTTGATCTCGTTAGTGGACGATATACAATCACGTACTGCATCATTAAAAGCCTGCAGTGATGCCTCGTCGAACGCGTTCATACGTTCCAATCTATTAAGCGTAATACGTCGCACGTACCGTGCGGGTTCATCAACCACTAACGAAGTCATAATATTTCCTGCAGATTAATTGGTGTAACATCACCTACGGAGGGAGCCTTACCAATAACAATTAAAATGCTACAAGTGATAAAGTTGCGGTAGCTCTCCATCTCCCCAACTCATAAAATCAGACAAACCTAACCAGTTCATCCACTGATGCCCGGCCTGTACGAAACTGATTAACAGGATGACTAAAATCAGCATACCCAAACGAAATACCACATACCATGTGATGCGTATCAGGAATGTTCAAATAGCCACGCACAAATCGCGCATGACGGGCTAAGGCTGCCTGTGGCGTCGTGGCAATGCCATGCGCTTGAGCCGAGAGCAGGAAAGAGTTAATAAATCCTCCCGCATCCACTGCTGCATAAACACCCAACTGTGCCGGCACTGTGATAATGGCTACATGCGGTGCCCCAAACAAACGAAAGTTTTCAAATGAGTGACTTAAACGCTGTTCGGTATTTTCACGGGCAATCCCTAAGGCCTTATACAAAGCAAAACCGGCCTCTCTCCGACGTTGCGCATACTGGCCTTCATACCTTGGTGGGAAAGGAAAATCAGACTCTACCTCTGGATGATTTTCAGCATGCTCTACCAGCGCATTGCGAAAGCATTCAGTACTTTCAATGCTTTCAGTAATAACCAATTGCCACGGTTGCACATTGCACCACGATGCAGAACGCCTTGCCATATCTACCATACTTCGGATAAGCTCACCATCCAATGCTCTGGACTGATAAGCACGGCAAGTAAAACGGTTGGTCATAAGACGTTCCAATACTGCAGACTCAGAAATCTCCAATGTCATAAGCTCAATCCTTCCCTATTGGTGGCGTTACGGGAATAGTAGAAAAATGATGATCCAAAATACGCCAGCGATCTGGCTCTTGCTTCAGTATTAGCGTTGCACGTAACCTGGAGTTCGTTAGCTCCCCTCCTGCTAGTGTGAAAGTAAAATTCACCATACCCTGCACCAACACACAATCATTACCAAGAACGCGAATTTCGGTTTCCGACATTTCCATAGCGCCAGCCAAAATCACACCTTTATAAGAGGTGAAATAAGCATGAATAGCCTTACGACCCACTGAATGGATAGAACGTCCGCCAAACATCAGGGCATCTTCTGTATAGACGGCAGCAAGAGCTGCCTCATCCCAGTTTGCTCCAGCACGATTCCAATCAGCGACAACATTACCCAATACAACCTGAACATCAAGAATATTGCTGGTCGTAGGCATGGAATATTTTGTATCCATCATTCTGGCTTATCGTTGATTACGTTCATCAGTTTGCGCCATTTTTCCAGCTCACCTGGACCTGCAGCCTTCGCTGTTGCAGCATCCTGCACGTCCACCTCAAGACCCTGAGCCAAACACAGTTCCTTAAACTCGGGTGACCGGGCTTGATTTACAACAGCAACCGATAGCTTGTTGATAATGTCCTGAGGCGTACCACGCGGAGCGAAGATCCAGACAGGTGATGCCGCCTCGTAATCAGGGTAGCCTAGCTCAGCTACAGTAGGCACATCGGGCAAACTTTCCGAGCGCTGTGAAGTGGTAACAGCCAAAGGTCGCAAGCGACCGCTCTTGATTAAGGGCAGCACCGAAGACATGCCATTAAAACCCAAGTCAATCTGTCCCCCAGCAGCATCAAGTGCTACCTGAGTTGACGCTTTATAGGGCACATGATTCAATGAGACTCCCGCCATGCTAAGCAACTGCTCGGCAGCCATATGTGAGGTAGTGCCATTACCAGAAGAGCCATAAGTAATAATAGAAGGTTTTTCCCTGGCAGCCTCAATCACATCTCTCAAGGTTTTATAGGGTGAATTCGCTCCCACCGAAATCACAAGTGCAGAATTCGCTATGCGGGCAATGGGCTCAAAATCTTCCACTGCGTCGTATGGCGTTTTCTGTACAAGTTGATTGGTGTAATGTTGCGCGTAAGTGCTCAGCAAAGTATGACCATCAGGCGGTGATTTAGCCACAAACTGGGTGCCTATCACTCCACTGGCACCAGTTTTGTTCTCAACAATAACCGGCGTTCCCAACTCCTTACTCAAGCCGAAAGATATCTGACGTGCAGTAAGGTCTGAACCTGAACCTGCTCCTGTAGCAACCACAATATGAATGGGCTTACCATCTGGGAAGTCAGAGGCAGTGGATATGTTAGGGCCTAGGGACCCTGCTATAATTGTTGCCAATGAGATGCTAGTTGCAAATATTCGTTTTAATATCATTATTGTCTCCTTAAATGAATGTATCCTGCGAAAGGTATGCTTGAATTTTTTCCGTAGTAAACCAGTCTTGTAATGCAACAATGGCATTATCTGTACTCAGTGTTGCTGGCGGTTCTGGAGGCTTAGCGGGCGTACGTGAAAAACGTGGTCCCGGTGCAGGCTGCACGACGCCATCAATATCAATCAACGTTCCTCGTGCCTGAATATGTGGATGGTCCTTTGCCTCATCAAAATCAAGTACCGGAGCGAAACACACATCAAGATCTCCTAATAATTGTGTCCATTCGTCTTGTGTACGCTCCTTGAACTTCGCCGCCAGCACTTGTTTGGCAGCCAACCATTTATCCCGATTCATCTGCTCATGTAGCAACGAATGATCCTCCAACCCCAGACGTTCCAATAATTGCAGATAAAATTTTTGTTCAATGGCACCTACAGTAATATATTTACCATCACTACACTCGTAAACCTCATAGAAGTGCGCGCCAGAGTCGAGCATATTGGTTCCACGCTGCTTGGTAAGCATGCCTGCCGCATGCAGGCCCATTGTCACTGTCATCAGCGAAGCCACACCATCCACCATGGCAGCATCCACCACCTGCCCTTTACCGGAACCGCGCGCCTCCAGAATGCCCGCCAATAGACCAAACGCCAAATACAAAGACCCGCCCGCATAATCACCCAGAATATTAAGTGGCATCGTAGGCGGCTGGCCTTCGCGGCCCATGGCATTAAGCGCACCGGTAATAGCGATATAGTTCAAGTCATGTCCTGCCACCTTCGCCATTGGACCATTCTGCCCCCAGCCAGTCACCCGGCCATAGACAAGGCGCGGATTAAGAGCCAGGCATATGTCTGGCCCCAAGCCCAAGCGCTCCATCACTCCTGGGCGAAAGCCTTCAATCAGAGCATCAGCTTCCCTGACCAGCTCCAGCACCATTTCAACAGCAGAAGGGTCTTTCAAATTTACCCGGATGGACTTGCGATTACGTAGACCAAGATCAAATTGCATAGGACGAGGAGCTCCCAGACCTGAAGGGACTTTACGATCTACCCGAATTACCGTAGCTCCCAAATCAGCCAAGAACATCGCCGCCAGCGGCCCAGGGCCAATGCCAGCAATCTCTACCACCTTGATACCAGAAAGCGGACCTGAATGTGAAGTCAATACTGACATGTCATATCACTCCCTGCTCATGCAGTTGCTGTAATTCAGTTTCAGACAAATTAAGCAGGTTGCAATACACATCATAATTAGATTCACCTAATGCCTGAGCTGGTTGATCAAACTGCACCGGTGTCTGAGAAAACTGAATTGGTAACCCCATTCCCATAGCAGAGGTTGAACTTGCTGTCAGACCGGCATGCTCCAGAGGCACCACTGCACCACGCTCCTGCAAATAAGTATCGCTTAGGACCTGTTGAGGCGTGCGTACTTCGGCACATGGTATACCCCGTCTTTCCTGTAACTCTCGAATCACTTCGGCATTCGTGCGTTGACGCAACCAACTCTGGATGATGGCATTAATGTCTGCCGCATTCTTAGTACGCGGTCCCAGTGCAGCAAATCGCGGGTCTTGCGCCAATTCCGGTTGACCTAAGGCATCAGTAAGTGCGTTAAACCATTCGGGCTGAAAAGCAACGAGGGCGACATAACCATCTTTGGTCTCATATACTCCAAACGGCGTAAGTCGCTCCAGAAAATTACCCGATCGCTTAGGATAGCCTTCATTCAGATAAACATCGAAATGCTCCTCTGCCACCAAAGAAGCCAGACAATCAAGCATGGAAACTTGCACATGCTGCCCAACACCTGTTTTACCCCGATGAATCAGAGCAGATAAAATACCGTTAACAGCATAAAGTGGTGCAATCATATCTGCCAATGGCAATCCAACGCGTGTGGGAGGTCCATCTGCAAAGCCTGTCACATCCATAATGCCGGACAGCGCCTGAACTATGATATCCATTCCTTTAAGTTTAGGATAAGGACTGGGTTCGCCAAATGCCTTGATAGAGGCATAGATAATTTGAGGATTTACCTTCCTCACACTGTTGTAATCTACACCTAACCGTACGGTAGCACCTTCACTGGCATTTTCAATAAGCACATCACACTCTTTGACCAGCTTCATGAACAATGCCTTGCCCTGGGATGACTTAAGATCTAGCGTAATACTTTTTTTATTACGTGCACGATTGAGAATAGACAGCGATACATCATCCTCATGACGCACGCCAAAGTGAATACCAT
>Ga0265293_10005215_pt1 | contig 21955 bp, 17 predicted proteins | sample Munlanlewell138R_FD_192505 | JGI IMG/M metagenome (GOLD analysis project Ga0265293, IMG submission 192505) | Leachate microbial communities from a municipal landfill in Southern Ontario, Canada - Leachate well 138R | ecosystem: Engineered > Solid waste > Landfill > Unclassified | place: Canada... | reverse complement strand
GTACCGGCGCCGCGGGCGCGGCCGCTGGGCGGAGGTCGTGGGGCCCTCGGGCCTCCCGGCGGATCGCATGTTCCGTCGCCTCCGGCTCGTGGAGGCGTGCCGCGCCGATGTCGAGGCGATGAGCACGGAGACACGCGAGATGTTCGAGGCGTACGCCGCGGGGGTGAACGCCTACGTGGACGCCGGCCAACCCCTCCCGCCGGAGTTCGCCCTCACCGGGGTCGGGTGGGAACCGTGGACGCCCGAGGACTGCGTGATGGTGTTCAAGGTCCGCCACGCGATCATGGGCAAGCGCCTCACCAAGCTCGCCCGGCTGGAGTTCCTGCGCCGCGCCGGACCCCGGGCGTACGCGCTCCTCGAGGGCATCGAGCCCGCCGGGATCAACCTGATCCTCCCGCCCGGCGGCACGGCCGACCGCACATACGCCTCGACCGCCGAGGAGGTCCGCGCGATGGCCGCCGACCTCGGCACGCTCGGCAGCGACGAGGGCGGCTCGAACTCGTGGGTGGTGTCCGGAGCGCGCATGACGACGGGCAAGCCGGTCATCTGCAACGACTCGCACCGCCCGCTGGACGTACCGAACGTCTACTGGCAGGTCCACGTCTGGTGTCCCCAGTTCAACGTCGCCGGCGGCGCCTTCCCCGGTGTCCCCGCCTTCCCCCACTTCGGCTTCAACGGCGACCTTGCGTGGAACATCACCCACGGACAGGCCGACTACCAGGACCTCTGGTTCGAGGAGTTCGAACGCACCTCGGACGGCGCGCTGCGCTACCGCACCGAGGACGGCTGGGACGATGCCGAGGTCCGCGTCGAGACGATCGAGGTGCGCGGCGCCCCTTCCGAGGAGGTCGAGCTCGTGCGCACGCGGAACGGGGACATCGTGCACGGCGACCCGCGCTCGGGCGGCGCGATCGCCATGCGCTACACGGCGACGGACCGCCCGAACCGCCAGTGGGAGACGCTCCGCCCGATGCTGTTCGCGTCGACGGCGGGCGACCTCCACGAGACCCAGCGCGGGTGGGAGGAGCCCGTGAACGCGCTGCTCTCCGCAGACACCGAGGGCAACATCGGGTTCCTCTTCCGCGGGCGCATCCCCGTCCGCTCCACCTCGAAGGCGAGGGAGTTCCCGGTGGCGGGCTGGACGGGCGAGCACACGTGGACGGGCGACGTCCCGTTCGACGACCTCCCGCAGGCGATCAACCCGGCCGAGGGCTTCATCGGCACGGCGAACCAGCGCCCAACCGAGGCCACCGAGCCCTACCTCGCCCACGAGTTCACGACGCCGGGTCGCTCGACTCGGATCGCGGAGGCGCTCACCTCGAAGGCCACGTTCGCGCCGGAGGAGGTCATCCGCCTGCAGGCGGACACCACCTCGATCCGTGCGCGGGGCTGGGCGGAGTTCCTTGGACAGTGCGGCCCCTTCGAGGGCGTCGCGGAACGTGCGAGGGCGCTCCTCGCGGGATGGGACGGCAACGTCGCGGGCGACAGCGCGGAGGCGCTCCTGTACGCGTGCTTCCGGATCGCGGGCATGGAGCAGGTGTTCCGCCCGATCCTCGGCGAGGACGCCTGGGACTGGGCGATCAACGGCGGCAACGACCAGGGCCCGGCGACGCTCCTTCGGTGGTGGTACTACCTCGGCGAGGCGCTGCGGACGCCCTCAGGCGGCGAGGGCACCCCGGACGGCCGCCCGTGGGCCGAGGTCCTCCCGGGGATCCTCGAGGCAGCGTGGCAACGCGCCATCGAGCTCGGTGGGGAGGACGCCTCGGCGTGGCGGTGGGACACGGTGCATCGCACGGACGCGCAGCACACCCTCAGCGCGATGCTCCCCGGACTCGCGGAGGTGCTCGACCCCGAGCCGATCGCCGTCGGAGGCGACCACGACACGTTGCAGGTGTCCTCGTGGCGTGCGGTACCGGGGACGCAGTTCCGGCTGTCCAACCTCTCGGTCTACCGGCAGGTGGTGGACTTCGCCGCGCCGGAGGACGCCTCGTGGGTGATCCCGGGCGGTGCGTCCGCGATCCCCGGCAGCGGGCACGCCAACGACCAGCAGGAGCTGTGGCGCCTCAACCAGCGCGTCCCGATGCACCTCGCCCCGGACGCGGCACGGAAGGCGGCGATAACGACGCTGGAGCTGCGCCCGGCCTGACCGAACGCAGCCGCGCCGCCAACCGCGGACGCCGACCCCGTCCTACGAGACGGGGTCGGTCGCGATCACGCCCTTCTCGATCAGGGCCTCGACCTCGTCGAGGGCGAACCCGACCTTCGAGAGCACCTCGACGCTGTGTTCGCCCGGCTTCGCCGCGCCGGTCTTCGCGCCGCCCGGCGTGCGTGAGAGCTTCACGGGGGTGTTGGACACCTTGAGGGTGCCGCCGGTCCACGTGGGCAGCTCCACGATCATGTCGCGGGCCAGCACCTGCGGGTCACGCGCGGTGTCCTGGATGGTGTTCAGCGGGCCGATCAGGAAGTGCTCGCTCAGCAGGTCCAGCCACTCCTGCTTCGTCTTCCGGCGAAAGGCGTTGAACAGGATCGGCTCCAGGACCGCGTACTGCTTGGTGCGGTCGGCGTTCAGGACGAAGCGCTCATCCACCGCCAGCTCGGGCTCGCCGATCATCCCGCAGAACAACTGCCAGTTGTTGTCCTTCACCCCCGCCACCACGACCCAGCCGTCCGAGGCGGGGAACGCCTGGTGCGGCGTGCCGAGGGGATGCCTGAGCCCGGCGCGCTTCTGCACCTCGCCGGTCGCGAAGTGACGGATGATCGGGTTCTCCATGAGGGCGACCTGGCAGTCCAGCATCCCCACGTCGACGTGCTGCCCCTCGCCGCTCATGCCGCGCTCCACGAGGGCCGAGAGCACGCCGATCGCGGTGAACAACCCGCCTGCCATGTCGCCGATCGAGTAGCCCGCCCTCGACGGGAGCGGGTCGCTCTCGTGGCCAGTCGTGCTCATCAGGCCGCCCATGCCCTGCACGATGATGTCCACGGCGCCGCGGTTCCGGTACGGCCCGGTCTGCCCGAAGCCGGACGTCGACGCGTAGATGATCTTCGGGTTCACCTGCTTGAGGTCCTCGTACCCGAAGCCGAGCCGCTCCATGGTCCCCGGCGAGAAGTTCTCCGTGACCACGTCCGCCTGCTTCACGAGGCGGTGGACGATCTCCTTTGCCTCCGGCGCCTTGAGGTCGAGCATGATGCTCTTCTTGCCTCGGTTCACCGAGAAGAAGTACGTGCTGACGTCATGCACCCACGGCCCGTTGCCACGCCGCTTCTCGTTCTGGTGCGTGGTCTCGATCTTCCAGACCTCGGCCCCAAGGTCGGCGAGGACCATGACCCCGTACGGCCCCGCGAGGGCCCACGTGAAGTCGAGGACAGTGATCCCGCTGAGCGGTCCCTGCTTCGGTTCGGTGGTGGTGTCGGCCATGGGGGTGCTCCTCTGCTGCGGGTCGTTGCCCTCGGACGGTGGTTATAGCGCAAGGAAGCAGTCGTGGAGGAGGCCCTCACCCGGCCCCCTCTCCCGAACCGGGAGAGGGGAGTCGGATGCGAAAGGCGGAGCGAAAGCGCTACAGGACCGAGCGTCGAGGCGAGCATCCTCCCCACGCTCCGAGGCCGTCTACCTCCCGGTCACCCGCCGAGTCGCGTCGCGGAAGCGCGTCGTCTGCTCGTCGCTGCCGCGAAGCTGGTTATTGATCTCCGTCTCCTGGCGCACGGCGTCCATCTCGAGGCTCGCGAGGTCCACGACGCGCTTCGCGTTCTGGACCGCGGCCGCCGAATGTCCGGCGATCGTCTGCGCCATCTCGAGGGCAGCCTCGACCACGCTACCCGGCTCGCGCAGCGGGGAACTCACGAGGCCGGCGGCGCGGGCTTCCTCGGCGTCGAAGACGCGGGCGGTGAACAACCACTCCTTCGCGGTGGAGGCACCCACGAGGCGCGGGAGCATCGAGGCGCCGACGACCAGGCCGTACTCCGCGCCCGGGGAGCGGAACGTGGCGTTCGAGGAGGCGAGGCGAATGTCGCAGACCAGCGCGAGGCGGAGGCCGCCGCCGTAGCAGTAGCCGTTGATGGCGGCGATCACGGGCAGCGGGCTCCGGGCGATCTCGGTCGTGCCGTTCTTGCGCTCCTCCTTCGGCGGGAGTGGCCCCATCGCGTCCAGGCCGGTCATCTCCGCCATGTCGCCGCCGGAGCAGAACGACTTCTCACCGGCACCGGTCAGCACGATCACCTTCACGCCCTCCTCGGGCGCGCGGGCGACGGCATCGCCGAGCCAGTGGTGGATGGAGGCGTTGAGGGCGTTGTGCTTCTCAGGGCGGTTCAGGGTGAGCAACAGGACATCGCCGATCCGCTCCTTGAGCAGGACGGGGGCGATCTCGGTGGTCTCCGCGGTCATGGGGTGGCCTCCTCGGGCGGTGGTTAGTCCTCGATCGCCTGGTAGGTGGCGATCCGGAGCTCGCGGCGGATGGGGTAGGAGGAGGACGGTAGCAACTGCGTGAGGAACACGAGAGCCAGGTCCTCCTCCGGGTTCACAAAGAAGGCGGTGGAAGCGGCCCCGCCCCAGTACGCCTCGCCCGGGGTGCCGAGCACCTGCGCCCGCGTCGGGTCGAGGAGCACCGCGAAGCCGAGGCCGAACCCGATGCCCTCCATGGTGGTCTCGCCGAACTGCGGCTGGCCCATCGAGGCGAGGTCGCCGTCCCCGGGGATGTGGTTCATCTGCATGAACTCCACCGTCCGCGGCCCCAGGATGCGTTCGCCCTCCAGCGTGCCGCCATTCAACAGCATGCGGCAGAACCGCATGTAGTCCGCGGCGGTGGTCACAAGACCACCCGCACCTGAGAGGTACGGCCGCGGGCCGCGGTACGGGCTCGTCGCGGGTGCGTCCTGGAGCGAGTACCGCTTCCCGGTCTCCTCCCGCACGGAGGCACGCTCGTCGCGCTTGTAGCAGGCTGCGAACCGCTCGAGGTCCTCGGACGGGACGGTGAAGCCAGTGTCGACCATGCCGAGCGGGGCGAGGATGTGGTCTTCGAGGTAGCCGTCCAGCGTCTGGCCGGAGAGGACCTCGCAGAGGTAGCCGACGATGTCCGTGGACATCCCGTAGTTCCACTCGGAACCCGGGTCGCAGTAGAGCGGGATCTGCCCGAGGCGCTTCACCATCTCGGACAGCGGGAACTCCGTGTCCGGCCCGACGAACCCGGCCCGGCCGTAGAGGTCCGAGACCGGGCTGCCGCTCCCGCGCTGTACGAGGCCGCTCGTGTGCATCAGCACGTCGCGGATGGTCATCGGACGGGCGGGCGGCCTCGTCTCGGGGGCGTCGGCGGTGCCGCCGACCATCACCTGCAGGTCGGCGAGCTCCGGGATGTATGCGGCGACCGGATCGTCGAGCTGGAACAGCGCCTGCTCGTACAACTGCATGAGGGCGACCGAGGCGATCGGCTTCGTCATCGAGTACGCCCGCACGATGGCGTCCGGGCGCATCGCCTTGCCGGCCTCGTCGTCCATGTTCCCGTAGGTCTGGAAGTGCACCACCTGGTCGTGCCGCGCCACCATCGTGATCGCGCCGGGGTACTTCCCGTCGTCGATGTAGCGCTGGACGACGCGCTCGATGTTCTCGAGGGCGCGCGAGGACATCCCCACGTCCTCCGGTGACGCCTCGACGAGTGGGTTCGTGGTCGTGGTCACGTGAAGCCTCCTCGGATCCGGCTCTGCCCCCTCGCCCGGCTCGGGGAAGAGGGTTGGGGTGAGGGTCTGCTCCGCCCCCGGCACCCCGCGCGGCATGGTACGCCTCGACGAGGGGCGCAGAGGGCAGCCCGCAGCGTGATTCCGAGCGTTATCCTCGGCGCGACTTGAGGGACAAACACTCGTGGGGCGAGGGGGATCGCAATGCTGGAGGGACGCACGGCGCTCGTGACGGGCGCAGCGAAGGGCATCGGACGGGCGGTGGCGCTCCGCCTCGCGAGCGAGGGCGCGGACGTCGCGATCAACTACCGCGGGTCGGAGGAACAGGCGCGCTCCCTCGTCGCGGAGATCGAAGGCATGGGGCGCCGCAGCAAGGCGTACCAGGCGGACGTCGCCGACTACGCCGCCGTGGACCGCATGGTCGAGGCGCTCGTCGCGGACTTCGGGCAGGTCGACATCCTCGTGAACAACGCCGGCATCGGCAGTAGCGGCATCGGCCGCCCGACGATCACCGAGTCCACGCAGGAGCAGGTGGACCTGCTGATGGGCGCGAACCTCCTCGGACCGATCCACCTGTGCCGTCGCCTGGTGCCGCACATGCGGAACGCCGAGCGCAGCGACATCGTGGTCATCTCCTCGATCGCCGCGCAGAACCACGGGCCGCGCATGGGCCTCTACAGCATGACGAAAGCCGGCATCGAGTCCCTCGCGTACACCCTCGCGAAGGAGGAGCGCGAGCACGGGATGCGCGTGAACGTCGTCGCACCGGGCCTCGTGGAGACGGACATGGGGCGCAACCTGGTCCGCCAGCTCCCCGGCCCGGACGACATGCGCGAGCGCGACAAGACCGCCCCCTTCGGCTTCGTCTGCCAGCCGGAGGACATCGCCGCCGCGGTCTCCTACCTCGTCTCGAACGAGGCGCGTTACGTCACCAACCAGCGCATCACCGTCAACGGCGGCGGCTTCTGATGCTCACCGTCCACGTGAACGGCGAGGAACGCGACACGCCAAGGGCCGAGCGCAACCTGCTCTCCTACCTCCGCTTCGACCTCGGCCTGACGGGCGCGAAGTACGGCTGTGGCGAGGGCCTCTGCGGCGCCTGCACCGTGCTCGTGGACGGGCAGCCGTTGCGCTCCTGCATGACCACCGTCGGCGCGGTCGCCGGCGGTGACATCACCACCATCGAGGGCCTCTCCTCCGGCGAAACATTCGAGGACCTCCACCCGGTACAGCAGGCGTTCGTGGACGAGCAGGCCATGCAGTGCGGCTACTGCATCCCGGGCTTCGTGATGGGCACCGTCGGGCTCCTCAACCGTGAGTCGTCGCCCTCCACGGCGCAGATCCGCGAGGCCCTCGCGGAGCACATGTGCCGCTGCGGCACCTACCAGCGCATTGAGCGCGCGGTAGAGCGAGCTGCGCAGATGCGGAGCGGGGGCGCCTCGTGACCCTCAGCATCGTCGGGGACGTACAGGTCGGGTTCCCCGCCGTCCGCACGGGGTACGGCCAGCAGACGTACGGGAACACCTCGCCCCAGGTGGAGCGGTACACGTGGCTCACCGTCGGTGATGACGGGCGGGTGACGCTGTTCGCCGGCAAGGTCGAGTACGGCCAGAACATCCGCACCGGCCTCGCCGTCGAGGTCGCCGACGAGTTACGCGTCGGCCTTGATGACGTCGACGTCGTCCTCGGCGACACGGACCGCGTGCCGTGGGACATGGGGACGTTCGGCAGCCAGAGCACCGCGCGCGTGGGGTGGCAGCTCCGCAAGGCCGCCGCCACCGCGCGCGAGACGCTGATCGCCCTCGGGGCGGACCACCTCGACCTCCCCGCCTCCGACCTCGAGGCGCGCGACGGGCGCGTGATCTCGAAGCACGACCCGGCACGAGGCGTCGACTACGCCGCGCTGCTGGAGGGCGACCCGCGCGTCGAGGAGATCGCGGAGCGCCCGGCCGTGACGCCCTCGGGCGAGTGGTCCGTGATGGGCCAGACGCACCGCCGCCGCCTCGATGGCCTTGACCGCGTGACGGGACGTGCGAAGTACTCGCAGGACATCCAGCCGGAGGGCATGCTCTTCGCCACCGTGGTCCGTCCGCCCGCGTACGGCGGTCGCGCCCGCTCCGTCGACCCCGCTCCCGCCGAGGCCCTCCCGAGCGTGGTCTCCGTCGTGCGGGAGGACGGCCTCATCGCAGTCCTCGCGGAGGACGACGAAGCCGCCGCGCTCGGGGCGCGGATGGTGCAGGTGGACTGGGAGATCCCCAGCGGCCAGCCCTCGCGCTGGGACATGCCGGCACATCTCGTCGAGAGCGGCACCGAGCCCTACCCGATGCACGAGGCCGGCGACCTCGACGAGGGCTTCCGGCAGGCCGACCACATCCTCGAGTCGACCTACTACCTCCCGTACATCGCCCCCGCGCCCATGGAACCGCGCGCCACCGTCGCGCAGTGGGAGGGCGACCGCCTCACGGTCTGGGCGGGCACGCAGCGTCCCTTCGGGCTGAGGCAGGAACTCGCCTCGATCTTTGGGATCGATGAGTCCGCCGTCCACGTGATCGCGCCCGAGATCGGCGGTGGGTTCGGCGCGAAGTCCCCGTACGCCCTCGCGCACGACGCGGCACGCCTCGCGAGGATCGCGGGCCGCCCGGTGCGGATCGCGTTCACACGCGCCGAGGAGATGATGTGGTCGAACTTCCGGCCCTCGGCGCTGATCCAGATCAAGAGCGGGTTCACCTCGGACGGCCGCCTCGTGGCGTGGCAGTCGGACGCGTACCACTCGGGTGAGCGCGTGATGATCGGCCGGCGCGGCGCGGAGACGCCATACGACGCCGGCAACGTCCGCTCGCTCGTCTACCGCTCCGACAGCCCATTGCCCTCGGGATCCTATCGCTCGCTCGGCGCGGCGGTGAACCACTTCGCCCGCGAGGTCCACATGGACGAGATCGCGGAGGCGGTCGGCAAGGACCCCGTGGAGCTGCGGCTCCACAACCTCTCGGAGCCGCGCTTCCGCCGCGTCCTGGAACAGGCCGCCGAGGAGTTCGGCTGGTCCGGCCCCCACCCCGCCGAGGGCCGGGGCGCCGGGATCGCCCTCGGCATCGACGTCGGCTCGTACGTCGCGACGGCGGTCGAGGTGTCAGTCGCAGGGCGCGAGGTGCGCGTGCATCGCGTGGGCGCGGCGCTGGACTGCGGCCAGGTCGTGAACCCGGAGGGCGCCCTGAACCAGATGGAGGGCTCGATCGTCATGGGCCTCGGCGGCGCGCTGTTCGAGGCGTCCGACTTCCAGGACGGCCGGCTGCTGAACGCGAGCTTCGCCCGCTACCGCGTCCCGAGGATCACCGACGCGCCGAGGATCGACGTCCGCCTGATCGGCGACCCGGAGACGCCCTCCACGGGCGCGGGCGAGCCCGGCATCGTCCCGATCGGCGCCGCGATCTCAGGCGCAGTGTTCGCCGCGACCGGCGTCCGTCATCGCGAACTGCCAATCCTCCGCCACCTGTAAGCGCGATGCCCGAGGGCTACGACCTCGGCGGCAGCTCGGGCGAACCGGCGGGCGGTTCCACCTCGAATGCGTTGAGGGTGTAGCCGACGATCGCGTAGTAGCCGAGCAGGCCGGTCAGGTCGACGACACCCTGCTCGCCGAGGTGGCTGCGCGCCGCCTCGAACGTCGCGTCCGAGACGCGGTGCGTCGGGCCGAGGAGCTCGCGGACATACGCCACGATCGAGGACTCCTCCGACGAGATCGCGCTGAGGTCGCCGGCGTTCGCGATGACCTCGATCGTCGGGGCGGGAACGCCGGCCTCGGTGCCGATACGGACGTGGGACGCCCACATCACGTTGGCATCCATCTCCCGCGCGATGGCCAGGACGGCTGTCTCCGTCTGCGCGCGAGAGAGCACCGAGTTCCAGCGCGTGTACTCGCCGAGGACCGCCGCGCGGTGTGCCAGCTCGGGGCTGTGGAGCAGGATGCCGTACGGCCCGGAGACGGTGCCCTGTCGCGCCGCCGCCACGCGGTCGTACGCCTCCAGCAGTGGCTCGGGCACGTCGTCACGCTTAGTGAGGTTGGGGAGTCGCGGCATCAGAACCCCGCCTTCTTGTCGATGATGCCCTCCAGCGGCTGGCCCTCGCGGAAGCGGGCGATGTTGCGGCAGAACCGGTCGAGGTTGCGCCCAAGACGGAGCTGGCTCGCGCCTGCCGTGTGCGGTGTCATCACCACGTTCGGCGTCGTCCACAGCGGGTGGTCCGCGGGGAGGGGTTCCTCGTGCGCCACGTCGAGGCCGGCGCCCCCGAGCTGCCCGGAGGTCACCGCCCGCACGAGGGCGTCCGGGTCGCAGATCTCGCCGCGCGTGACGTTCACGAAGATGGCACCGCGCTTGAACTGCGCGAACCGCACATCGTCGAACATGCGGTCCGTCGTCGGCGTCAGCGGCAAGCCGGAGGCGACGACATCGGACTGTCCGAGGAGCTCCTCGAGCCGGTCTGGGCCCCAGACCTCGGCGACGTGGGGCGAGTTCGGCACCGGGTAGGCGTCCACCGCCAGGCAGCGCATATCGAACCCGGCGGCTCGCTGCGCGATGGCGCGGCCCGTTCCGCCGAACCCGACGATCCCCATCGTCAGGCCTTCCAGCTCGAACTCCTCCATGCGGTACCCGACGCGCTTCTCCCATGATGTCGGTCCGTCGAGGACGGCGACTGCGATCCGCCGCGTGATCGCGAGGAGCAGCCCGAAGGCGGTCTCCGCGAGGTGGCTCCCCACGAGCCCTTTATCCCCCGAGAGCACCACCGAGGAGCCGAGCATCTCCGGGAACAGGTACGCGTCCGCGCCCGCCGTGGTCGCATGCACCCACTTCAGCCGCGAAGCCCGCGCGAGGAGTGGCGCATCGATACGCCCGAGGAGGACATCCGCGTCCGCGATCGCCTCGTACGCCTCGCCGGGCGACTCCGCGATGGTCACGGTGGACTCCGGCCCGGCGGCGTCCTGGATCCGCGCGAGGACGTCCGCGTCCGGCTTCGGCATCTGCAACGTGGGGACCAGGAGGATGTTCAGTGCTTCCATTCTCGGGAGCATAAGGGGTCGTCCAACCGGCTACTGTTCCGGCACCGCACCGTTCGCCCTCCCGCAATAGTCACTGAGGAAGCACCGATGTTGACCGCACCCGCCACCTTCGAGGATCTGAGCGAAGCCGCCCGCGACGCCCTCCGAGGCGCGATCGACCTCCATGTCCACGCCGGTCCGGACCCGTATGCCGAGCGGAAGCTGGACGCGCGCGGGCTGGTCGACGACTACGCGAGCGCCGGGCTGGCGGGCTTTGTCCTCAAGAGCCACGAGTACCCCACGCAGCCGCTCGCCTGGGCGCTGAACGAGGAGTTCGAGGGCTCCCGCGGCATCCACGTCACCGGTGCGCTCGCCCTCGACCACGCGGTCGGGGGCCTCAACCCGGACGCGCTGGAGGTAGCCCTGCGGCTCGGAACGCGCGTGATCTGGGGGCCGACGTTCGACACCGCCTGGTCGCGCGAGCGCTTCGGACGCTGGAACAGCAAGACGCCGGCCCTCACGCTCCTCGACGCCGGCGGCGGCCTCGTCAACGTGTTCGAGGTGCTCCTCGACCTGATCGCTGAGCACGACGCGACACTCTGCACGGGTCACGCCTCCCCCGACGAGACGCTCGCCCTCGTCCGCGCCGCGCGGGGGCGCTCGATCCGGACGGTGGTGACGCACGCCACCTCGTTCTTCATCCCGCTCGAGGTACAGCAGGCGTGCGCGGACCTCGGCGCGCTCGTGGAGCAGTGCGGCAACCCGATCTACCGCGACGGCGGCGAGGCGATCCGCGACCTGATGCTCCACGAGGTGCGCGAACTCGGCCCGGAGCACGTCGTGCTCTCCACGGACCTCGGCCAGGCGACGAACCCACTGCCCTCGATCGGCTACGGGTACTGGCTCCAGCAGTTCCTCGAGGGTAGCTTCACCGCCGAGGAGATGCGGCGCATGGTGCAGGAGAACCCGCGCGCAGCGCTGGGTATCTAGCGGGGCACTAGTAGAGTCGCGCCGCCGCCGCTTCCAGCTCCCGGCGCTCGCCATCCTCCATCGGCTCGTACGAGGTGGCCGTCGCGATGTTCGCGTGAATACGCGAGGGGTACCTCGCACCGGGGATCGCGACGGAGACGCCGGGGTTGGAGAGCACGTAGCGGAGCAGGTTCGCCGGGGTGAGGATCCCCGCAACGCCCTCGTCGATCTTGCCCCGCATCACGCTCGTCCGCCCCGACCCACCGAGGGGCCGCATCACGATCACGCCGACATCATGCTCCGCGGCCAGTTCGATCATCGGCGCGGTCTCGGTGAAGAACGCCGAGTACTCCAGCATCACCGCGTCGAACTCGCCGGACGTGATCAGGTCGCGCAGCAACTCCGTGTTGTGGCACGACACGCCGATGTGCCCGATCAGCTCGCGGTACTGGGCGACCTTTAGGCCCTCCAGCGCCCCGTCCTCGCCTCGGACCTCTGCCCACGCCTCCGGCGTGGAGATGTCGTGCAGCTGGTACACGGCGATCTGCGGCACGCCGAGGAAGGAGAGCCCTCGGTCGATGTCGCGCTGCGCGCCCGCCGCGGTGTGGCTGAACGTCTTGCTCTCCAGGTACACGCCCTCCGGGAGCCCTCCCCGGCTCCGCACGACCTCACCGATGAGGAACTCGCTGCCCTCGTAGTCGCGCGCGGTGTCGATGAACGTGATCCCCCCATCGAGAGCCGCCTCGATCGTCGCGTGGGACTCCTCCGAGTGCGGCGTGTCCATCGCCCCGAGGCCGAGCTCGGTGACCATGAGGCCGGACCGCCCCAGGCGCCGGCGGGCAAGTTCGGGCATACGCGCTCCTCCACCTCCCCGCCCCGCTCGATGCGTCCCACGATAGAGGCCACGCGAAGCGCGAGGCCTCCCGCTACACTCCGCGCTTCCCGTGCAGCGCACCCAAGGAGGGCACCCGATGGCCGACCCGAACGACACCCCGTACTTCCGCTCGACCGGCCTCGGCGTCAGCGACCTCGCGAAGTCCGTGGACTTCTACACGCGCGTCCTCGGCATGGAGCAGGTGCAGACGTTCGAGCTCGACTACATGGACGAGGTCGTCGTCGCCTTTCCGGCGGCCGGGGGCGGACACGGCCACCGGCTCGTCCTGATGCACTGGAAGGACGGCTCCGAGCGGAACTATCGAGGCAACCCCGTGAAGATCGTCTGGCAAGTGGCGGACGCGAAGGCCATCGCGGAACAGGCCCGCGCCGCCGGCTACCCCGTCACCCGTGAGCCCGGCGTCAGCAAGGCCCCCGGCTCCAAGAACATCGTCGGCTTCATCGAGGACCCCGACGGCTACCAGATCGAGCTCCTTCAGCTCGGGTAGCCGGCCTTCCTCCCCGCGGTCTTCTGGCTCCCCTCTCCCGGTTTCGGGAGAGGGGCCGGGGGTGAGGGGCCCCTTCTGCCAACGGCGGCACTCTCGGAAGACCCTCACCCCAACCCTCTCCCGGAACCGGGAGAGGGGGCCAGAACCGGAAGGTCGGAATCAGAGAGACCCACCCGCTACCGTTTCGCGTTGTCCCACGAAGCGACGCGCTCCACCGTCACCACCGCGAAGTTGCGGCCCGGGCGGGCCTCAGTCGGGAGTTCCGACTCCGGCACACCGCGACCGCGGGCGGCCTCGCGGGTGAGTTCGAGGCAGCCCGCCGGGTCGTCCACCATCCGCGCCGAGCCCCGGATCACCACGCCCTTCAGGTCGGCCATGCCCGTCCCCGTGTCCCAGGACAGACACACCCGAGGATCGCGGCGCACGTTCGCCTCGCGCTGGCCGCGCATGTTCAGCACGATGTCGTCGCCCTGCAGGAAGTAGCCCAGAGGCACCACGTGCGGGTAGCCATCAGGCCCATTCGTCGCCATGCGGACGTAGCCCGCGCCCGCGCGCAGCCACTCGTACACCTCGTCGCGAGTCATCTCCGCCATCGCTATCGCTCCTCCTCGTCCCGTTCGTCTCCGTCGAGGGCGTCCCGGGACGCCCGGTGTCGTCGGTTGCCTGCGCAGACTAGAGGGCCTGCGATAGAGTGCGGCCCTCTGGAGGGGAATCGGTGATCGACAAGACCGTCGCGAGCTTCGACGAAGCCGTCTCGGACATCGTTGACGGCGCGTTCCTGCACATGGGCGGGTTCGCCTCGCCGTTCAACATGCCGTCCTATCTCATCGCCGCGCTCGCCCGGAGCGGCGCGCGCGATCTCACGATGACCACCACCTCGGCGAGCACCGGGCCCGAGAACGCGAAGCGCCTCGCGAGCGCCCTCGCCGATGTCGTGACGTGGCCGCAGGACTACTGGGAGCCAGGCCTCCTCGCGCAGTTGGGGCAGATCCGGAAGCTCATCACCTCGTTCCCCACGGGCACCGGGAACGTCGTCTGGCCGTTCGAGGAACGACTGAACGCGGGCGAGGCGGAGGTGGAGGTCACCGGGCAGGGCTCGCTCGCCGAGCGCATCCGCGCCGCCCGCGCCGGCATCGCGGCGTTCTACACCCCGGTCGGCCCCGGCACGGTGGTGGCGGCGGGCAAGGAGATCCGCGACTTCGAGGGCGTCCCGCACGTCCTGGAACATGCGCTGCACGCGGACTTCGCGCTGATCCGTGCGTGGAAAGCGGACCGCTACGGCAACCTGGTGTTCCGCGGGCCACGCACCTTCAACGAGACGATGGCCGGCGCCGCCCGCGTCACCATCGCCGAGGTGGACGAGATGGTCCCGCTCGGGGACCTCGCCCCAGACCGCATCCACACCCCCGGCGTCTACGTGCAGCGCGTGGTCGTGAGGCCCTCGACACCGCCGGCCTCGTGGGAGGAGCCCTGCTGATGCCCGACACGCTCCCCGGCACACTCCCGCCCCGCCTCGACGCGACCGTGATGGCGATGGTGGTCGTCCGTGAGTTCTTCGACGGCGCCGTCGTGAACCTCGGCATCGGCATCCCGATGCACTGCGCCGACGTCATCCCACCCGACCGCGAGGTGCTCCTCCACTCGGAGCACGGCCTCCTCGGCTTCGGTCCCCTGCTCCGCACCGCGGAGGGCGTCGACCCCTACTGCTTCATCGTGGGCAACCGCCCCGTCCAGCCTCAGCCGGGGATGGTGTACCTGAGCCACGACGAGTCGTTCTCGATCATCCGCGGCGGGCACATCGACATCACGGTCATGGGCGGAATGCAGGTGGACACCGAGGGCAACCTCGCGAACGCGCACCCGCCCGGCAAGCCCGCGGCGAACCTCGGCGGCGCGCAGGACCTCGCCACGTGCGCCAAGCGCACGATGATCATGATGTACCACACCGCCTCGGACGGCTCGCCGAAGGTGGTGGAGCGCTGCACGTTCCCCCTCACCGCGCCGAGGTGCGTCGACCGCATCGTCACCGACGTGGCGGTGATGGACCTGGAGGGCGGCCACATCGTCCTCCGCGAGGTCGCCCCCGGCTGGACGCCCGAGCAAGTGCAGTCGATCACGGGCGCGCGACTCGTGGTGGCGGACGACGTGCGGGAGATCTCGCTCGTCTGAGCACCGGAGGGGGCCCTCACCCCCGGCCCCTCCGCCGAGACCGGGAGAGGGGAGTCGGAGTCAGAGTCGATCCGGTTACGGCCCCTCCTCACGGTTTCGGGAGAGGGTTGGGGTGAGGGCCTTCCGGGCTCACGCCACCCGTTGCACGAGCACGCCGTCCTCGCACAGGCGCGAGATCTCCTCGGGCGGGAAGCCTGCCTCCAGGAGGACCTGCGCGGAGTGCTCGCCGAGGGCCGGCGCGGCACGCTGGACGCGGGTGGGAGTCTCGGACATGACCACGGCAGGGCCAACGACGCGCTGCGGGCCGGTGATCGAGTGCTCCACGTCCCAGATCATGCCGTCCGCCTGCACCTGCGGATCGTCCGCGAGTTCCTCGGGCTGGCGGACCGCCGAGACGGGGACGCCGGCTACATCGAAGTCGTGGACCCACTCCTCCACGGAGCGCTCCATGAACCGCTGGCGGAAGCGCTGCTTCCACTCCAGGGCGCGTGCCTGGTTCGTCGGGTCCATGGCGTCATAGTCCGGGTGGTCGCTGTCCTCCTCCGGGAAGCCGAGGACCTCGCGCATCCGGTCGCGGTTCGTCTTCGTGAGCGCACCGAGGACCACGGCGCCCCCTCGCGCGCGGTAGCCGCCGTAGTAGAGGCGGAACGCGAGGCGTGCCCGCTGCCCGGACTGTCGGGCCTCCAGCACCTCTGGGTACGTGCGACCGCCCTCGATCGCGGCCTGCGTGCGCTCCAGCATCGGATCGCGCAGCACGGCGTCCGAGACCGGCTCGCGCATCACCGCGGCGGCCTGGAGGAACAAGGCGGTGCGGAGGAGCGACGTGCTCAGGTACTGCCCTTCGCCCGTCTTCTGGCGGTGGTACAGCGCCATCCCCACCGCCATCGCCGCCGCGAACCCCGAGACGATGTCCGCGATCGGCACCGAGATGAGGTCCGGCGCTCCGTCGTCGTCCACCTTCGCGTCCGTGACCATCAAGCCGGAGTACGCCTGCGCGACGACGTCCGAACCGGCGCGGAAGACCTCCGGCCCCTGCTCACCGAAGCCGGTGTTCTGCCAGTAGATGAGGTCCGGCCGGTAGCGGCGGAGCGTCGGGTAGTCGATCCCCATGCGTTCCGCGACGCCGTAGCGGTAGTTGATCAGCACCACGTCCGCGTGAGGGATAAGGCGACGCATCACCGCCTGGCCGCGCTCATCGTGCAGGTCGATGACCAGCGAGCGCTTGCCGCGGTTCAGCGCCTGGAAGCCCTTGCTCTCCCCCGGCACGATCGAGGCGGTCCTCCGCGTCTGCTCCCCGCCGGGCGGCTCCACCTTCACCACGTCGGCGCCGAAGTCCGCGAGGTTCACGCCGGCGACCGGCGCGGCGACGATCTGGGAGAACTCCAGTACCCGGATACCTGACAGAACGCCGATTCCTGACGAAACGCCGTCTGGCACGTCGCACCTCCCTCTTCGCACCGCCTCCGTGAGTGTCGTCTGAGAATCACACTCGTTATCAGAGGGCAGCGTACACGTTCGGGAACCGGCTCGGGAGGACGTGCGTTGATACACAGTCTGAAACTTTTCTCGGAAAACCCGTCGTCAGGTGTTGAAGTGATCGTGCCTTTAGGCGCATCCTGAGGTCGGGCGGGACCGAAACGGCTCGAAGGGGACCCTGTGGCCCAGTCTGGGGCTCGGACGGCGCTGCCGTACGTTGCAGCGATTGACGGTCTGCGCGCGCTCGCGGTACTCGCCGTGGTGGCTTACCACGGCTCCGTAGCGGAGGTGCCCGGCGGCTTCTTTGGCGTGGACGTATTCTTCGTCATTTCTGGGTATCTCGTCACGGTCCTCTTTCTTGCACGCGCAAGTGGCCATAACGGCAACGTCCCGATCCCCGATACGGGCGACACCATCGAGTTCTGGCGACGCCGTGTCCGCCGCCTGGTCCCTGCCGCTGCCGCGGCCGCCCTGCTCACCTGGGTGGTCTTTGCCGCCCTCGGCGTCCGTAGCGTCGAGGACCTGACCTCCGAGGCACTCGCCGCGCTGGGGTACGTCGGCAACTGGTTCTTCCTGTTCCGCAACCAGTCCTACTTCGAGACGATCACGTCCCCGTCGCCCTTCCTCCACTTCTGGTCACTGGCCGTGGAGGCGCAGTTCTACCTCGTCTGGCCGCTGCTGCTGATCGGGGCGCTCAAGTTCGGCGGGCGGCTCGCCGCGTTCGCCCTCGCCGTCTCGCTCGCCGCGGTCTCCACCGTCGTGGTGGCCACGCTGTTCAGCCCGGAGTCGGACCCCTCCCGCGCCTACTACGGCACGGACGGGCGCGTCGCCGGCCTGCTCCTGGGCGCCGCCCTCGCGATCGTGCTCCAGCCTGCCCTCGCCGCCCGGGTGCCGAGGCTCCTCGCGGAGGCCCTGGGCCTCCTCGGCCTCGTCGCGCTCTTCCTCCTGACCACGCGGGTGAGCGAGTTCGACGCGTTCATCTACCGCGGCGGGTTCTTCCTGGCCTCCACCGCAACCGTCGCCGTCATGGTCGCGACACTGCACGAGCGCAACACGGTCGCGTGGGCGCTCTCGCGGAGGCCGCTGCGCTGGCTTGGTGAGCGCTCGTACTCGATCTACCTCTGGCACTGGCCGGTGTTCGTCCTCACCCAGCCGCACATGAGCAGCGAGCTCGGCTCGTGGTCCCTGCTCGCCGGCCGCCTCGGCCTCACGCTCATCCTCTCCGAGCTCTCGTACCGCGTCGTCGAGAACATCCTCCGAGGGCGCTCCGGCTGGCGCGTACCGACCTTCGACCTCGGAAGTGGCCCGTACCTCCACCGGCCGTGGGCACGGCCCGCTGGCGTCGTCGTGGTGGGCCTGGTAGCCATCGTGGCCGCGGGGGGCCTGCCGCTCCGCACCGGCCTCGCGGACGACCTCGCAGCGATCGAGCAGCAGGTCTCGGCGGAGGCCATCAGCGAGGTCGGCGTGGCCCCGCCGTCCGAGGAGCTTGCCAGCGCGATCACGCCGCCGACGTCCACCACCACGCAGACCCCTCCGCCCATCGAGGTCACCGCGACCACCCCCGAGCCAGCCTCAGCGACGAGCACGGCGGTCGCCTCCGTGGGCGAGACGCCAGCACCGGAACTCGTGGCGACGGCGCCCGACCCGACCGAGACCGCCGCGCCGCCAAGCGTGACCGCCGCGCCGACGGAACCGCCCTCCTCGAGCGCATCGGCTTCCTCCGGCTCGGACGGTGCGGTCGACGGCGTCTCCGCCGCGACCCCGAGCACGACCCCGAGCGCGGACGCGCTGGGCGCGTCCGTCACCATCATCGGCGACTCGGTCGCCCTCGGCGCCCTCTCGGCGCTGCAGGCGGAGCTCCCGGGCGCCGTGGTCGATGCCGAGGTGGGGCGCCAGTTCTGGACGGCCGCGGAGGTCATCGCCCGGCTGGACGCGCAGGGCGCGCTCGGCGACGTGGTCGTGCTCACGCTCGGAGCGAACGGCACCTTCACCACGACACAGTTCGAGGAGTTGATGACCGCCCTCGGCAACCGCACGGTCCTCCTCGTCACCGTCACCGTCCCCCGCCGCTGGGAGACGGAGGTCAACAGCGCCCTGGTCGCCCAGGCCAGCGCTCGCGGCCTCGGCATCATCGACTGGCACTCGGTGAGCGCCGGCGTCCCGGAGTACTTCGGAGCCGACGGCGTCCACCTCACCGCTGACGGCCGCGCCGCCTACGCCGCGCTCATCGCCCAGGCCGTCCGCGCCGCGATCGGGTAGTCAACCGTCCGAGGCGGACGGCGAGCGCCTCGGAGGTCACGAGGTCACAAGACACGAGGACGGGCGCCCTCTCGGGCGCCCGTCCTGTTAATGCAGGCCTCGGTCGAGGCGGTGACCTAGATGCCGGCCGGGCGGGTCTGGGCCATCTGGTAGATCTTGCCTTCCGTCTTGATGGACGGGGCGATGATCATCCGGGTCGCGTGGAACTCCTTGATGTTCGTCGCACCGCAGGTCGCCATCGACGTGCGGAGGGCGCCGACCAGGTTCTCGGTGCCGTCCGTCCTCGAGGTGGGGCCGAAGAGCAGGGTGTCCAGCGAGTGCTTCTGACCGACGTTGACGCGGACACCGCGCGGAAGCTCCGCGTGCGGGGTCGCCATGCCCCAGTGGTAACCACGGCCCGGGGCGCCCTCGGTGGCGGCGAACGGTGAGCCGATCATGACAGCGTCGGCGCCGGCGCAGATGGACTTGGAGACGTCACCACCGGTGCGGAGGCCGCCGTCCGTGATGATCGGGACGTAGCGTCCGGTGCGCTCGAAGTAGACGTCACGGGCGTAGGCAGTCTCGATGGTGGCGGACACCTGCGGCATCCCGATGCCGAGGACCTCGCGGGAGGTACAGGCCGCGCCCGGGCCAACGCCGATGAGGACGGCGTGGATGCCGGTCTCCATCAGCTCCAGGGTCGCCTCGAAGTCCACGGTGTTGCCGACCAGGATCGGGACGCCGGCCATCTGCTCCACCAGCTCATCTAGGCGGAGGCCCTTCAGGGAGCGGGAGACGTGGCGGGCGGTGGTGACGGTGGAGGCCACGACGAGGTAGTCGACGCCGGCTTCCTTCGTGATCGGAGCGAAGCGCTTCGTGTTCTGCGGGTTGACGGAGACGATGGCGGTGCCGCCGTTGGCCTTGATCCACTCGATCCGCTCGGCGACCAGGTGCTCCTTGGAGGGCTCCTGGTACACGCTCTGGATGATGCGGGTGGACTCTTCGAGGTCGGCAGAGGCGATCTGCTCAAGGATGGCGTCGGCGTCCTCGTACTTCGCCCAGAGGCCGTCGAGGTTGAGGACGGCGAGCCCGCCGGCCTCCGACATGCGGACCGCGAACTTCGGGTCCACCACGCCGTCCATGGCGGACGCGAGGATGGGGATGCGGAACGTGTGCTCGCCCAGGGTGAAGGTGGGCTCCACCAGCTCCGGGTTCGTGGTCACCGCGCCCGGCACGATCGCCACATCGTCGAAGCCGTAGGCGTGCTCCAGCGTCTTCGGACGGACCGTCGAAGACGAGAGGTCGATGCTGGTGCGTTCACTCGTGACCATGATGCTCACCCCACCCCGTTCCGCTTAGACAACAAACGCGCGACCCCCTCAAGAGAGGGGGTCGTTCTTGGACACACACTGCCCCGCAGAACGGGGAAAGGAAGGTACTACTGGGACTCGACGCATGTTCGACGCCTGGCTACTAGGGTCGGTGGCCGTTTTCGACCGTCGAGAGGATTTCCAATGAGGATACGATCGTTACGGAATCATCGTCAACGCAAACCGCTCAGGTTCCTGCACGAGATCCGCCCGCGGCCTACCGCCCCGTCCGAGGATTGAGCAGCTCTCGTCACCTCGCCGCCCACGCTCGCCCTCCGGCGTCCGTATCCGGACCTCATGCTACGATTCCGCTCCGGATGCCCCAGCAGCAGTCTGCACCTCGGCCCGACGGAACGTCACCGACCACGATCCTCGTGGCCGTCGCGTGGCCGTACGCAAACAACCACCTGCACGTCGGGCACCTCGCGGGGGCGTACATCCCCGCTGACACCTTCGCGCGCTACCACCGGATGCGCGGCAACCGCGTCCTCATGGTCTCCGGCTCTGACTCCCACGGCACGCCCGTCACCGTGCGCGCCGAGGAGGAAGGCACCACCCCGGAGGCCGTCTTCCAGCGCTACCACCAGTCCTTCCTCGAAACGTTCGAGGGCTACGGCATCTCCTTCGACCTGTTCACCTCCACGGACACGGAAAACCACCGCGAGGTCACGCAGGACATGTTCCTGCGCCTCCTGGAGCGGGAGTACCTGTACGAGGCGGAGCAAGAGCTGCTCTACGACCCGAAGGCCGCCCGCTTCCTGCCGGACCGATATGTTGAGGGCACCTGTCCCAAGTGTGGCTACGAGAGCGCGCGCGGCGACCAGTGCGACAACTGCGGATCGACCCTGGACGCGGTCGACCTCATCAACCCGCGCTCCAAGCTCTCGGATGCGACGCCGGAGCGGCATCAGACCTCCCACTTCTTCCTCAAGCTCTCCGCCTTCAACGACCGCCTCCTGGAGTGGGTCGAAGCGAAGGAGGGCTGGCGTCCCCACGTGAAGAACTTCACGGTGGGCATGCTGAAGGAAGGCCTCCACGATCGCGCCATCACCCGCGACCTCACGTGGGGTGTCCCGATCCCGCTGGAGGGGTACGCGGAGAAGCGCATCTATGTCTGGTTCGAGGCGGTCATCGGCTACCTCTCCGCCGCGAAGGAGTGGGCCGCGAGCGACCTGAACCCCACCGGCAACGCCGAGGACTGGCGCGACTGGTGGCAGGCTCCCGAGGCGGAGACCTACTACTTCATCGGCAAGGACAACGTCCCCTTCCACACCGTGATCTGGCCCGCCATCCTCATGGGGTACGGCGAACTCAACCTGCCGACCGATGTCCCCGCAAACCAGTACCTCACGATGTCCGGCGCGAAGGCCTCCAAGAGCCGCGGCGGCGTGGTCTGGGCGCCGGATGCCCTGGAGCGGTACGACCCGGACCCGATGCGCTACTACCTCACGGCGGCTGCGCCCGAGACGAGCGACTCCGACTTCACATGGGACGAGTTCGTGCGCCGGAACAACGACGAGCTCGTCGCACGGTGGGGGAACCTCGTGAACCGCGTGCTCACGATCACCCGGCGCAACTTCGAGGATCGCGTCCCCGAGCCGCCCTCGACGCTCTCCGAGGAGTCGACCGCCCTCCTCGCCCGCGTGGACGAGGCGTTCGGCCCG
>Ga0265293_10005214_pt1 | contig 21973 bp, 19 predicted proteins | sample Munlanlewell138R_FD_192505 | JGI IMG/M metagenome (GOLD analysis project Ga0265293, IMG submission 192505) | Leachate microbial communities from a municipal landfill in Southern Ontario, Canada - Leachate well 138R | ecosystem: Engineered > Solid waste > Landfill > Unclassified | place: Canada... | reverse complement strand
TTTGAATCTCTAGCTTTTTTGATGGTTAAACCATCACTTTGAAATTGTTGTTTCAAAGGTTCGCACAAACTTATGGCTTATTCTCTTCAAACACAGAATGTCTTCTCGATTTATTATCTCGAGAACATTCATGGTCCAAGATTCAATGTTCAGTTTTCAAGGTTCTTTGTCCTGAAAAAGTATCCATGCCTTTTGGAGGACAGTGAGATTATCTTATCACACAACCGCCTCGGCGTCAACGCCTCATGACATACTCTTGGGTTCTCGTTTTTAAACCGTGCCACCCTACTGCCTTTTGGGGTGGGGCGACAATTTGTTACTCTATCACAGACCGTAATAGCTGTCAACACCTTTTGCGAAATTCGCCAATAGACGCTTGACACCTTGGTTAGCCGATACTTCGCTCTACCTGCCCAAGAGATGTAGATGACAGGGACGAGCACACTTAGTATAGGCAAAACCGCTGACAGAGCAAGATATCAACTTCTTGAAAAGAATGCGTGTAACGAGGAAATTAATATCTGCGAACCTTTGACTTTTTCTCCAGGCTTGATCAAGGAAAACGCCGCACATCGCTATCACATGCGGCGTTATTGTGTCTTTTCGGACTACTCCTCGTTAACGGGTTCGGTTGAAGCGGGCTCCCCTTCGTCCTCTTCGTCCTCTTCGTCCTCTTTACCCACTATATCTGCTACACCGATCACTCGATCGTTTTCATCCAAACGCATCAGTGTCACACCCTGGGTATTCCGTCCAAGCTTGGATATCTCTGAAACTTTCATGCGAATCATGATTCCATCCACGGACAGCATCATGATCTCGTTGCCCTCTCGTACCACTTGCACCCCAACAACCGGTCCTGTACGTTTGGTCCTATTGAGAGTCAAGACTCCTTTGCCGCCACGGTTTGTTTGTCGGTATTCCGACAAGGCTGTACGTTTGCCAAACCCATTTTCGGTCACAACGAGTAATTCCGCTTCGTCGCTCACCACAACAAGACCAACGATATAATCGTCGCGATCGAGCCGGATGCCAATGACACCTCGTGTCGGGCGTCCCATGGGTCTAACCTGGTCTTCAGAGAAACGGATCGCCTTCCCATCGCTGGTGACCAAGAGAACCTCTGAATCTCCTTCTGTTAACTCAACACCAACAAGCTCATCGTCATCGTCTAGAGTGATTCCGATCAATCCACCACTGCGATTGGTATCAAAGGCACTCAGGGCAGTTTTCTTAATGATTCCCTTGCGCGTTGCCATGGTCAGATACTGATCATCGGAGTATTCCGAAACGGGTATCGTGGTTTCAATGCACTCACCTGGTTCAAAGTTGATCAGGTTAATGACAGCTATACCGCGGGCATTCCGGCCTGCCTCTGGTATTTCGTGCCCTCGCAAGCGGTAAACCCTTCCCTTATTTGTAAAGAAGAGAATATAGCTATGGGTACTGGCCACAAAGAGCTTTTCAACGAAATCGTCTGCCTTGGTGTTTAAAGCGGTTATACCCCTGCCGCCTCGTCGCTGCGCACGATAGGTATCCACCGGAAGACGCTTGATGTAACCCTGGTGGGTAATGGTGACTACGATATCTTCCTCGGCAACCAAGTCAACATCCTCCAAATTGCCTACAGATAACCCAATCTTAGTGCGTCTTGGATCGGAAAAGCGATCCTTAATATCGATCAACTCATCCTTGATTATCTCGTAAACCAGGTTCATATCTGCCAAAATCTCTTTCAGCCTAGCAATCGTTTTCTGCAGTTCATCGTATTCGGCATCGATCTTGTCGCGCTCAAGGCCGCTGAGACGGCGTAATTGCATATCTAGAATGGCCACAGCCTGCCGTTCACTGAGGCCAAAGCGTTCCATCAGCCTTTCCTTGGGGTTATCATACGAAGCCCGAATGATGGCAATGACCTCGTCAATATTGTCCAGAGCGATGCGGTAACCCTCTAAAATATGGGCTCGTTCTTCTGCTTTAAGTAGCTCAAAGCGAGTACGCCTCACGACCACGTCTTTTTGATGATCGAGGTAGTGAACCAAGACTTCCTTCAGGTTCAAGACCTTGGGTTGGTTGTCTACAAGCGCCAGCATGATTACGCCAAAGGTGTCTTCGAGCTGGCTGTGCTTGTAGAGACGATTTAAGATGACATGGGGATCAGCATCGCGGCGGCATTCAATCACAATGCGCATACCGGCCTTATCCGACTCGTCCCGCAAATCGGTGATCCCATCCACCTTTTTGTCCCGTACGAGTTGGGCAATTTTCTCAATGAGGCGAGCTTTGTTCACCTGGTAGGGTAATTCGGAAACCAAGATGCGCGTCTTGCCGTTTTGCATCTGCTCGATTTGGCTCTTGGCACGAACTCGAATGCGACCCCGACCGGTTGTGTAAGCCTCCTTGATGGCTTCTCTTCCCAAGATGATGGCACCGGTTGGAAAATCAGGCCCCTTAACATGAGCCATCAATCCCTTAATATCCACGTCTGGGTTGTCAATCAGTTCAATTAGGGCATCCACCACTTCACCTAGATTATGGGGAGGAATATTGGTGGCCATGCCAACTGCAATTCCTGCCGCACCATTAACCAGCAGGTTTGGATACTTACTGGGCATCACCGTGGGCTGCTCTAGGGTCTCATCAAAGTTAGGATAGAAATCAACGGTATCTTTCTCGATATCGCGAATCATTTCCATAGCCAGCTTCGAAAGGCGTGCTTCGGTGTAACGCATGGCAGCTGGGGGATCTCCGTCCACGCTACCAAAGTTACCATGACCGTCCACCAGCAAATTTCGATAGGAGAAAGGCTGTGCCATTCTCACCATGGCGTCATAAATAGCCGAGTCCCCGTGAGGATGGTACTTACCCATGACCTCACCCACGATTCTGGCGGACTTCTTGTGGGGTCTATCAGGCCTGTTCCCCAAATCCAACATACCGTAGAGAATGCGACGCTGTACCGGTTTTAGACCGTCCCTAACGTCGGGCAATGCCCGTTCTACAATTACACTCATGGCATAATTGATGTAGGAGGTCTTCATCTCATCGGTAATCTTGATGGGGAGCGTCTTTCCATTATGCAGATTTATACTCAACTCGATTCACCCCTCGACTAAATATCCAGATTGGTAACTTCATGGGCATGCTCTTCAATGAATTCACGGCGAGGTTCTACCTTTTCTCCCATGAGGGTGTTGAAAATCTCATCAGCCATAATGGCGTCATCCACCTTCAACTGTAGAAACGTCCGTTTTTCGGGATCCATCGTAGTTTCCCAGAGCTGATCCGCGTTCATCTCACCGAGACCTTTGTAGCGCTGGATGCTGGTCCCTGCACGACCAACACGGGCTAGGATTTCCTCAAGCTCATTGTCATCAAAGGCATAGTGAGATTCTTTGCCCTTGCGCACTTGATAGAGGGGAGGAAGAGCAATGTAGACATAACCCCCTTCTAAGAGGGGCCGCATATAGCGGTAGAAGAACGTTAAAAGCAACGTGCGAATGTGTGCTCCGTCAACGTCTGCGTCGGTCATGAGCACCACTTTATGGTAGCGGGCCTTGCTAATATCAAAGTCCTCGCCAATTCCAGTTCCAAAGGCGGTGACCATGGTGCGGATTTCCGCATTGCCGAGAATTCTGTCGAGGCGCGCCTTTTCCACGTTCAAAATCTTACCTCGCAGCGGCAAGATAGCCTGAAAACGGCGATCTCTACTTTGCTTGGCAGTACCTCCAGCAGAGTCTCCTTCCACGATGAAGATCTCACAAAGCTCCGGATCGGTGAGACTGCAATCTGCTAGTTTACCTGGTAAGGAAGAAATCTCCAGGGCATTCTTGCGCCTTGTGAGCTCCCGGGCCTTACGAGCTGCTTGCCTGGCCCGAGCCGCCTGGATTCCCTTGTCTACAATACGTTTGCCATCAGGAGGGTTTTGCCCTAAGTATTCCGCCAGTTCCTCGGCGACGATGGATTCTACAAGACCCTTAACCTCGCTATTGCCAAGTTTGGTCTTAGTTTGTCCTTCAAACTGCGGATCAGGAATTCGCACACTAATCAAAGCTGTACATCCTTCCCGCACATCATCACCGCTTAAGTTCTCCTCTGTTTGCTTCAGTAAACCTCGCCGCCTGGCATAGTCATTAATGGTGCGCGTCAGGGCGCTACGAAAACCAATTAAGTGGGTTCCACCTTCATGGGTATTGATATTATTGGCGAAGCTGAGGGTTGTCTCCGTATAACTATCGTTATACTGGATTGCTGCCTCTACTTCAATACCATCCTTCTGAGCCGTCAGATAAATGGGGCTCTTCATAATCACAGACTTATTTCGATTGAGATAATCCACATACGAAACAATACCGCCCTTGTACAAGAAGCGGTGTTCCCGCTTGGAGCGCTGATCTTCGAAGGTAATTGTCGTCCCCTTATTTAGAAAAGCCAACTCCCGTAAACGATAGACAATCATCTCTGCCGGAAAGTTAACATTGTCAAAGATGGTGGAATCAGGCTTAAAGCGGATCATGGTACCATGTTCTTTCGTGGGGCCTTGATCTCGAAGAGGCTCCTGTGCTACTCCCCTTTGGTACATCTGCGAATAGTGGCGTCCGTTATACCAAACCTGGGCTTCAAGTCGCTCAGAGAGAGCGTTAACGACGGAGATTCCGACACCATGAAGTCCTCCTGAGACCTTGTAATGTCCGCCTTCCTGGCCGAACTTGCCTCCGGCATGAAGGATGGTCAGAACCGTTTCTAGGGTAGATATCTTAGTTTTGGAATGAATCTCAACCGGAATACCACTTCCGTTGTCCCGGACAGACAAGGACCCATCTTCATAGATCACGACCTCAATCTGATCGCAATATCCAGCCATGGCCTCGTCGATGGAGTTATCAACAACTTCCACAAAAAGATGGTGTAAGCCATAGACATCGGTATTCCCGATGTACATACCGGGGCGAAGTCTTACCGCCTCTAGACCTTCTAAGACCTGAATTTGGTCTGCTGTATAATTAGGAGCTATTTGCTGCTTTTCCAAGATCAATCAACTCTCCTTAACTCAATCTCTGGTTCCAAATGTTACTTTGTTGATTGTTGCGCAATCACCACTACTGGCCCTTCGATAAAGCGTCTTAGTAGAAATGGGCGAAAGGTAGATCTGCTTTGCACAAATCACAACAGAAACAGGGTTATCACTTAATTGTACCACAAAACCCTCTTCCTCCGCAGTAGTTAGAAATTCACGATTCAGCGGTGAGGGTCCCTCTTTCAAATCGATAACACCAATCACTTCACGTAATGGTACCACCACATCATTGCCCATGTGCAGAAACAAGAAATCACCCCTTCGTCAGCGACCCATGCCTAAGGCATAATTCGCCCTTGCTCTATGGTAAAGACTCTTGCCCGTCCCTTTACTTCAGCCGAAAAACTGTCGAGATTCGTTGTCGTCACTATGGTCTGGGCCTTCTCATTTAAGATGGATAAAAGGAGCATCTGGCGCTTGGCGTCGAGCTCACTTGTGACATCATCAAGAAGAACCACTGGATAGTCTCCTGTTTCCTGGCACATTAATTCCAGTTCAGCCAAAATATAGGAAAGGACGGCAGTTCTTTGCTGGCCCTGACTGCCATACTTTTTCAGATCTGTGTTGTTAATGCGAAAAATCAAATCATCCCTCTGAGGGCCAACAAGGGTATAGCCGCGACGAATCTCCTCGCCCCTACGTTCTGTGATTTTTCGGGCCAGGATAACCTCTAGCTCCTCGCTTGTATACGGCGGAGAGGTGGCTGCACATTCTTCCGTTTCAAAGAAAGGTTGGTAGATCAGGCAAAGCTCCTCTCGTTCATGGCTAATCGTCTCATGGGCAACTTGGCTATGGTGCTGTAGTGTTTTCACCACGTCCTGCCTCCGCAGCATGATCTTAGCTCCAAGCGCGGCCAGTTGATGATCCCAGGAGGGAAGCTGGTTGACTTGGGCGCGATGATCCCAGGCCTCCTTCAGGAGGCTATTACGTTGGCGTACTACTCTTTGGTATTTTAGCAAATTACTGCGATAAACGGGGTCAATTTGGCAGATCTGCACATCTAAGAAGCGGCGACGATCTCCCGGGGAACCTTTGACCAATTGAAGGCTATCGGGGATGAATAACACAGTATTAAGGCAACCCACAAAGGAATTAGCCGTCGTTGATTTATGATTCACCAAAAGGCGTTTCTTTTCAACGTCGCTGATGATTACAGCCAGATCAAGGGAGGCCATTTTCGCTACTTCTGCCTTGATCATGGCTTTTTGAGCACCATGCTGAATCAGTTCGGTTTCACGCACAGTTCGGTATGACTTGCTCAGAGACAGAACATAGATGGCTTCAAGCAGATTGGTCTTTCCCTGGGCATTGTCGCCCACGAAAAGATTGATTCCCTGACTTAAATCAAGGCTGGCATTCTCATAATTGCGAAAGCTGTGAAGAGATAGGTTCTTGATATGCATCTAACTTTGTGCCTTAACCAAGAACTTCTCTCCATTGGTCAGTTCAACGATGGTTCCTGGAACTAACTTATGCGAGCGCCTCGTTTCAACCTGGCCATTGACGAAAACCTGGCCGCTCTGGATGAGAATCTTCGCTTCGCCCCCACTTGCCACTACATTGGTCCATTTCAAAAATTGATCAAGTTGGATGACATCGGTTTTAATCTGAACTTCTTTCATGAGCATCAATCCTCTTTTTCAAATTCTGATGGGCATGAGAATATAGAGATGATTCTCATTGTCCGCCGCTTTGATCAAAGCCTGCCTGGAGCCTTCAAAACGAAATTCCACCTCAGCGCCATCCATGGTCTTGATCATATCTAACATAAACTTTGGTGAATACGCGGCTTGCTCACTTGGGCCGTCATGTTGTACATTGTATTGTTCTTGGGACTTACCCAGTTTTGAAGTCGTCTCTATTTCTAAGACGCCATCAGTTACTTGGAGCAAAACCGGTGCACTGTCAATACGGCCCACAATAGCGGCCCGTTCTACGGCCTGGATGAGCTGCGTTCGCTTCATGCGAAACGTCGTCTTCTGCTCAGTATATAAGACCGACATGTAATTGGGAAACCGCCCATCAATCAAGCGAGTGGTAAAGATGGTGTTGTCAAATCTGAAAGCGAGTTGATTGCTCCCAGAAAAAACTTCAACTAAGGTTTCATTCATGGGTAGGCAACGGCCTAGTTCCACTAGATTGACCTTGGGAATGACAAAGGAACCTTCAGGGATGTAACTCGTCCCAGTCTCAGCTTGTACAAAAGCAAGACGATTGGAGTCTGTGGCAACAAAGTTTATTTTCTTGTCTTTAAGCTCCATTAAGACCCCGGAAAATATGGGCTGATGATCATCATTCGACGCTGCAAAGGAGCTAGACCGAATCAGCCGTAGTAGTTCGTAATCGGTGAGGTCAAGCACGTGTTCTGTGCAGCTCGGATAGGGTGGAAAATCTTCACCCGTGATTGTATTCAGGGAGAACTCCATCGTTCCTGAACTGATTAGGATTCGTCCATCGTTCCACTCCATGGTTACATCTTCCGCGGGAAGCTTACGCACTAACTCGGAAAACAATCGTCCGTTAACAATATGTTCCCCTATTTTGAAGACATTACAAGCTGTCCGTGTCTGAATGGCCATTTGCAGATTGTTGGCCGTAATGGTTAAGTCTTGATCATCAACTGAGAGATGCAAACCTTCTAAAACGGGGGTTTGACTGTTTGTTGAAATGGCTTTTTCTACCATGGCCACACTGGCGACCAACTCAGAGCCTTTGATCAGAAAATGCATAATTATACCTCCTGTGGAATATTGACGTTATCAACTTGTGACACTTTAACTAAGATCTTTTTTAGTAGTAATAGTAGTAGTGCCTGTGTATAAGTGGAAAACAGGTAATGTTTGGACGGGGTACTCCTTAGCGAAGATCATAAGCTGTTGATCTTTGCACAAGGTTCTCCACACTATCAACAGCGCCAAAAAGAGCGAAAAACTTATCCTGAAGGTTTTCCACAGGATATCCCTAACCTCGTTTGATTAGGATTTCAAGTTCATTCACCGTGTTTTGCAGCGACGGATCAAGTTTGAGCTCCCTTTCGATCTTATCGACGGCGTGAATGACAGTGGTGTGATCCCTTCCACCAAAGGCTTCCCCAATTTCTGGCAGCGAACGATCCGTGAGTTCACGGATGAGGTACATAGCGATCTGCCTAGGGTAGGTGATATTACGGGTACGGCGCTTGGACTTCATATCCGATATTTTGATGGCATAGTGATCAGAGACCACATCCATAATCCCTTCCACTGTTACGGGCTTTTGGGGGGGAGCTTTTAGGATGTCCTTGAGGGCGCTGGCCACCATATCGAGTTCCAAAGGGACATTGTGCAAATTGCAGTGTGCTGTCACTCTAACGAGAGCACCTTCGAGTTCTCGAATATTTGATTGAACATGGGTGGCGATGTAGCTTAACACCTCATGGGAGATGACGAGGTTATCGTCAATGGCTTTCTTACGTAAAATGGCGATCCGTGTTTCTAGATCTGGCGGCTGAATGTCGGCAGTGAGACCCCATTCAAACCGGCTGCGCAAGCGTTCTTCTAAGGTAGGAATATCCTTCGGTGGACGATCGGATGAGATTATAATTTGGCGATTCGCTTCATATAAAGTGTTAAAGGTGTGGAAGAACTCTTCTTGGGTCGACTCTTTGCCTGCCACAAATTGGATATCGTCAACCAAGAGGATGTCAACATTGCGGTAGCGATTACGGAAGTCTACCATGGACTTCTTGCCGATGGCTAGGATCAGGTCGTTGGTGAAGGTTTCTGATGTCACGTAGACGACAGAAATGGTCGGATCTTGTTCTAGGGCATAATGGCCAATAGCGTGCATCAGGTGAGTCTTTCCTAGGCCCACTCCGCCGTAGAGAAAGAGGGGGTTATATGCCTTCGCCGGCCCTTCTGCTACAGCCAGAGAGGCTGCATGGGCAAAACGGTTGGAGTTACCAACAACAAAAGACTCAAACGTGTAGCGGGGGTTTAAGATAGAAGAAACTGGAGCTATATCCCGCGCTGGTAGCTCTACTAGAGGTAGGTCTTCTAGGATCGTCTGCCTCTGCCTAGGCATGGGCTCCTTCTCATACTCTCTCTCGCCTGGCGTAGAAAGTGATTTAACGCCCTTGGGGATTGTGAACTTGATGTCCCAGTCTCGATTAGCCACTTGCCGCAGGGTTTTTTGCAGAGGATTCATATAACGTGCTTCTACCCAGTCTTTCGTAAATTCGTTGGGAAACTCGACATGCAGCGTGTTGCCATCGAGCAATACCGGGTGGCTGTTTTTTAGCCAGGCATCGAAAGAACGTTCTGGTAGATCGGCGGACATGTTCTCCAGAACTTCATCCCATACCAACATTAATTGGTTCAGTTGTTCCATAAGGTAACCTCCCGGTAACTTGTTCACACTTCAATTCTTGATTTATCCACAGGTTCCTTCTTTTCTTGTGGCGAAAGGCACAAAGTACAAATTGTGTTATCCACAAGTGGAAGGGTCAAAAAAACCGGTTCTTGATCAATCATACGGCAGTTTATCCACAAATTCAACAGTTTATCCACAAAATAATGGAAACCCAGTTCACACCTGCCTTGCATAAAACCCGCAATATTTCTCCCCAAAGTTATACACAGATTGATCACAGGATCTTTATCGCTAGGAAAAAGAAAATGACAAAAGAAAAATCCGCCCAGCTAAAATGAGAGGATCAAAAGTTTTCCACAAGAGAAAAAAGGCGTTTGTCCACAGTTTATCCACATCGTGTGGATAAGATAGGGGCTCCCCAAGGGAGGATTGGCAACGAGAACAAGTGTTTAGATCAGTTATCCACAGGGGTGGGGATACTGGCCTGTGGATTTTGTGGCGAACTAGTAGTAGGCCAAGATGGTGGAGTGGAAGGCTTCTTTGCAGTATAATGAGTACAATCATCTGAAAGTTCAATTTTGAACAGGGGGAATGGATGAGGAGAGGGCGTATGTCTATGGAGGGTAGCCTAGAGTGCGGCTACTTCGCAGCGATCGATTGCTATTGACATGGTTTTGTAAAGTGCGATATAATCGCTTTGACTGTCGTTTGCTTTTGTTGTGAAAGGGGGAAGACTTGTGAAAAGGACATATCAGCCTAAGAATCGTAGAAGAAAACGCATCCATGGCTTTCGCGCAAGGATGAAGACTGCCGCTGGTCGCCGGGTTTTGGCTCGTAGACGGACCAGGGGCCGTATTGTTATTTCTGCATAAGTTTCTTGAGACCTTGTCGAAAGAACAAGGTGCCTAGACGCTCGGGAGGTTTTAACGTGGAGCGTTTGAAAAGCCCCAGGGACTTTAGCACAGTCTACACCCAGGGGAAACCAAAGTTTGGTAAATTTGTGGTAGTTTCTGTCCTACCCATGGATAGACAGGTCTCGCGGGTAGGTTTTGCTGTAGGCAAAAAGGTTGGAAACGCGGTAAAACGCAATACAATCAAGCGAAGGCTCAGGGCCATTATGCAAGGCCAGGCTGGACGTATTACTCCTGGCTTTGATGTGATCGTAGGAGCGAAGCAAAAGTCAAGCACTGCTAGTTTTCAAGATTTAGAAGCAGATTTATGCCGGGTGTTAAAGTACTCTGGTCTATTGGCCGCTCGCCGGAGTGGATCCACCAGGGTTGGTGAAGAGCATGCTTAAGGTGGCGCTCTTTTTCATTAGGGGGTATCAAAGGTTTGTTTCCCCGCTGTTGCCTCGAAGTTGCCGGTTTTACCCCACTTGTTCCGAATATGCAATCCGAGCCATCACGAAGCATGGATGGAAGGGCCTGTGGTTGGCCATGAAGAGAATTGGCAGATGCCATCCTTGGCATCCGGGAGGTTTCGATCCCGTTCCGTAGTCGATAGGAGGACTTTACCTTGATGGATTTTATTGCCGGGGCACTTGGCTCGGTGCTTGAACAAATTGTTTCGGTAACTCACAGTTACGGGCTCGGTATTATTCTTACGACCATTTTTGTGCGCTTACTCTTGTTTCCCCTCACGTTGAGCCAGAATAAGAGCATGGTTGCCATGCGGAAGATTCAGCCTGAATTACAGGAGATTCAAAAGAAGTATGCCAATAACAAGGAAGAACAGCAGAAGCTAACCGCGGAGCTTTATCAAAAGCATAAGATTAACCCCTTAGGTGGATGTTTGCCCATGCTTGTGCAGCTACCCATTTTGTGGGCGTTTTTCCGTGTTCTGCAGAATATTCCAGTAGATGAAACAGCCATTTTCTTAGGAATCTGGACACTCAGTGAAGCTGATCCATACTATATCTTCCCTATCTTAGCTGCAGCTACCACTTTCCTGCAAAGTAAGCTGTCCATGACTGGTGACGCGTCGCAAAAATCGATGTTGATTGTGATGCCATTGATGATTGGATTTTTCAGCTTGAGTCTACCCTCGGGCTTGGTCTTGTACTGGATTGTCGGCAATATATTCTCCATTGTGCAACAGATGTGGATCAATAAGTTGTATCCCGTGACATAAGGGGGTTTAATGATGAAGTCGATTGAAGTGGTTGCTCGGACGGTGGACGAAGCCATCGCCGAAGCGCTTCGAGAGATGCAAGTGGAGCGCGCTGATGTTGAGGTTACAATCTTAGAAGAAGGTAATAAAGGCTTCTTGGGGATCTTGGGTTCGAGACAAGCCAAGGTGCGCCTTGATAAGAAGATACCCGAATACGAGGTTAAGCTCGAGAAAGCTTTGCAGTTTATCCATGAGCTTTTTGGCCACATGGATCTTGATCCGAAGGTGACAGGCGAAGCTGACGAGGAGAGCATCAACCTGCGTATTGAAGGCGACGATTTGGGCATCCTAATTGGGCGCAGAGGGCAAACCCTTGATAGCCTACAATACATTACAAGCCTTGCTGTGAATCGTGAGGGCGGCGATTGGATGAGGATTAATCTCGATATTGGTGATTATCGCGCCAAACGCGAAGAAACCTTGCGTTCCTTAGCCCAAAGGGCGGCTGTGAAAGCGGAGTCTTCTGGTCGTAGAGTGGCTTTAGATCCGATGAACGCTGCCGAACGGCGTATTGTCCATCAGGAATTGCAGGAGTTTAGCGGCGTCGTAACCCAGAGTGAAGGTCAAGACCCGTATCGCCGTGTGATTATCTTGCCAGAGTAGACTGCGATTTAAGCACTTGGGGTGTTGCAGATGAACGAAACAGAGTTCATTGTGCACGCCCTTTTTTGTTTCGTGGTACAATGTAAGCTGAGGTGTTAGCTATGACATATTTAACCATTGCGGCGGTGGCCACCCCCCTAGGAGAAGGGGGTATAGGCATTGTTCGCCTAAGTGGTCCCGATTCTATCGCCATGAGCGATGCCATCTTTCGGAGCAAGCATGGCCAGGGATGGGTCGACGTGGAAAACTACAAGCTACGCTATGGTCACGTAGTGGATCCCCAGACGGGACGAACGGTGGATGAAGCTTTAGCCGTAGTGATGCGCGCTCCCCATTCCTATACCGCAGAAGACGTGGTCGAACTACAGTGCCATGGCGGTGTTGTTGTGGTCCAGGAGGTCTTAGCTCTCTGCTTAAAGCAAGGCGCCAGACTGGCGGAGCCAGGTGAGTTCACCAAACGTGCCTTCCTCAATGGACGGCTAGATTTGAGCCAGGCAGAGGCGGTCATTGATATTGTGCGCTCCCCAACCCGTCTTGGTTTGGAGGTAGCTGTGGACCAACTTGAAGGCAGCTTAAGCCGGAGGATGAAGGAACTGCAGGAGCGTCTCTACCAGATTGCCGTACAGGTGGAGGCAAGCATTGATTTTCCCGAAGATGAACTGCCAGAGATCGAACTCGCGGCCATGGAAGATGCGCTGCGGATCAGCGTAGCAGAAATCGCCGAGCTGCTGAGCACAGCCGATGACGGAAAAATCCTGCGGGAAGGTCTCAAGACAGTGATTACCGGCAAACCGAATGTGGGAAAATCGAGCCTCTTAAACACCTTGCTAGATGAAAACCGCGCCTTGGTCACGGACATCCCTGGGACCACCAGAGACAGTATTGAGGAAGTAGTCAACTTGCGGGGCGTACCTCTCCGTCTGATTGATACCGCGGGGATTAGGGAGAGCGGAGATTTGGTAGAGCGCCTGGGCGTTACCCGTAGTCTTGATCTCTTAGAGGAGGCAGACTTGGTTCTGCATGTTTTTGATCGGAGCGAAGCTCTCACAGAGGATGATTTTACCGTGCTGCGGCGCACAGAAAAGAGCCGGCGTATTGTGCTAATCAACAAGGTGGACTTACCACCCCTGTGGGATGTGGAGGCCCTTGGCGATTTGGCAGGGGCACCCTGTCTTGAGATGTCGCTGCTCAAAGGCAAACCAGAAGTGATCCAGCGCCTAACAGACGTTATCTTAGATCTTGTGGGCAGCGGACAAATCACAAGTTTTGCTGGTTCCCGGGCCCTGATTACCCGCACTCGACATAAACAGGCTCTGCAAGAAGCTCAGCTTGCTTTAGAAGAATCGTCGAACACACTAAAGCAGGGTCTTCCCCTAGATTTGATCGCAGTTGACTTGTATTCCGCCTTGGAGCACTTAGGAGAAATCACCGGCGAGACTGTGCGAGAGAACGTACTCGATCGCATTTTTGCCCAGTTTTGCATCGGCAAGTAGTAGGAAGGGGTGCGTTATGTCTCAAAGTTATGATGTAATTGTGGTCGGGGCCGGACATGCTGGAGTCGAAGCGGCTTTAGCCGCGGGCCGTATGGGCCATCGGGTCTTAATTCTGACCCTAAATTTGGATAACGTGGCCCTTTTGCCCTGTAATCCAAGTATTGGCGGATCAGGCAAAGCTACGTTAGTTCGAGAAGTCGATGCTCTCGGGGGTGAGATGGCCAAGAACTGTGACGCTACTCTGATGCAAATGCGGATGCTGAACACCAAGCGCGGTCCTGCCGTGCAATCCCTCCGGGTACAACTAGACCGCAAGCTTTACCAAAGACGGATGAAAAGCGTTCTGGAAACAGAAGAGAATGTGTTTCTCAAGGAAGGCCTGGTTACCGATCTCCTCGTCGAAAATGGATCCATCCAGGGTGTGGTGCTTCGGGGCGATGTGAAGATCCATGCTCCCACCGTGATCCTGGCCACCGGCACGTACCTCCGCTCCGTCGTTCACATCGGTGAACTTCAGTATGAGTCGGGGCCCCAAGGGCAGCATACCGCAGTGGCTTTAGCCCATGTCTTGGCTGAGTGGCTTCCGGTTATGCGCTTCAAGACAGGTACGCCCCCGCGGGTGAACTTGCGTTCCTTGGACTACAACTTGCTGCAGAAACTCCCTGGAGATAGCAATATTCCCGGCTTCTCTTTTGAGACAAAAAGCCTAGATATTGAGCAAGTTTCCTGCTGGGTCACGTATACCACCGCTGAGACCCACCGCATTATTCGGGACAACTTAGGACGCACCGCGATGTATAGCGGAGCGATTACTGGGGCCGGCCCCCGCTATTGCCCTTCTATTGAGAGTAAGATTGTGGAGTTTCCTGGTCGCGACAGCCACCAGATTTTTATTGAACCTGAGGGTTGGCAAACAAATGAGGCTTATTTGAGCGGTGTCTCCACGTCGCTTCCCTATGACATACAAGAAGAGATGCTAAAAACCATTCCCGGCTTCGAGCAGGTAGAGATTCTTCGCCCAGCTTACGCCATCGAATACGATTGCATTGATCCCTTGGCCCTCAGGGCTTCTCTGGAGAGCAAGGATCTAGCTGGCCTCTTCTTGGCTGGCCAGATTAATGGGACATCCGGTTACGAAGAAGCGGCGGCCCAGGGCATGCTTGCTGGGATCAACGCCTGCCGTTACCTTAGGGCTGAAGAGCCCGTGATGATTCCCCGTTCCCAGGGTTATATTGGGGTTCTCATTGATGACTTAGTTACCAAGGGTGTTACGGAACCCTACCGCATGATGACTTCGCGTTCAGAGTATCGCCTGTCCTTGCGTATGGACAATGCAGACGCCCGCCTCACTCCACTTGGCTACTCTTTAGGGTTAATCAGCGAGGAACGTTATGCCGCCTTCCAAGAGAAGCAGGAGCAGATAACCAGTGAGGTAGAACGCTTGAGCAAGACAACACTGGGTGGAACTCCCCGGGTCAATGCCAAGTTGCAGGAGCTTGGTACCGCCCCCCTTAAGCATGGGGTGACCTTAGCTGACTTGCTCCGCCGTCCTGAGCTGACCTACCAAGAACTACAGCACTTTACTGATTTACCTGAACTTCCCCCCTTGGTTCAAGAGCAAGTGGAAATTCAAGTGAAATACCAGGGCTACCTGGCTAGGCAAGAGTCGGCCATAGAACGATTTGAACAGATGGAAAAAAAGCTCCTGCCTCCTGCTCTCCCTTATCATGAAGTCAAGGGTCTTTCTCGGGAGGCCGCGGCTCGTCTTGGTGAAATTAGGCCTAGCTCCATCGGGCAGGCATCGAGGGTCTCCGGCGTAAATCCGGCAGACATTAGCGTCTTGCTGATCTATCTTGAACAAGAAGATCGGAGGGGCACAGAATGAGTTTTGAGCGAGAGGTCTTTCAAACTGCACTAGAAACTGGCCTGAAGGCCTGGGATTTAGAGGAGTTCACACCCTCCCTCCCCGCTTTTGCCGACTTTGCAGAATCGGTCGTCGAGACGAACCAGACGCTGAATCTGACTAGAATTGTGGAGCCGGAGGAAATGGCGATTAAGAATTTCCTAGATAGTCTAGCTGTCTTGCGTTTGGAGTGGCCTCAGTCGGTTAGCTGCCTTGATCTAGGTACAGGGGCTGGCTTTCCAGGGGTTCCGCTGGCCATTGTCAAGCGAGAGTGGTCCTTTGTCCTCCTGGATTCCCTCCGTAAGCGGCTCCGGTTCTTGCAGGGTACGGCGACGAGCCAAGGACTCACTAATCTGGGTACCTTGCATGCGCGAGCTGAGGATGCGGGGCAAGATAAAACCCATAGGCAGGGCTATGATCTGGTTTTAAGCCGTGCCGTGGCACATCTCCCGGTTCTCTTGGAGTTGGCTACCCCCCTGACGAGAGTTGGCGGCCGCTTTGTGGCCTACAAGGGGAGCGAAGCCGTAGCCGAACTCAAGGCAAGCTCGCAGGCTATGAAGGAGCTGAACCTTGATGTAGAACTAGTGTTCGATATTGACCTGCCCTTGGAGATGGGCGCCCGCACTCTCTTAGTCTTTCGTAAGCTCAGACCCACTCCCCCCTCCTACCCGAGAAAAGCGGGGATACCCAATAAGCAACCCCTGTAGTGCCAATCAACGGAGTCTGCCTCTTTTTTGTGAGGTGGCTCTTTTTGTTTTGCCTCGCGCCGGAAGGAACTGGGCTTTCGATACAGAACTAAAAGAGTAATTGGGAATGGGGTGAGGCCGTGAAATTGACAGAGGTACTCTTGAATCGCAAACGTTCCGAAGGGCCCAGTGTCGAAGGCTTTGATAGCTGGAGCGAGGCCGTCCAGGCGGTTCCAATTCACTTAGTAAGCGCCGGGAAGTACCAGCCGAGGCAGGGGTTTGACGAAGGAGCTCTGGCAGAATTGGCAGAGTCCATTAAGACCCATGGTCTCTTGCAGCCCGTGGTTGTCCGTAGGGGGACAGTCGGCTATGAACTGATCGTCGGCGAGCGTCGACTTAGGGCCTGCAAGAGGCTGGGCTGGGAAGTAGTCCCTGCTATTATCCGGGAAGTGGAAGATCGGGAGGCTGCGGAACTGGCGCTGATCGAAAATCTGCAGCGCAGTGACCTCCATGTCTTTGAGATTGCAGAAGGTTACGAGAGGTTGTTGACGGAATTCTCCCTAACCCAAGAAGAGCTCGGGACTCGGCTTGGTGTTAGCCAGGCCAACGTCGCCAACAAGATTCGCTTACTGAAGTTGCCGCCAGAGATTCGGAAGATTATTTCCCGGGAAATGCTGAGTGAGCGACATAGCCGCGCACTTCTGCGGCTCGCTAGTGCCGAACAACAAATGAAAGTTTTACAAACAATTGTTCGGGATGACTTGAGTGTCAAGCAAACCGAAGAGTTGGTGACATCTCTCATTCATCCTGGAAGGCCTAAGGTCAAGGGAGATAAACCGGTGCCAAAACGGAAGTTAATCATCAAGGATCTCCGCCTCTTTACGAATAGTGTAAAGCAGCTGACCGATACCTTAGAGTCTAGTGGACTTGTGGTCAAAGTTGACGAGCGAGAAGACGAGGAAGTCTATGAGCTTGTGGTCACAGTGAAGAAGAAACCAATTGGGGGTGGGACAAATGGCTAGAGTAATTGCCATCATTAATCAAAAAGGCGGAGTCGGCAAGAGCACTACCGCGGTGAACTTAGGTGCATACCTGGCCTTAGCAGGCAAAAGGGTCCTTTTGGTGGATGTAGACCCCCAAGGGAATGCGTCGAGTGGAGTGGGGATTGAGAAGCGAAAGGTCCATCGGTGCATGTACTCGGTCTTGATTGAGGGAGAGAAAATTGAACGCATTATCGAACCGACGGCCATTGAGAACTTTCACGTGGCGCCGGCCACCATTGATCTGGCGGGAGCGGAGATTGAGTTGGTCTCCACGATCTCCAGGGAGTTTCGCTTGAAGAAGGCCCTTGAGCTGGTACGGAATCGTTATGACTATGTAGTGATTGACGCTCCTCCCTCTCTAGGACTCTTGACGGTCAATGGCTTAACTGCCTCAGACTCCGTCTTGGTCCCCATTCAATGCGAGTACTATGCCTTAGAAGGTCTTAGCCAATTAGTGAGTACCATTGCCATGGTGCAGGAGCACCTAAACCCGACCCTGGAGTGGGAAGGTGTTGTGATGACCATGTACGATGTGCGTACAAACCTATCGCAACAAGTTATAGAGGATGTGCAGACCTATTTCCAAAATACGGTTCGCGTCTATAAATCGATCATTCCCCGCAATGTTCGTTTGGGTGAGGCACCAAGCTTTGGCCAACCCATTGCCCTCTATGATCCTAAGTCCAAGGGAGCCGAAGCCTATGAAAGATTAGCGCGGGAGGTGTTAGGCTCGTGAGCACACAACGACTGGGAAAAGGATTGAGGGCCTTAATCCCTGAGATAGAAGAACCAGGGAGTCAAGCTGGGATTGAAGAACTTGCTTTGGATCAAATCCAAGCCAACCCCTTTCAGCCCAGAGAGCACTTCGATCCAGACAAACTAGAAGAGTTGGCAGTCTCTATTCGGGAATATGGTCTGCTAGAGCCAATTTTAGTGCGTGAACGGGGAGATAAATACCAATTGATCGCTGGTGAACGCAGGGTTCGAGCTGCGGAGTTAGCCGGTCTCAAGAAAGTTCCAGCCCTGGTGCGTGATTTTGACGACGTCGATATGATGAAGGTAGCTTTGGTGGAGAATCTGCAGCGGGAGAATCTAAACCCCATCGAAGAAGCAGAGGGTTACCAGCGGTTGATAGACGAGTTTAGTTTTACCCAGAATCAAGTGGCTACGGCCGTTGGTAAGAAGCGCCCTTCTGTGGCTAACTCCTTGCGACTCTTAAATCTAGGCTATGCAGAGAAGCAGATGGTTCAGGATGGAAGAATATCCACGGGTCATGCCAAAGTCCTCTTGGGCGTCGGCGATGCGAAAAAGCGCACACAGCTGGCTAACAGGGTGGTCAAGGAAGACCTCAGTGTCCGCCAATTAGAGGATCTACTGAAGAAACCGAAGGGTGTTCCACGTGGAACACTGAAGATCAAGAGCCCCGAGCTGGTGGATTTAGAGGACAATCTGCAACGCATCTTCGGGACAAAGGTGTCCATGAGCTACAAAAAAGGTGTTGGACGTATCTCTATAGACTACTATTCCGATGAGGAACTAGAGAGACTTCTGGAAATGATGAATAGGATCTAAATAAGGAGTGTTCCACGTGGAACACTCCTTTAGAAACAGTCCATATCTGCTAAACCGTCTGCCAGGAGCCAGGAGCTGCCTCCACTGCGGAAAGATGATTGGCTAAACACATTGTCAAAGCTTCTGTGATAACATCCGCCATCTGCATCACTAGGCTAAGGCGGGTGTTTTGTAATACCACATGCTCCATAAACCCAGCCACATTCACAACACCGATGATGTGGTAATGGCCTACCGTTGGGAGTTGTTTACTAACCCCCGTCCCAGGATGCAAGGGGCCTTTCTTCACGGAAATGTAGCCAATGCTTTTGACCCTACCTAAACAAGCGTCGATGGCTATGATCGTGCTTTCACGGCCATCTTGGTTGATTCGGCCTATTGTTTCGTCAAGATTAAGGGCGTGTACTGGATGGTGGATCGTTCCGTGTACAGCCACGCTACTAGGTAGGAGTCCTTCTTCTTGTCTCTTAACTAAGGCAGATCCAATGAAGGGGCCTAAAGCGTCTCCTGTCGAGCGATCTGTGCCCACACAGACAATGTCTACATAGGGTTTTAACTGCAAAGAAGCCAATGTCACCGCGAGATTTGCCGAAGATAAAGGATCACCAAAATGAGTTCGTCCCACTATGTCGGATTCAAAAAACATGCTCCACCTCCAGGGAGTAAACTTGTCTTAGTTTATGCACCCTTGGTACAGTTTATGCACAAAAAGTTCGGCACATAGCAATCCGTCTGCCCGAATAGGCTCTAGGGGGGTGGTGGTGTGAGCTTGTGGTCCGTTATAGCCCTGTACATTGCAGGGATGATTGGGGCTGGATTTGCCTCTGGTCAAGAACTGGTCGTATTTTTCGTAAGCTACGGAAAACAAGGCCTAGCTGGGATCGCCCTGACCATCTCCCTGCTCACACTGGGCACGGCACTCATTCTTGAGGTTTGCGCCAGACACAACATCTCTTCGTATGCGGAGCTTTTTTCCCTTTTTGGCCCGAGCGTCGCAAAAGCCTTTGACTGGCTTTATTCCGTGTTTCTTTTGATCGGAACCAGCGTCATGCTAGCGGGCATAGGTGCTCAAGGATCTACTGCGCTACCCAAGCTTATGCTCCAGTTCGGTACGGTGCTACTGATCCTGGCAGCCCTTTATAAAGGGGCCGTCGGCGTTAGCAAAGTGAGCGCCTACTTGGCACCATGTCTAGTAATCATCCTTTGCGCCTTGACCTTTGAATACCTCCCTGGAGTAGGCGAGCGCCTGCTTGACCAGGATTCTTGGGCTTCCTTGGATGCTGGTACCCTTTATGCCTCCTATAATCTCGGTTTCTCCCTGGCGGTCCTGGCCAGTGTTCAGCCCTACCTCAAGACAAAGAAAGAACGCTGGATTGCAGTCTTGGTCGGCAACCTGGTTCTAGGAACCAGCATGGTTCTGCTTTTCTTGGCCCTCTCCACCCTGGGTCAAGACGGGTTGCAGTCGGCCTTTCCCTTGCGTGAGCTGGTGGTTTCCCGGGGGCCCCTCGCTTTACGAGTTTATCAGGTCATGCTCTGGGGGTCCATGTATTCAACGGCGCTAGCCCATTTGTTGGCCTTGGTGAGCCGTATGCAGAGCTTGGCACACATGACTTGGGGCAAGGCAACCCTCTTAGCTACTGGAGCCTCTCTTGCCCTATCGCATCTGGGCTTTGGGCCCCTCATTAGGATAGCTTACCCCATTCTTGGCTTGGCCGGGCTTTGGATCTTAGCCAATCTCGGGCGCATCCTCCTATTTGATCGGAAGGCATAAGGATGGCAATTTCCTACGCTCTTAGGTATAATGGAAGCACTTATGAGCGAAGGTGGTGGCCTGATGACACCCGAAGTCGACAAACTGTATGAAGAGGCGTTAGTGCACTTGGAGGCCTGGGAGCTCGATTCCGCGGAAGAATGTCTGCGCAAAGTAGTAGAATTGGATCCAGAGCATGCCCATGGATATAACAAGTTAGGGGTCGTCTATGCTCGGCGCAACGATTTGCGGCAGGCCGAAGACTGTTTCAACCAAGCGCTGGCCCTTGACTCCCAACTGGCAACCGCACACTCGAACCTCGGCAATATCTATGCCGAGCATGGTTGGATAGATCGGGCCAAAGCAGCCTATGAGCGCGCCCTAGCCCTTGATCCAAGTAACCCGACGGCCATGCATAACCTCGGGGTCTTGTACAGGAAAAGTGGAAAGATCGGTCGAGGCGTCGACTTGATGAAACAAGCGTCCAAGTCAGAGCGCCATAGATTCCGCGATGAAACTCGGCGCAACCCAAAGAGCCGGCGCATCGTGAGTGTTGGTTGGGCTGTACTGATCGTAATTGGGCTAGCCCTTTTCTATCTTCTCAGCCGATGAGTATCCACATAGTTATCCACAGCGGTTGTGGATACTGTGCATAACTACGGATAAAACCCCAGCTAGAGACCACTTGCCGAAGTTTATTAGCGTTATACCGGCCGCCGTCGTTTGCGATGCCAAATAAGAATCATTGTCTTTTGCCGAGCTTTTAGAATGGGATCCATAATCTTCTTGAGCAAGAACATGTTCTTATCCCCCTTACAGACTCGAATCGTTGCCCCATATTATATCCTCAGAAGAAGAATGTGTGACAGAAGGAAACTGGTTTCCCATGGAGAAAGAGTTAGTGTCCGATGATAAGGATCACCAAGAATTGAGAAAGGAGATGGACAGTTGAAACAAACTCCATTAACAGCTAGACACCGTGCCCTTGGGGCCAAGATGGTGGACTATGCAGGGTTTGAGATGCCTGTACAGTATGTTGGGGTTTTGGAGGAACACAATACGGTGAGGACGAAGGTTGGTATTTTCGATTTGACCCACATGGGCGAATTCGAATTGACCGGCCCGGGTGCCCTAGATACCGTAAATTATGTTACCACCAACGATGCCAGCGTTCTTAAGGAGGGTGAAATTCAATACAGCCCTCTCACCAATGAAAACGGTGGGTTTATTGATGATATCCTGGTGTATCGTACAGCTGACGGTTTTTGGTTGGTCGTCAATGCATCTAATGCAGCGAAAGACTATGCCTGGATCAAGGCCAACCTCC
>Ga0265293_10005212_pt1 | contig 21975 bp, 16 predicted proteins | sample Munlanlewell138R_FD_192505 | JGI IMG/M metagenome (GOLD analysis project Ga0265293, IMG submission 192505) | Leachate microbial communities from a municipal landfill in Southern Ontario, Canada - Leachate well 138R | ecosystem: Engineered > Solid waste > Landfill > Unclassified | place: Canada... | reverse complement strand
GAGGTTAAGGCAGGGGCATTGTTTTTATTCAGGAGACAGTGGGAATAAAGCTCCTTTAATGAAAGGAAATTATTCTCCAGCTCGGAATTCATTGCCTCTACAATGCTTGGCAAATGGGCAACCCTGTCCGGCCTTACATCAAGCTGATCAATTAAATCCTCTATAAGAAAAGCAAAGCGCCCTAAAATTTTTGTGCCATATCCCACGGACCTTGTACAAAGTGCAAGCTCTACCAGAATGTGCAGAGAATCAATATAGTTGCTCTCATCAATTTCTTTAAGTCTGGAATTAACTATGTTTGAATAATAAATAAAAGATATCTGTTCCAAAAGGGAATCAATTGTTATAAAGTGAAAAAGAACTTCTCCTTTATTTTTTATTTCAGAAATAGTAATCTCTTCAATAAATTTTTTTAAATAGTAACGCACCCTTCCCAAAGATATATCAATCCAGTCCTGTTCACTCAAACTCTCTTTAGCACCATTTATATAGGAAATAGCCTTCTTGAATGATGGAAGGGTTCTGATTTCATTAGTAATCAGTCCTTCAAGATTGGCTTCAATTACTTTAAAAAAAGCCTCTCTGGAAAGATGATCCCTCTCGTCACCTCTGTCTGACCAGGCGATTTTCAACCGCTCTTTCAGATTAATCAGCTCCTTAAAAACATCAGACTCCAGAAGATCATCCTTATCTTCCCTGGTGGCATTGATAACAGTACTCCCTTCTATCATTGCTGAGGGTTTGGAAGATTTAAGGAAATCATCAAGCTTTTCAATTTTTACAATAAGCTGCTCAGAAAGGTGCTGGTGTGTAAGGCGCCTTATGTCAGATGCAATAGATCCAAAAACCTCATTATATCTCAATTCTGCATCAAAATCGTGTGCAATATCGCGAAGCTCGGTTATATCAATGCCATAAATATTAAACTTGGGTATAAGCCTTATAAGTTCATAAATTATAGAATAAAGCTCCTCAAAATCACTGCCATTATATTTATCAAGAAAGGCAATTACAGAGGATTCCAGGTCACCAAGGGATTCGGTTTTTGAACCCTTAAGGCTGCCCCTTGTTTTCAGCTCAAAGCGGATAAAAAGGACAATATCCACAAGCCTTTCCCTTATTACAGCAGAGTTTTTTTCCCCGCATAATCTCATCAAAACAGTGCTTGCATCATCAACAAGCTTAAGGTCATCACAGGTTTCTGAAAATATATCCATTTAATACCCCGCTAAAATTAAAATTTAAAGTTTTAAATATAAAAAGCAGGGAGTCAATAAAATTATCATTATATTTTGTTTCAAATTATTAATGTCTTTTTATTGACATAAATAGCAAATATATTCAATTTGAATTAATTTAAACAACAATATTATGACTCTAATCACTTGTCTAATATCTTGAGAGGATAATAAAAATATGAGTAAAAAGAAGATAGATGTAATGATAACAGCATTTCGTGACGGATTCCAGTCTGTATTTGGAGCACGGGTTTTTACTGAAGATTTCATGCCTGCTGTTGAAGCTGCTAAAAACGCCGGAATAAAACATTTTGAATCAGGTGGTGGGGCCATGTTTCAGTCCCCATATTTTTACAGCAATGAGGACTCATTTAAAATGATGGACAGGTTCCGTGAAGTTGTAGGATCTGATGTTAATCTGCAAACCCTTGCAAGAGGGGTAAATGTTGTAGGCCTGGAATCACAAAGCAGCGATATAATAAACCTCCATGCAAAGCTTTTCAAAAAACATGGAGTAACAACAATAAGAAATTTTGACGCTCTAAATGATGTAAACAACCTTATCTTTAGCGGGAAGTGTATAAAAGATGCTGGCCTTAAACACGAAGTTGCAATCACACTAATGTCCCTGTCCCCTTTCTGGGAAAACATAAATTATGTTCACACACCCCAGTTCTATGTTGACACACTAAGGAAAATTCTTGATGCAGGAATAGACTATGATTCTGTCTGTTTTAAAGATGCATCTGGCACATCCTCACCTAAAACTGTATATGAAACAATAAAAATGGCAAAGGCCATGCTCCCTGAAAATACCCATGTCCGGTTCCACACGCACGATACAGCAGGAACAAGCTCATCCTGTTATGAAGCAGCCTTAAGGGCAGGGGCAGATGGGATTGACCTGTCCATGGCACCTGTTTCAGGAGGAACATGCCAGCCTGATGTGATAACAATATGGCACGCACTCAGGGGAACTGAATATGACCTTGGAGTAGATATAGAAAAGCTGATGGAAGCTGAAGAGATATTCAAAGAGTGCATGAAGGATTACTTCATGCCCCCAGAAGCAAAAGCTGTTGAACCAACAATACCATTTTCGCCAATGCCAGGCGGAGCATTAACTGCAAACACCCAGATGATGCGGGATAACAATGCAATGGGAAGATACGCTGAAGTAATTAAAGCAATGGGTGAGGTGGTAAAGCGGGGAGGATTTGGCACATCTGTTACACCTGTTTCCCAGTTTTATTTTCAGCAGGCTTACATGAATGTAATGGTAGGGTCATGGAAAAAAATAACAGACGGCTATGGCAAGATGGTGTTAGGTTACTTTGGGAAAACACCAATAGAGCCTGATCCTGAAATTGTAAAAATTGCATCAGAGCAGCTTAAGCTTGAACCAACAACAAAAACACCCCTGGAAATTGATGATGCCAATCCCAAAAAAGGGATTGAAGCAGCTAAAAAGGCACTTGCTGAAGCTGGTATTACAGACTTTTCTGATGAGAATATATTTATTGCTGCAGCATGCGGAGCAAAGGGCATTGCATTCCTTAAAGGAGAAGCAACAATTGGTGTAAGAAAAAACAATATGCAGGCAAAAACCCCTGTTAAAAAGGAAGAAATAAATACATCAAAAATTAACAACTACACTGTTATGGTTAATGGGAAAAACTTTGATGTGGAAGTATATGAGGAAACTGCTTAAGCAGAATAAAAATTACAGCGTAAGTTTAAAATAACAAAATCGCCACATCTATAAGCGTGCGCCATACCGGGCGCACCTACAAACCCCGCTTAAATGCGGGGTTTTAATTTAATCAATACCTGTTTCTAAACAACAATTCAAATCACATAAGACTTTTGTAAATATCAACCATCTGCTTAACTGCACCAGGCCAGGTAAACATCTCCTCAACCCTGTTTATGCCAGCCTCAGCCATTCTTTTAAGCTTTGCCCTATTATCAATAATACTGTTAATCGCATGTGCCAGCTCTTCATGGTTACGGGCTGGAACAACAATACCAGCATCCCCAACAACCTCCGGCAAGGCACCGCCATCGCTTGCTATAACAGGAACACCACAGGACATGGCCTCTGCTGCAGGGAACCCAAACCCTTCATAAACCGAAGGCACAACAGCAATGGCTGATCTGGAATAAAGCTGAACAAGCCGCTCTGTTGATGCTGTGCCTTCAAATAAAATTCGTCCCCTTAAATCCAGCTTGTCAATGAGCATATTGGTTATTTTTCTGTGGGGTGCACCGCCATCAACCACAACCAGCCTTACATTGGGCTTTACAAGCTTCATGGCTTTAAGAAGATAGACAAAGCCCTTTTTGCCATCTTCAATGTTTCCCACAAAAATAATATCATTTTTATTTTTCTCAACTTTAGCTGGGTAAAAAATACTTCTGTCTATTCCATTATAAACAACACTCTGCTTTTCCAAAGGCACGCCAAAATCGCGGTTATTCATTATTCTGGAATCTTCAGAAACTGTAATTATATGATCAAGCCTTTTGGAAACTATACTCTGCATCATTGTTGGATAAAACATTACAAATCTCATTTTTTTTACAAATGAACCTGAACGCTCCAGCACAGTACGCAAATCAACAGAAAGGGGATGATGAATAGTAGAGATCACAGGTATTCCCATAGCTTTCATAAAAAGCATGCCATATCCCAAAGACTGGTTGTCATGTATAATATCAAAGTTATATTTTTCATAAAGCTTTCTTAAAAGAAAAAAGGATCTGTATCCAAATGAACTTATTTCAGAAAAAGCCCCAAGCCTGCTGTGCATGTACTCATAAGCATCAATGGGATTAAAGATTTTAAAAGGATTTTCCCTGCTTAAAAAATTAAGTCCCCTTTTTACATAATACTCTTCATTATGAATTTTATGAACAATTACGCCCTTCATCTTATCAGGGTATGGAGGTCCTACAACAGCATGAACCTCATGTCCCTGGGCATATAGCTCTTCTGCAATATATTTAAGATAAATTCCCTGACCACCTGAATAGGGATTACCCCTGTAACACAAAAGACAAATTTTCAAGATTTATTCCCAAACCCGTTATTTTCATATATTTTACCCATTGTAATAACTCTGGAAGGATCAAGCTCCTTAACAACCTGCGCAGGATTGCCTATAACAACCGAATTAGGAGGCACATCCTTTCTTACAACAGAACCTGCACCCACTATTGAATTTTCTCCAATCCTTACGCCTTTACATATTATAGCTGAATCACCAATCCATACGCCTTTTTCAAGAATAATAGGCGCAGTAGCTCCTGGGGAATCCGTACGATCATAAATATCATGCCAGTCAGCATCTGTTAAATAGCAAAAATTTGCAAGCATGCAGTCATCACCAATCTCCACTCTGGATGCGCTGCTTATACGCACCCCATTCATGATAAGAACATTGTCTCCAATAATTATATTACCCTGGTGTCCATTAAATGATATTGTAGTTAAATTTGTCCTGGAGCCATCTGCCCCAACAATAGTAACATTTTTGCCAAGATGAATATTAGGCCCATACACTACAACATTCCATATCCCCCATACAACAGGGTGTGCTTTTATAGACGCAAATTTTTTACGGAATTTTTTATAGTAGTATTCAGTTTTATACTTAAAAATTAATCTTCCTAAAAAAGTAGATTTTTCCTGATCATTAAACATAATCCACCTTCAAATAATACACCTGCCAAAAAGCAGATTGAAATTATTTTATATTTATTTTATCCCCAAGAAATTTTGGAGTTTCCTTTATTATATGAATATCTATAAGAGCCTTTATTCTGGCAAAAACTTCCCTTATGCGAATCTTGATGCTTCCAGGCTCATAGCTGTTTGCAGCATTAAAGCCCACAACATCCATGCCATGTTTGCGACCTATGTAAACCCCTCGTTCATTATGGAACTTCTGTGAAATAAGAGTAATTGAATTTTGCTCAAAAACATCTTTGGCTCTTACAACTGAATCCAGGGTTCTGAAACCTGCATAATCAGGAATAATTTTATCCTCAGGAACCCCTCTTTCCACAAGGCTGGCAATCATGACCTTTGGCTCATTATAGTAAACTTCCCTGTTATCACCGCTTGCTATAATATACTGGATTTTCCCTGATTTATAAAGCTGGGCAGCAGCATCAAGCCTTTGCGTAAAATAGGGATTTACTCCGCCCTCTGGCCTGTACTTGCTTGTTCCAGGAAGCAAACCGCACTTATTGAAGGGAACTTTATTTATATCATTAAAAATATATACTGATGAATAAACTGTAATATAAATATCAGGTGTAATTATAAGTATAATTACAAAAATAAAAAAGTATAATAAACGTTTGATTGCTCTAACAAGACCTTTCACAAATGCAGCCTGTTATATCTTTTCTTTTAACAATAAAATCTGTTTTTCAATTTCAGCAGATGAAGTGCTCCCTTTGGAAAGCTTTCTTTCAGTTGATTTAACAGGATCAAGAACCTCAAGAATATCCTCTTCAAAAACATGAGAGAATGTTCGCAATGTTTCAAGGCTTAAAGAAAAAAAATCGCTCATTTCCTTTTCACAGTATCTTACAATGTTCCCGGATATTTCATGGGACTCCCTAAAGGGCAGACCTTTTTTTACAAGATAGTCTGCCAAATCAGTTGCAGTGGAATAGTTGCTGTAAACAGCCTCCCTCATTCTTTCCCTGTTTATTGTGACTGTTGAAAGCATTTCATTCATTCCTTCAAGAGCAAGAACCACTGTGTCAATAGAATCAAAAAGCGGTTCCTTGTCCTCCTGCATGTCCCTGTTATAGGTCATGGGAAGGCCTTTAAGAATAGTAAATAAAGAAAAAAGATTCCCGTAAACCCGACCTGTTTTACCACGAATAAGTTCAGCCACATCGGGATTTCTTTTTTGTGGCATAATGGATGAACCAGTTGTAACAGAGTCGTGGAGCTTAATAAAACCAAATTCAGAGGTAGACCATAAAATTATCTCTTCACTAAGTCTGGAAAGATGCATGCCTAAAACAGATGAAAAGTAAAGGAAATCAAGAACAAAATCCCTGTCACTAACAGCATCCATGGAATTATATATTATTTCATCAAAGCCCAGCTCTTTCATGAGAAAATCCCTGTCATTGGGATAGTTTACACCAGCCATTGCCCCGCATCCCAGAGGGAGCCTGTTAGCGCTCTTTACTGCACTATCAAGCCTGTCCCTGTCACGAACAAGCATCCAGGCATAGGATAAAATATGATGGCTAAAACGCACAGGCTGAGCCACCTGTAAATGCGTGTATCCTGGCATAAGTATAGTTATGTTTTTTTCAGCAAGATCAACAATTGTACTCAGCAGCCTATTTAAAAGCTCCCTTATATTACGGGATTCATCAACAATATACATTCTTACATCAAGAGCAACCTGGTCATTTCTGGAGCGCCCTGTATGGAGCTTTTTTCCAGCCTCACCAATTCTTTCTGTAAGCACAGCCTCTATATTCATGTGAATATCTTCCCTGGAATCAAGAAACGGGAATGTACCATCTTCTATCTCTTTTTCAATGATTTTAAGACCATTTGTTATATCCTCAAGTTCCCTGTCACTTAAAATGCCTATTCTGTTAAGCATGGAAGCATGGGCAATGGAGCCCCTTATATCCTGTTTATAAAGGCGGGAATCAAAATGAACTGATTTTGAAATTCTCTCTGTTACATCCGAGGCTTTATCAGAAAATCTGCCACCCCAAAGTTTTTTCTGTTTTTCATGAGACACGGTGATGACTCCACTTATAATATTAAGTTTTTAGACAATTATAGGGGCTAACCAAAAATCAATTTTTTATCATACAACTGATTCAATCAGGAGATTCCGGTATTTGAAAAAGATTGAAGCAGCAAAACCGGAATGACAAACACAGATAAACCCAACCTTTTAAACAGCCCCATAAAATCTTCCGGAACCAGGATTCAAACAGTTCATGTTAAAGAGGAGTTATACAGTTTGTTTAGTCAATTATGTTTTCAAGAAGAATTTCAATATATTTATCTATATTGTTTATTGATTCCATAATTTCATATTCAAGAATATCCGCAAGGCTTATCATATCATTGTTTTCCATAACTTCAAGGGTATCATGAAGAAGGCTTTGAAGCTCCCTGTTTTTATCATCAAGTGAAACATCATCTATCACTATTTCTCTTAAATCAATATTAAATACAGGAGCAATCTGATAACAGGTTCTGGTAAAACTAAACATAAAGTCAATAAACTGAAAAAGCTTTTCTGCTGCCTCATCATCCTTACCAGTCTGATAGGCAACAGCTGTTTCCTCAAGATTTTTTATCTGTTCAGGAAGCACTGTGCGAATATCTTTAAGGGAAACAATAAGTGTATCAGGAGAATCTATGCTCTCTGTAATAAGACGCTTCATCTCCTCACTCACCATAAATATTGCATAAATTTCTTTTAAATTATGAAACAGGGTATCATCAAGGTGAGGAATTTCATTCTCCTGATTTTCTGCAAGGAATGTATTTATGGTGCGCTTCATTTCTACAAGAAGATCAACATAGTAGTTTACATTTTTATCCCTGAAATTAATTTCACTCATATCCATATTCAAAAGATGACTTACTGTAGAAAAAACCTCCTGTAGCCACTCCATTCCAGAAACAAGATCCTCAAGCTCATCAGCATCAGCTCCCTGCTGCCTGATTTCAACCATATAATCAATTACTTTGTCACAGTAAATAATTGCCTCATTAAGAGTTTCATAAACAACATCTGCCCTTGACTGAACCAGGCAATTCAAAACAGATACCCCTTCAATAGAAAGATCTGGAATTTCTTCAAGCCCAAAGTAATTGCCATCAATATCAATTCCAATAAATATAAGTGCTCTTGAATTTGCCCATTGAGATATTGAGTCAACAACATCTTTTATGGTTTTTTCATCTTCAAGCTCTATTTCAACAGGGTAATTATTGATCTGAATTTCCATTCAGCCCTCCATAAAATATTTATTAATCCTTTTTCTGGTTGCCCATCTGCTGATTCATCCATTCCTGCTGGCTTTTTGAACTTGAAATAGATTTTTCCATAGTTGCAAACTTCTTTCGCAGCTTTTCTTCAAACTGCTTAAGATGAACTTCCTGTCTTTGAATCCTTTCATTTGCCATTTTAATAGAATTATCTTCAAGCTCAATTTTAGTCTCTATAATATTTTTTCCAAAGGATATATAGGGATCAAGGGTTCGAGTAAAGGTAAAAGCCATTCCACTGTTCACCCTGTTGTCACCTTCATAATCTGAGCCAAAAAACATGTGCACTCCTTCCGGGTTATTTACTATTGCATTTCTAAGCTCAGCTTCGTCAATTACAAGCTTCCCATCCTGTATGCTTTCCCAGCTTGAATTAATTCTGCCTGTAGAAACTCCCATCTGGGAAAACATTTTTACAGGGTTTTCAGCCCTGCTCTGATAAGCCCCTGAAACAACCCCTTTCAAGGCGCTTTCAAGACGAAGAATAGTTGTGTCACCAACGAAAATACCGCTTTCATCAAGCCTTCCTGATTCTCCCGGTTTATCAATTTTTACAGCCTTTGTTATTTTTTTATGAAAATCAAGATATTCATTATACGCTTTTACAAAATTTTTTATTCTTTCAATAGGCTTTTCTATATCATGGTCGGTTTTGATTTCAACAGGATGCTCCGATTTTCTTTTAAGATCAATTACCAGTCCTTTTACAATATCATCAAGATCCCTGTTTCTATCTCTTTCAATTTCAATACCATCAACTTTTACAATTGCATTTTTTGCTTCATCTAAAACATTTTTTAATTCAAATTCCCCTTCACTTTCTATTGGAGTTGAAAATACAGGTTCTTTAAAAACAGTCCTGCCCTTGTTTGAATAAAAAATAACATGTGAAATTTTTTTCCCTTCAAAATCTTTTCCAAGAGGAATTTCCTGGGCTTTAGCAGCATCAGAATCCAGAGAGTATATTTTTTCAATCCTGTTGCCTTCTTCAAAGGACACAACACCAATTCCTGTTAAGCTGTCAAACTTGCGGGTTTCCTTTTCATCAAGGGGTCTTATCCTGGAAATATTATAGCTATGCAGCTTTATGCCCTTGATAATAATTTCTTCTTTAGGACCTATTTCTATCTTGTATGGTACAGGCTCCTCTGCCTCTTCTTCACTATATTCAAAATTAAAATTTAAAACTGTATTTTTGGAAATATCAACAGATAAGGGAAGCTCATACTCCTGCCACAAAAGTCCTTCTATAGTAAGGGATTTACCATCACTTGAAACTTCTGCAGAGCCATCAGGATTTTCAACTTTTACATCACCCTGATAGGATGAAACAAACCTTCTGTCAAACACCAGAGGAGCATCATTGCTTTTATCATTTTTTTTCCCTGTAATAAGACCTGCTGCTTTTAAAAGTTCCTCTGCACCTGAAATTTTAATTGTACCTTTTTCCCCTGCTGTTTTAGATGTGAGTGAAATTATATGATTATTTCCAGATGTTTTAACATAACTCACAGAAACAAGGGATGAAGCCTCTTCACCAATAGCATCAGCAAAAGCTTTAAGCTTCCCTCCTCTGAAACGCAGAGGTTTTGATTCTTCATTAACTTCTATAATCACTCTCCCGGAAGGGAGCTTTATATCACCATCAATACTGTCAGTTGTAATTTTATGGTTAGATGCCACTTCAAGCACCTCTACAAAAGAAGCACCTACATCAGCATATTTGGTTGCAGTAACATCAAGAACCGAAGGGTCAGATGAGATCGATTTTTTTTCCTCATAGGAAGCCCTGAAGCCATAAAGATCCTTGGCCTTTGAATCAAGGTCTTTCAGTTGTGAGCTGAGAAGAGTAAGCACCTCTTTTTTATGACTATTAAGGCTCTTACTTTTTTCAAGTTGTCTTATAGGCTGCGATTCAAACTCAACAAGTTTGTTTATAATAGAATCAGTATCTATTCCGGAAGCCATTCCACCCATTGTAACAGGCATTTTGATCCTCCATATATGAGTCTTAATAGAATAAGACCAGAAAGCCGACTAATATGTTACAGTCAAACATACATGCCTGAATAAATAATAATTGATGTAAAGGAAAAAATCAAAAATTCAGGCACACCTTATTCTACGAATAAATTATCGGCATAAACGAAAAAAAGCTTAAGAATTATGTGACATAAAATAAGATTTTTATCATTCAGGCAAGCCAAAAGTGGATTTATAAGCAGAAAAGTACATAGAAATATCCCTGCCTGTATTTCAAGGTGTTTAATTGCAGTAGAAAAAGCAGTTAAAAAATCAAACTATCTTGATTCATCAACAAAAAGCCCAAGATATTCCTGAAAATGCTCCAAAAGCTTCATTGAGTACTTTGCAGGTATTTCACGAATCACTTCATTAGTATCAGAATTTATCACCTTTATTATAACCCTGTTGGTTTTATCATGAAATGAAAACTGGACTTTCTCATTAAAATTTTTAGCAATACTATTAAGATTTTTCACCACTCCTTCAACATCCATGTTTACAGACTGGTTCTGAACGCTATGATCTGTTTCACTGTTTTCGCGCTCACTCCTGTCCAGCACGCTCTTTCCGTGCATATTCATTGTTCTGTTAAAAGTATCTACAACGTTCACTACATCCATGATCTACCTCCTTGCATGATCTTAAAAAACTGTTTTAAAAAAGCTCCCTCCCCAGCCTCCCAACCGGAGAGGGAGACCAGCCGCACTGCCGGACTGGTCTTTGCTGCAAATCAGATTCCTATTCCAGAAGTTTCATAACTAATTTAGGTTTAAAATTAGCCTGAACAAGCATCGCAGTACCACTCTGAACAAGAATCTGGTCCGTTGTGAAATTAACCATTTCTGCTGCCATATCCACGTCTCGCAGTCGCGAATCTGCTGCTAACATATTTTCCGCTGACAAATTCAAGGCCCCAATCGTATTTTCTAATCTGTTATAATAAGCTCCCAGGTCTGCCCTTTGTCGATTCAGCTTTTCAAGAGCGCTGTCAACATAACCTATCATGGAGTTTGCCTGCCCAACAGTTGAAATTGAACGCTTTCTTCCATCTTCAATAAGATTTAAGGCCTGTGCATTCATCGTAGAAATATAGACTCTGATTCTTTGACCGCTGTTTGCTCCAACATGAAAAAACATACTGGCACTTTTGCTTTCCTTTGCATAAGCTCCTGTCAGCATTTTTAACCTGTTGAATTCAGCAGATGTAGATATACGGTCCACCTCGTCTACCAGCTGTGAAACCTCTACCTGTATCTGTGTTCTGTCACTATTGGAATAAATACCATTAGCAGACTGAACAGCAAGAGCCCTTATGCGCTGCATAATGTCGTTAAGCTGTTGAAAAGATCCTTCAGCTACCTGGATAAATGACAAACCATTCTGTGCATTTCTTTCAGCAACAAGAAGCCCGTTTATCTGGGTTCTCATCTTTTCTGAAACAGCCAGCCCTGATGCATCATCTCCAGCCCTGTTGATCATCTCGCCTGACGCGAGTTTTTCAATAGACTTATCAAGCCTTGCAGAAACATTTTGCATCTGCCTGTTAGCGAATATGGCACTCATGTTATGATTGATTCTCATTTTGACCCTCCCTTGGTTATGTCTACAGAACTGCCTGTTATTTTTTTACAGTTCAGGTTTTTCAGCTGCAACATCATGCTGCAAGCCGGAACCCTGAGGTTCAAAGGTTGTCTCCTTCCAAATTGCCGGACTGCCCATAATCCTGGCAACAAGTGCTGTCCGAAATATCTCCGACAGCCGGTAATGCCCTCCCGACATTACCGGCTGCCGGAAAAACCGGACTTTTACAGGATTACAAAAATCTCAGCCTTAGAGAGAGTCTGAGAATCGATTAATTTCAAAGAACCATGTTAAATACTACAATATTCAACTGATCTTTTCACTGTATAAAAAGGTTTTAGAATGAACCCAGCAGCCTTAGTATTGACTGGCTCTGGACATTGGCCTGCGCAAGCATTGATGTGCCTGACTGAACAAGAACCTGGTTTTTGGTAAACTCAACCATTTCCTCAGCCATGTCAGCGTCCCTTATTCTGGACTCAGCTGCCTGAGTGTTCTCATAAGCAGTCATTAAACCTCTTGCTGCATAGTCGAGCCTGTTGTAATAGGCTCCTAAATCAGCCCTCTGCTTTGACAATCTCTGCAATGACTCATCAAGTACGCCTATGGCAGCATTGGAACCTTCAGAGCTTTCGAGCGACAGTACTACTCTGCCTGTGCCATCTTTAAAATTAAAAGAAGCAGCAGTCATTGTACCAATATACACCCTTTCCCTCTGATTCTGATTAGGTCCCATATGAAACCACATACTTGCTCTGGGGTTAATCTTGGAGAATTCTCCCATAAGGACTTTAAACCTGTTAAATTCCGCCTGGGATGCAACTCTATCCACCTCATCAACAAGTGCTGATACTTCAACCTGAATAAGCTGGCGGTCGCTGGCTGAATAAATACCATTGGCTGATTGTATTGCCAAAACCCTGATCCTCTGAATAATATCAGAAGTCTGGTTAAGGTAACCTTCAGCTGTCTGGACAAAAGACATTCCATCCTCTGTATTCCTTTCAGCCTGTCTAAGACCCTGAATCTGGGTTCTCATCTTTTCAGAAACCGCAAGACCGGAAGCATCATCACCAGCCTTGTTGATCCTTTCCCCTGAGGAGAGCTTTTCCATTTGACTGGCAACTCCCCAATGGGTAAACTTTAATGTTCTGTTTGCGTTTATCGCACTCATATTGTGATTGATAATCATTTTACACTCCTTTGTTTCTGTTTATTGCTGGCTTCCTTGCCGCACCGGTTCTAAGGCAGTAAGAACCAGTTGCTTAATACCAGTAAACGGCTGTATTGCAACAACCGGGATCAATAGGAAATTTAACCCATGCATTGTCATGAGGGTTCAATCAAAAAAGCGGGGCAGACAGCTTTTAAACCTTTATACAGTTTTCAAAGAACAGTGAATACATAGGGACTCCTGTCCCTGCTCGAATTTTCGCTCCCTTTGGCTTGGGAATTAAACCTGATTAGAGCCTTTTAATTCTGATTAAACCAGATTAAATCAAAATACATTTATTTTACGCCCTGTTTTATCTATATGTTCTTTTTTTGCTATTTTTTTAAATTTTTTCAAATTTTTTCGTTTTTTTGCAAAAAAAAGCTTTTTCCTGACCTGATTATGAAAAATTTCTATTAAAAAAAATAATGATAGGATTTTAGGAGAATAGTTTGTCATTCCGACCGAAGTGATAAGGCAGAGCCGGAATCTCCTGAAAAAATAAAGCTTATCAGATTCCTGCATGCGCAGGAATGGCGTTGAAAAGACTATTGAAACTGATTCTAATATTTATTGACAGATGATTAAAAAAATAATATTTGTTTTCCTGAGATATTCCTCTCTTTGTATTAAAATTTTTATAATCTTTTAGTGACTGCATAAATAAAATTTCATCAACTGGTGGCTTTAATGAATAATAATGAAAAAAAATATATTGTATTGCTTGGAGATGGAATGGCTGATATTCCCATTCCAGAACTGGGAAATAAAACCATCCTGGAATATGCCCACATTCCCAACATGAATTTTCTTGCATCAAAGGGGATTACTGGCCTTACAAAAACAGTACCCCAGGGAATGGCACCAGGAAGTGACACTGCAAACCTTTCAATTTTTGGATACAATCCGGTTGAAAGCTATACTGGCAGAGCTCCACTTGAAGCCATAAGCATGGGAATTGATCTTGGACCGGATGATGCAGCTTTCAGATGCAATATAATAAATGCAGCTGATAATAAGATGCGGGACTTTACTGCATCACACATTGACAGCTCTCTTTCCAGAATTGTTATAGATCAGATAAGTAAAAATATTTTGGACAAGGACATTGAATTTTATTCAGGAGTTTCCTACAGAAACCTTATGGTATGGCGTAATTACCCATATAAATCCATACCTGAAACTACACCTCCCCACGACATACAGGGAAAGGATACACAGGGTTATTTACCTTCAGGGGAAGGCTCGGATAAACTAAAGGATTTAATGAGCAAAGCCAGGGAGGTTATTGCATCATCATCTGAAATTAATAAGGCCATGTCAAATCTACAGGGAACCCCTGAATCAATATGGCTTTGGGGAGGCGGGAAAAAGCCTGCTATTAAAACCTTAAAAGAAAGGTTTGGCCTGCATGGATATACAATTTCAGCTGTTGACCTTATTCATGGCATTGGCAGGGCAGCAGGGCTGGAGCCGATTTTAGTTGATGGTGCCACAGGATATATTGACACAAACTATGAAGGAAAGGCATCTGCCCTTATATCATCAATTAAAAAATGCAACCATGTTTTTCTCCATGTTGAAGCACCTGATGAATCAGGACATGAAGGAAGCATTGAAAAAAAACTTAAATCCGTTGAAGACTTTGACAAGAAAATTGTAGGTCCTGTTTTAGAAGCAATGGAAAAGTATAATAATTTTTCCATACTGCTTATGCCGGATCACCATACTCCAATAAGTGTAAAAACTCACACAGCAGATCCTGTGCCATTTGTAATATACAGCAAGGGATGTTTGCTGGAAAATAAATACAGCCAGTTCAATGCACCATTTTACAATGAAAAGGCAGCTAAAAATACCGGCCTTTTCATTGAATCAGCACACAAACTTGTTGAAATTATAATAAATGATTCTTTATAAAAACATGGAGGTTCTCTGTTGATTTTAAAAAAATCTGCTCTTATCACCATTGCCTTAATACTTGCAGGAGTTATTTTTCTCATTATATTTCTTTCAATAAAAGATGATGATCTGGAAAGCTCAATCAAAAAATATGAGAAGGGCAATTACGTTTCAGCAATAACTGCTTTAAACAATATAAAAGAATCCTCTTCCTATGAGGATGGAGAAAAAATTTTCTATTACAGATGCAGAGCTATAAATGACCTTGCAGAAGAGCTTGAGAACAAATACAGCAAATATCTTAAAACAGCAATAATTGAAAAACGAAACACAGCAGATTATACCAAGGCACGGAAAAAAATTGAAGAGAAACTCACAGCTATAAATAAAAAAATCAACGGTGACCTCCAGTTAGCTGAAGCCACAAAGCTTAGCCGAATAATACAGGGAGGCAAATTCTACAATGAATTTCTGTCAAACTACAGGGGGAGCCATTTTATTGAAGACCTGGATTTTATGGAATTTAAAAGCGGAATAAAAAGCGAACCTGAAAAACTTTTCCACAGTGCAGGCAAATTCTATTCGCACTACCCTGATTCAAGCTATATTCCAAAAATTGTCTCCATGATTTTTGAGTCAATGCACCAGGGTGAAACAGTACAGGCAATTACAGACAGCAAAACAGGAGAAATGATAATAAGCTTTGCAGCCAGATACCCCACAAGCCAGGAAGCCTCCAGAATCTACATGTCAGATGGTGACAGTGTAAATTTGCGCGACTCACCAGGGCTCACTGGAAACCTTGCAGGTAAAACCATAAAAAACGAAGTTCTTATTCAGCTTGAAAAATCCATGGACACCATGCAGGTAGGTGACACCAGGGATTACTGGTACAGAGTGGCAACTTTAAGAGGAGTTAAGGGATGGATATTTGGAAAATTTCTAAAACCCCTTGACCCTGATTTACTCAATAAAGAATCAAAGGAAGAAACCTGGGCTATGGAGGATAATTTTGATTCCTGGTCAGACTCAAATACGCCTGAAAACTGGATGCATACAGAAGGGGAAAAAAGCTTTATCAGCTTCAGGAAAGATGGGGATAAAAAAATTCTTGTACTCAATGCAACAGAAGGTTCAAAAGCAGGTTTATTCAACAGATTCACAAGACCCCGTGAGTTCAGGTTAAAAATAAAAGCACGCTTTGTTTCAGGCTCGCCTGTTGTAATTACAGCTTTTTCTCCGGGAAAAAACAGCACCTATATATTAAGCCTGGGAAATGATTCCATAAATTTGAATGGGAGAATAATACCCTTTAACACTACAAACTGGCATGAATATGAAATCTTTTCAGAAAATCAAAACTTTGCATCTTTAAGCATAGACGGGCAGATCGTATCAGGGAGAATACCTCCTATTCAGGATGATCGCTTTTCTCAACAGGGCACATACTTAATGAATACAGAAGGAAAAGCAACAGTTTGTGAATTAGAATTTATTAAAATTAAATAACTGAAATATCATTTTGGCAATAACACAAAAAAATTGCCAAAATGACATAAAATAAATCCATAAATTTAAAAAAACCAGATAACATTATTTAAACTCTACATCAAAATCTATGGAATAATAGCTTCCCTTTTTTTCACAGTAGATAAAAATCTCACCTAATCCTGATAAAGGGCCTGTATATAAATTATCATCCATGCCCCTATCTGCTGCAAAAGACCTTAACAAATCACTGTTTTTTAAATGAAAAATCAAATATGTATCAGCATTGATAAAGCGCCCCAACCTTCCGGGATTTTTTGTATTATTAAAAGTAGAGCCTTCCATGGCCTTAATAACAAACTCCTGGGATGTCCCCAGGTAAATCCCTTTTGCATTATAAACAACATGAATAGCTGAACCTGACTCATCTTTAAACCAGAATCCACCTGATCCACCCTTATATTTAGCTTCTCCAAATTTATCAGCACCTGAATATTTTGCAGAAAGATGCTTCCTGGCTTTACTCCATATATTTTTTGTTGATAATTCATTATTCATTGAAAGAAACAGAGCCAAACTTCCTTCCTCTGTTGTATCCTCAGGTTGAACATAAACCACAGTTGAAGCTCCACTATATGCAGGAAGAAACTCCTCTTCAAAATCCACTCCTGTTTCAGACTTAAATCCCTGCTTCATATCATCATAAGCCTTGCGCCATGGCTCATTTTTGCTGCAAAGATCTTTAAGGCTTTGCAAATTATAGGATAAGAACAGGGATAAATCTGCCTCTGGAATATTGAGCATTCTGCCTGCAAGACCTGTTTTAAAAAGCCCTGAAAGTGCTTTTGAATAATAGGAGTTACTGTCCAATTTAACAGATCCACTTATCTGAAGCTTGTTCCCGCTAAAGCCAATGCCTCCGGATAAATATTCAACAGCATCGTATATTTTTGTGTCAAAATCGTTTTTTGTCTTATCATTTGAAACATTTAGAGAGGCATCCATTTTAACCTTATGTGCATAAAGGTACTCCCTTTCCTTTTCAACTGTATCCAAAAAAACGATTCTGTCTTTCCTGGGTATGGAATCAATAGCTCTTTTGATAAACTCTCCTGAAAGAAAGACATTAATATCAAACACCTTGTTTCTTTTAGAAAGATAGTCAGAATAGTCCTTATTAAGAATCAATGAGCCCTTTCTGTCATTTTGCCTGTCTAATATTTTCTTAACAAGATCACCAGTTGATGCTATTATAAAATACCCGGAAACTGTTGCAGTAAAAATATCCTTCTGTATTTGATACAAGGCTGATCCATTATAATCTGTGATAACCGGATAAACATCCAGTTCTTCATCAGGACGTATTTTTTTTATTATCTCAATAAATTTAAGAGGAAAATCCTTTTCATTTATTATTGGCACAAGAAAGGCCATAACATCCTGATTATTATCTTTGTCAAAGCTTACAAAACTTATTGGCCTGGCTGTATCTATTCCTGTCTTTTTTAAAGATTCATTTTTCAGATAATCAATACCGGTTTTGCTCCTGAATTGATTGCGATTTTTATTAAAAGATTTTTTATTTTCATTATCCAGTGTTGATAGTATATAATTCGCTGTTTTAAGAAGATGACTTATTTCTCTGGTTTTAATAAAAATTCCCGCATCTTCAGGAATGAGTGATTCAGTATCGCCTGAATAATCGGAAAAAACCATACCCTGAAACAGGAACATAGCAGCAATTAAACAAATAAAACGTTTCATAAATATTTCCCCTGAACAAATTTCCACTCAGCTTAAAGATCAATTTTAAGTTATTTTTCTATAAATAATCGATTGTGTCATCAATAATATACTATCTGGCCAGTTTTTTCCATATAATAATAAAAACCAGCCAATAATAAATTCCTGTAAGGAATTATTAGGAAACATAATAAACTTCATTCCCTTTCTCTTAAAAGAGAACCCCCTAAATCCCCCAGAGTGGGACTTGATAAATTCACGTTCACATTTATACTTTATTAGGCACTAAAATAGAAAAGGTACATTATAAAGTATAAAATAAGTTAATTAGCCCTCTATAAGGGGGCGGCGGGAAAAGAGTTCTTAGAAAAAAAATTTCATTCCGCCGGGGGTTTGCTTCACCAGATCTGTATGGAAAAAAATATTAATTTTTCCAAAGACCCGGAATGAACTTAAATTCCTGTAAGGAATTATTAAAAAAGTAAAAAAAACAGTTGAACATAATAATGCTCAAGACACAATACTTTTAAAGTAATATTATTGAATTATGCAGCAGAAATTTTCCAGGAGTTTAAAATGGAATCCATAAAAATTAAAAGAAGCTATGAAGAAATTAATGAAAAAATAAAACAGGGCAAGGCTGTTATTGTTACAGCAGAGGAAATGCCTGAAATTGTAAAAGAAAACGGCGTAAAAAAGGCTTTTGAAAAAGTTGACGTTGTTACAACAGGAACTTTTGGAATAATGTGCTCATCAGGTGCATTTCTCAATATTGGTCACACTAAACCCAAAATACGCACATCAAAGGTATGGCTTAATGATGTTGAAGCTTATGGAGGAATTGCAGCAGTGGACTGCTACATTGGCGCCACACAAGTGCGCGAAAATGATCCACTCAACATGGTTCATCCAGGTACATTTGCCTATGGTGGCGGACATGTTATAGAGGATTTAATTGCAGGAAAAAAAATTAAACTTAAAGCAACAGGATATGGCACTGACTGCTATCCCCTTAAAGAAATTGAAAAAACAATAACAATTAAGGATCTGCGAAATGCTTTGCTTTATAATCCCCGTAATGCATACCAGAATTACAACTGTGGCATAAATCTTACAAAAAAAGTCAAGTACACATATATGGGAATACTTAAACCTGATATGGGCAATATGTTTTACTCAAGTGCTGGTCAGCTAAGTCCTCTTTTAAATGATCCCTTTTACTGGACAATTGGAACAGGCACAAAAATTTTTCTTGGGGGAACAATGGGCGCAGTAACCTGGCACGGGACACAGCACGCCCCTGATTCAGAACGGGAGGATAATGGCATTGTAAATGGAGGAGCAGGAACAATCGCTGTGTGCGGAGACATGAAGCAGATGAATACAAATTACATAAGGGGGGCATCCATAGCTGGTTATGGCACATCCCTTATGGTTGGCCTGGGCATACCAATACCCATTCTCAATGAGGATCTGGCCTATTTCACAGGCATGTCTGACAAAGATATAAAGGCGCCAGTAGTAGATTACGGAGCAGACTATCCTGACGGAAAGGACAACATTGTTCAGCATGTTACTTATGCAGAGCTTAAATCCGGCACAGTTATTGTGCAGGGCAGATCTGTTCCTGCAGCTCCACTTTCAAGTTATCCTGTGGCAAGAAAAATTGCCCTTGAGCTGAAAAGCTGGATAGAAAAGGGTTTTACACTGGGAATACCGCAAATACCGATTCCCACAGTTCCCTATATAAAGAAATGACAGATGCTTCACAATAAGCGTTTTTACAGATTTTACAGCAGCAATAACAGATGGAAAGTCTTTAACATCAAACTCCATACAAGCGATTTATACATAAAGGCTTCCCATGACATTTCTGAAAAAGCATATATTTTGCTTAACGAAGCAAGAAATGAAATAGAGCAGCATATAAAGGAAAACCCTGATTTCCTTACATCTCTGGAGCCCCTTACAGAGCCTGCTGTTTCAGATATTATTTCTGAAATGTACAGGGCATCTGATGCAGCAGGAACAGGGCCAATGGCTGCAGTTGCTGGTGCTATTTCTGAATATGTGGGGAAAAGACTCCTTCCCTATACAGAAGAAATAGTTGTGGAAAACGGTGGAGATATATGGATGAGTATTAATTATCCGGTTTATCTTGGTATTTATAGTGACAATATATACTTTAAAGACAAACTTGCACTTAAAATTGATAATGCGAAAACACCATGTGCAGTATGCACATCATCGTCAAAAACAGGGCATTCTTTAAGCTTTGGCAAAGCAGATTCTGTTACTGTAGTAGCACTAAACGGTGCCTATGCTGATGCTGTTGCAACAGAAACATGCAACAGGGTAAAAACCCGGGCAGACATGGAAAAAGCTCTGGAATTTGCATTATCCGTGCCTTTTGTTAAAGGCTGTCTCATAGTGTTCAAGGACAGGATTGCAGCATTAGGGGATATTGAACTTGCCCCTCCTGAGCAGCATAACAGGGTAGTGTAACAAATATTAATCTGCCTATACTATGATGATAATTAATTCACAGAAAAGGAGTTAAAATGATTTCTACAAATGTTTTACTCATATTCAGAAAAGATATTATGTACAAGCCTATAATTTATAAAATAGCAAGGGATTTTGATATAATATTCAATGTTATTGAAGCAAAGATTTTCCCCAAACAGGAAGGGCGGCTCATCCTGGAGCTTAAAGGCACACAAAAACAAATCAATACAACCCTGGAGTATTTTGGCAAGGAAGGGGTTGAGGTTCAAATTCTTGCAAAAATGATTAAAAGGGATGAAGATCTTTGTGTTCACTGCGGAGCATGCACAGGGGTTTGCAGGGTTGACGCACTTTACATTAACAGAGAAACAATGGAAGTCATTTTTGATCCTGAAAAATGTGTAGCATGCGGTTTATGCAAAACAGCCTGTCCTGTTAATGCAATGTCCGGCTCAGCAATTGACAGGGAAATTTAAAGAACAGAGAATGGCTAAAAACAGCATTAAAAATAAAATTTTTAATTCATTGAATAAACTGGATTTTTTAACAAACCTGAATTTTAAACTTCAAGGCTTTAATAAATCTGCAAAAAAAACTTCTATAAACACAGCAGATATTAATGAAAGGATTGTTTCCAAAACCCCTGGAATGACAGCCTATACTGATTCACAGGGATTTATTCTTATGCACAATGAATCTTTTGCAAAATTTCACAACAACATAAGTATAAAAAAACTAAAGCAAACAGACCTGCCCAAACTATACCTTGACTCCATAAGCTCAGGAAAGGAAAACTTCATTGCAGCATTTGAAAAAAGTAAAAAAGGAATAGAGTCAAAAACAGAAATATGGATCAAAAAAAAGAATAACCTGCGACTCCTTGAAGTTTCCTTTTATCCGGTAATCCAGAATTTAAAAAGTATAAGTGGCATAATATTTAATTCAAATGATATAACAGAAAGAGTCCAGCTTGAAGCCAGAATCCTTGAAGTCATACACACTGAAAGAAAAAAAATTGGCATAAGCCTGCATGATGACCTGGGGCATGATCTCCTTGCTGTTTCCATAAAATCAAGGCTTATATATGACAAGCTTAAACATATATCCCCGGAATTAGCTGAAGGCGTAAAGGAAATAGAAATATCAATTAAATTAGCCATAGATGAAGTACGCCGTCTTTCCAGAGGTCTCATACCATATAAAAACAGCGGTCTGGA
>Ga0265293_10005211_pt1 | contig 21976 bp, 30 predicted proteins | sample Munlanlewell138R_FD_192505 | JGI IMG/M metagenome (GOLD analysis project Ga0265293, IMG submission 192505) | Leachate microbial communities from a municipal landfill in Southern Ontario, Canada - Leachate well 138R | ecosystem: Engineered > Solid waste > Landfill > Unclassified | place: Canada... | reverse complement strand
TAATTTTTATAATCAGGCAGATGTTTATATAGTCGCATCAACAATTGACGGCACACCAAATCCTGCCCTTGAAGCCGCGGCCTGCGGCCGACCCATTATCTCTAATAGAATAGGTAATATGCCGGAATTTATACAAAACGGAGAAAACGGTTTCCTGGTTGAGCGTAAAATATCGGAATATGTTGATAGGCTTGTATGGATGAAAAAAAATTTTGAAAAAGTCGTTGAGATGGGTAAAAATGCCAGAAAAACCGTGGAAGAAGGTTGGACTTGGAAACATAGTATGGAATATGAACGAAAAGCATTAGAGGATATTTTTGATAAATGGATATAGATATTTGTGTATTTGGATCAAGTAGACCTTTACTACTTTTTTATACTATGAAATTTTTTAAAAAATATATGTTAACAGAACAACATAAATTTAGATATATCTTGAATGAAGATTTTGTGTTTCTTGAAGAAAGTCAAAAAGTAATAAAATCATCCAAAGAATTAGGATTTGATTTAACTTTTAGTAGAAATCCAAAAATTGGACTTTCTTATTCTATGGATCATATACTAAAAAAAGTTGTAAAAACTCCATATATAATATATTTACAAGATGATTGGGAATTTGAAAGACCTGTTGAATTAGATAAAATAATTTATATTATGGAAAAAAATAAAAATATAAATTGCGTAACTTTTAATAAAAATAAAAATATAAAGGGATTAGGTAATAAGAGAGAAGTTGATTATGATGGTGTAAAACTATGTGTATCTAATATGTGGCCTTTTTTACCAGGGATATGGAGAATGGATACTATTTACAAAAATTGGTCAGTACGTTATAATAGGCCAGAAGGTTTTTTTACTAATAAGTTTGGTACACATGAACAAAGATGTGATCCCGATTATTCAATGAAAAACATGGGATCGTATTATTATGGACATTTAGGTGATTTTAGATATGTTAGACATTTAGGTGGTACATGGAGAATGGCTTCTTGGCAATTAGAACAAAATGATGGAAAACCAAATGGAGAGGTTCATTGGGAATTTCAAAATGTTGAGAATGATAGAGCTCCTTGGTTGAATAAACTTGAGGAAAGACCATTAAATGCGGATATTAAATTAAAACCTGAATGGAAAGAAAAACTTATGAAAAATTATCCTGAGTATTTAAAAAAAATATATGGAGATAAATAAAATGAAATTTATTATATTAGGATTACCAAAGACAGGAAAAACAATGTTAGCACATACGTTGAATAGAATAGAAGGGTTTCGTGTATTTGGTGAAATTCTAGTTACAAGAGATAGAAGTCCTAATATGCCTATACATCCACAGAAAATAATAGAAGATATAAGAATAAGAGATCAAAAAAATAATTTATACACATGGTTCTGTAAAAATTATAATACTAAAAAATATGATATAACAAAAGATATTAATAAAATTGGTTCTTATAAAATTATAGATAGTTTCTTAAAAGACATGATTTTTATACCTGAATATCATGGAGGATTTAAATTACATCATCACCATATAGAAATAATGCCTGAATTAAAAAAATGGATATTAGATAATGAGGATGTAAAAATAGTACATTGTGATAGAAAGAATAAAATAAAACAAGCATTAGCAGCTATAGGAAATAGAGATAGAGGTAAACAATTTATAGCAGATCCTGTGGGTACAAAAAATTTAATAAAAGATAATGAAAAAAGATTAAATGAATTAATTGATTGGTTTGAAAAAAGTAAAAATCCTTATATGAGAATATATTATGAAGATATGACAGGTGATTCAAATATTGAATCACTAGATTTAAAGGTTTTAAAAAAATTTTTTAAACTCAATATACCAGAAAAAATAAATGTTCTAACAAAAAAGAACACCAGAAATAAAGTTAGTGAGAACCTTTTAAATTATAATGAATTTAAAGAATATTTTAAAAATACAAAATTTGAGAAATGGATTGATTAATGCAGTATCAAAAAATGAATTTTAATGGAAAATTATATTTCGATGGTATAGATAGAGAACCTGATTATAATATAATTTTCCCAGAAAGTCCAAAAAACAAAACAATATTAGATATAGGTTGTAATATAGGATATTATTCTATAAAATCCGCTCTTGAAGGAGCAAAATTTGTAACAGGCGTTGATAATCATAATATATTTATAAATTATGCAAAATTAATAAAAAATGATTTAAATCTATCTAATGTAAAATTCTTATGTGATACTATAGAGAACTTCAAAGAATTAAAATATGATTATGTCTTATGTCTTAATATACTACATCATTTTAATAACATAGATAATGTTATACAAAAAATAATAAACATGGCAAATGAATTAATTGTTTTTCAAGTTTTACGTCCTGATAAAAATGATCCTATAATTATACGAAAGAAAAATAAAATAGGAAATCATAAAATTTATATAAAACCAGAATACTTTAAAAAACTATTGCCTACGTGGAAAATGGAAGTGAATATAAGTAGAGTTAATCAAGAAAGAGATATAATAAAATTGTGGAGGTAAATAAAAATGTTAAATTCTATAAAAAGTATTGATGATTTTAAAGAAAAATATAATATGTATGAAAACTATATGTTTAATGATTCTCGTTTTTTAGATATTATAGAATTTATATATGATTTAGGTTTTGATAATGGTGAAAGTAAAGGTTTTAAAGAGGCTATGGAAGAAAATTACAAACAAGTATCTGATGGTGGGTATAATAGTGGATATGATGATGGTTATAGAATTGGTAGAATTGACGGACTAGAAGTAGGAAGAGAAGAAGGAATAGAAGAAGGAAGAGAAGAAGGAATAGAAGAAGGAAGAGAAGAAGGATGGCAAAGAGGATGGAAAGTAGGATATAGTGTAGGCTATGAAGAGGGGGGAATATAATGTCTAATCAAAGATGGAAAACCGACCCAACATTACATTCTTGTCCTAGAATAAAAGATAGAATACAAGAAACAAAAGATATGGATTATCATGGAACATATAAACATGAGTTCCTTGAATCGGATCCTATAAGAGACTGGGAATCCATAGAAAGATGTATAAAATTATGGAAATGGTCACTTGATAGAATAAATATTACGGATATATCAGAAATGGAAGTCTTGGATATAGGCACTAAAGATGGACAATTTCCTGAATATCTTAAAGATAAAGTTAAAAATGTAATAGGTTTAGAAATTTCTGAAAAATATGTAAAATATGCTCAATCTAAAAATAGACCAGTAATATATGGTGATGTTTCTTCATTAGAATATAAAGAAAAATGGGATTATGTATTTTCTCATCATGTTTTAGGACTTACTCCTGATTATGGATTATCTCTTAAAAATATGTGGAAAGCAGTACGATCGGGTGGTTATATGATAACTTTAAATGACTGTCCAGGCAATAAAAGAAAACATTTCTCTTATATAGAAGATGATGCTATATTCAATAATTTTAATTATCATCACCATCATGAGATAAAAGAAATCATATACCAAGGTCATTGGAATTCATCACTTCCTAAAGAATATGTATATTTTATAAAGAAAAGATAAAATATACATATTTACAATAACACGGAGGAATAATGATTGTATTGATAACAGGTAGTAAAGGATATGTTGGAAAAAATTTAACTTACTACCTTTTAAAAAAAGGATTAAATGTAATACCAATAGATAGAAAAATAGGATCAGAAGTTGAAGAACTGACACAACAGAAATTAACATCTTTAGGTGTAAATCATATAGTTCACTTATCAGCATTATCTGGTATAAAAAGTTGTTCTGATAATTTAAAACAAGCATATCATGATAATATTTCATCAACATTAAAAATTTTCAACTCAGCTGAAGAAACTTATATTCCCGTTACATTTGCTTCCTCACAGGCAGCAAAAACACCTAAAGCTAATTATTATGCTTTAACCAAGTATATGGCGGAATGCGAAGCTGAGAAAATAAATTTTAAAAATAAAACAAATATAAAAGTTTTGCGATTCACTAATATTTACGGTGGTATGGATTATTTAGAGACTAAATCCACAGTAATATCTAATTTTATAAAAGCTAAAAAAGAAAATTTACCTATAAAGATAAATGGTGATGGATCACAACAAAGAGATTTTATTCATGTAGAGGATATATGTGATGCAATATTTAAAAGTATAGTAATAACAAATATAAAAATAGATAAACCTATAGATATCGGAACAGGTATAGCAACATCAATTAAAAAATTAGCTGAAATTTTTAATCATAAGTTTACATATGATCTTAAAAGTAGTATGATAGGAACAGATCGAAATGTTGCGGATACTTATAATGCTTATAAATTATTGGGATTTAAAGCTAATATAAATTTAAATGAACAGATAAGAAAGGAGTATTTTTAATGGGAATGTTTGATGATATCTTTAAAGATATAGATGAGGTTGTAAATAATACAGAAAACAAAAACGATTCTATAGGAATTTCAGAAGTAGAAAAATCTACAGGCATATGGAATTCAAGAGATAATGGAAAGGCTTGGGCAGAAAGAGTGGATCCTTCAAATGTTTGGTCATCTTCACGAATGTTTACAGATGAAGATGGAGAGGAATATGAGGATGCGGATGTGGATGAGGAATATGAGGATGAGGATGATGAAGAATATGATGGGTATAAGGATTGTGATTGTGATGATTGTAATGAGTGTGAAATAAGTGACTATACAGATAAAGGAAGTTTTAATGACCTTTTTTAATAAAAGGTAAAATAAAATCTTCTTTTACTCTTTGACTTTTTATAATATAGTCATTTTGACTACCGGAAGAAATGCTTCCTTCATTAGAAATAGCTATGAAGGAAGCATTTCTGGTAGGAATACCAATATAACCTTTTACAAGAAGTTTTAGAAGAAAAGCCCAATCAAGTAATCGTTTATATTTATCATCAGTTACTAAACCTATTTCTTCTACTATATTGGTTTTAAACATTGAATTAGAAGATATATAATTAGATTGTAATAATCTTATAGCATCAAAAGGTATAGCTGGAAATTTAGCATTTATTTCACCTTTGAATTCAAAATTAGTATATGTATAAGCAATGTATTCAGGAGTATTTTTTATAGTTTCATACATTTTATCTAACATATGTCTACTAAGAATAATATCATTATCCAACATTATATAGAATTTTATATAACCATATTGTTTTTTATATAAATTTATACTGTTTTTTGTATTTGTGGGTATATTATTATTACCTATTCCTTTTATCCAATCAAAAGGAATATCATTCCTTTTGATTGTTTTTTTTGTTTCTTTGGATATTTCATGACTTGGTAATAAAGGAGTTATTACTAAAAATTTAGGATCTTTTACTTTTCTTTCTATTTTTATCTCTGTTGACATGATATTCTTGAATGTTCCTTTTTGGATACCATTTTTTTGTTTTATCGTGTAACTCTTCTTTTTCTTTTTTAATAATTTTTAAATGTTTCTTTATTTCAAGTACAAACTCATCTTCCCCATCCTCATATTCCTCTCCATCTTCATCTGTACCTAAAATATCATCAAAAATACCCATTATTTAATATTCATTCTCTCCTTTATATACATAGTTTTTTAATAGCTTTTTCCGTTTCTATTTTCATTTTTTCTTGATTTATAGAATTAAGAACTTTATTGAGTCCATGGTCTTTTATGACTTGTTGATACTCAGCGTGTTCCATTAAATTAACCGTAAATAAAGTATCTAATATTACTGATAGATTATTCATACATTCATTATAATTTTCCATATCTACATCTTTTAATGTTATTGATACAGAAGGTTGTATAGATGAATAATTTCCTGTATTAATAGTCATTTTTTTAGATATATTTATATCAGCTTTCATAACATTTTCCTCCAAATTATTTAATTAACAAACTATGTTGAAAAATTTCATCAATTAACTTTTTTACCATATCATCACAATCATCATCACAATCATCATCACAATCATCATCACAATGTATAAAATACTTTTTATCTTTAAATATTATATAATTTTGTTTTTTAATTTCATCATAAAATACTGGACCATATGTTATTCCTTTAGGATAAGGATAAATACCATCACATCTATATTCACAAGAATAACCAGAAGATGAATGTGCATAAATATTGTTATAATATGGATGTGATTTATACACATCATACTCAAGTGTATCTGTAGAATTTATCATATTAATCTCCTTCTTATTTTATCAAAAGCATACTCAAGTGTAAACTCTGGATAAAACATTCTTATATCATTAAATATATCATCAATTACAGCACTTCTTATACCAGGGTCTTTAAAAGATGTCGCTAAATATTCAATATCTTTCAAATTTTCTATACATAGTTTTCCAAACAAGCAATTAAAATACTTATGTTCTCTGGGTAAAAGAGGTAGAATATTATTTTTTAATAGATAATATAAATCATTTCTTATATATCCTATTTCTATATTTTTATTACTTTCTATAAGAATTGTGAAATTAAAATCATATTTAATATCTATACTATTAAATAAACCTTCTCGTTTCCAATCTTCCATCTTTTCAATAGGTATTTTATTTTCTGTATAGAAAAATATTTTTCTATTAGTATAAATTCTAATATAGTCTCTATAATATTTTTCAAATTGTTTTACTTTATTTTCTAATGATCCTATATAACCTATATCAAAATTATATTGTTTTTCCTCAATTTTTATACCGTTATTTATAGGCATCCATTGAGGTAAATATTCAAAACCATCTCTATAATTTAAGGCTGGCTCAAAAAAATGTGTATTAAATTTTTTTAACCATGAATACTCTTGTCCTGTCATTGACATATATCTATCGAAAATAACTATTGGTATTCCTTCTCTTGAATAATGTTCAACAATGGCTGCTTGGACTAAAAAATTTTCATCACCTTTTTTCACCCAATCTATAACTAAACCACCAAGTTTTGGGAAATCTTTGGGAGATTTCCCAAACATGATGGTATGAAAATTATTCGATAGTTCTTTTGCTAAATATATATCTATATTACAATATCCTATCATTATTCCTTCTTTTTAGGTGGTCGACCAGGACCTTTCTTTTTGGGCATAGCAGCATCAACTATTATTTCTCTAAATTCATCAGTAATAGCATCTAATCTACATATTTGACTTATAGAAACTATTTTTATACTGTTTCCAACTATTTTATGAAGATAATCTCTACATTGATCCTCGTTATATCCAGCAACATGTGCTACCCATGCTGAATTATTTTTTACCATTTCGTAATCATATCTCCACACAAAAATTGCATTCTCAACCATTTAATACTTCCTCCTATTCTTTTTCTAATATATCATAAACTGGTTTATATTCTACATTATTTCCATTAATGGAAATTATTTCATAATATGTTATTTGCTGTCCTAATAGTTTACTTTCTCTTTGTGAAATCATACTTTTGCCATATAGAAATTTATCATATTTCTTTAATTTCAACATCATCTTTTCTTCTTCTATTGCTGGTAGACGTTGAAAAATTGACATTCTCATCTTCTTCTAACTCCTTTACTAATCTATATATATGTGTTATTTCTTGTTCCATATCATCTTTTAAAGAATAAAAAGCATCCATTAACCAACCAAGATGTTGTTTTAATTTTCTTGCATATTCATCCTTGGTTTTTTCTCCTATTATACCTTCATCTATACATTCTTTACATCTAAAAACTTTAATACCATTTTCTATTTTTACATTAAGTTCCACATCATCATATAATTTACATTCAAAGTAATTACCATCAAATTCTTGAAACTCACATTTCGCAACACACTCCACTATTTATGTCCTCCTATATATAACCATTTTTCATTATCTAAAGTCCATTTTACCATATTTTTTAATGAGTCTTTTATAGTAATTGGCACTTTCCATCCCATTTTTTCCATTTTACCACCATCCAATGAATATCTTAAATCATGTCCTGGTCTAGAACTATGAAAATCAACCATTTCATATTTTAATTCTTTACCCATTATATCAGCTATCATTTTAGCTAATTCTAAGTTAGATAATTCTTCTTCACCAACTATATTGTATATTTCTCTTTGTTCAAACCTATTTAGTAAAAAATCAACAGCATTTGCTACATTTCTTGCATGTATATAAAATCTTGAACCAGCTTTTGTTTTTTGTTTATTTGAATGTATTGTTATTGTTTCACCATGCTTTACTTTACGAATTATCATAGGAATAAATTTTTCTGGATGTTGTCTTTCTCCAAATATATTCATGCAATGGATAATAAATCCAGGTAAATTATAAGTATTCATAAAAGATAAACAAAGTTGTTCAGCTCCAGCTTTGGTTGCTGAATATGGATTAGTACAATTATATCTATCCCATTCTTTATATAATACACCATCAGGCGCTGGGCCGAATACCTCATCTGTGGAAAAGTAGCAAAAAGATTCTAATTTTTTACATTTTCTTGCAAATTCTAACATATTACCCGTTCCCACAACATTAGCATATACAAATGACATAGGATTTATTATAGAATTATCAACATGTGTATTATGACATACGGCATTTCCTATACCACAAACAAAATTATGACTATACTCAACTTCTAAATCATAAACCCAACCATCATATTCTATTTCTTTTATTTTTTTATCATCACAGTTTATTTGTTGATTTCCTTTTATATTTACATGAAAATTCCAATAAGTATTACATTCGTTCTTATCAGATTCTTCTTCATTAATAGTAAATGTTTTATTCTGTAATGATAATAATAATCCAATTTGACAAGCCAATAATTTAGAAGATGTTGTATATCTTTGATTTCCATTTTCCTCTATATCACCATCACCTTCTAATAAGCATTCCCAAAAATATTCCCTTAATTCTGGTTTTAAATCAAATATCCAATCTGGCATTTTTTTATTATTTGAACTTTTACCATATTCATTTTCTAAATAATTGTATAATTTTTTATTTGATATACATAGATTGGAACATTTTCCTTCTGTTATATATGCGGCTAAAAATTTTAATAAATTTTTACTTTCTTCTTTATATACTTTACCAGATTCATTAATATTTCTTACAACTAATAAATCTGGATTATACATCGGACTACTTAATTCAAGATTTGCAGAATATATTGAATGATTTGGCGTAGCCTCTAATATAGCATTTTTTTGTAATAATTTTATAATTTTTCCCTTATACTTATGTCTTGTTATATATTTTATTTTACACCATTGACCGCCATTATAAAAACTTAATACTTTGGATGAGTCATTTATTCTAATTTTTTCACCTTTTTCTGTTTTTTCTACATCAGAATACCTTGATTTTTGGTTCCATAACTCACCAAAAGACATTACTTTTGTTCCGATATGAGGAAGGTAAATAGGAAGAAAAGTATCTTCTGTAATACTTTCCGCGGCTATATGTAATATATATTTAACATCACCACATTCTTGTAAAATACCTTCTGATAAAGGTCTTGTTATATCTGTAGCATAAAATTTAACTCTTTTATCATCAAATACATTAATATCTCTTACTCTATCTAATCCACTTGCAGCGTATGACATTCTATCAATTATATCAATATTAAAATCTGTATTTTTCAAAAAATGTTCTATTATATGATGACCAAGAAAACCACAACCACCTGTTACTAACATTTTATCCGCCATTATATCTATTTACTCCTCTTATTAATTTTCCTTTCTATTTTTTTTGTTTCTTCGGTTTCTTTTGTTTCTTCGGTTTCTTTTTTTTCTTCGGTTTCTTCAATACCTTTTTGAAGTAATTCTTCGGCTTGTTTTATTTCTTTTGATACAGTAGAATACCCAGTTGTTTTTAACCAATTATCTATTTTATCTAAAAATTCGGGATGATCTTTAAATGCTTCTATAGCTTTAGAAGCACCTTGTCCTAAAACTTCATCTGTTTCTGTTATTTTATACCATGCGCCTGATTTAGTAATAAATCCTACTTTTTCTCCTAAATCAAGTAAACCAGCATAAGGCTTAATACCATCTATATAATCTAAATGTACCGTTGCGGTTTGGAACGGCGGATACATTCTATTTTTTATGGTTGTTGCTATTATTTCATTACCAATAATTTTACCACCTTCTTCTAATTGTTTCTTTTTCAAAGAAATTAAAATAGATGGAAATAGTCTCATTGCTTTACCACCACCTATTTGATCCGGCATAGGCACATGTGAGGGCATACCATAAACATGACCAGTACAAATTCCTATGCTATTTTGACCAACACAAACATTTAAAAGTAATTTTAATGTTCCTCGTATCTCTTTTTGAAGTAATCCTTGATCTGCTTTTGGGTCACCAGCTTTAGCATCCTCAAAAGATTTATATCTATCCAATCCACCTACAGAATCTAGACCAATAACATAATCAGTCTCTCTGCTTTCTTTTATTTGTGCTATAATAGATTTTACTTCAAGTATCCACGGTGTATAAACATATAAAAGATTTTCAGGATCCAATCCCCATCTTTTACAAAAATCAGCGCTAATGCCACCTTCTGTATCTATTATAATAGGTTTTTTACCTTGTTTTTGTGCTTCTACCATACATAAAACCATAAAAGATGATTTCATTGTATGTTCGGGTCCAACAATAGCTACTAAATTTCTTGATTGTATACCTGAATATAAACTACCAGAGAGTATTCTATTTAAATCAAGTGCTGGTGTTTTTATCCAAAATCTATTAGTTGCAATATCTGATTCGGATAATACCGAAACATGTGCTCCTTTAACATTTTTCTCTATACTCTTTTTTAATTCATCAAAATTCATTTATTAATCCTCTTTTATGATATATATTACATAATCATGATTTAATTGAGTTAACATCACCTTTAAATTTACTCATTAATTTTTTCTCCACTATAATTATCTATAATAATAGACTATAAAGTAAAAAAAGTAAACATTAATATTTTTAAAAATTTAACCTCTGTATTGAATTTTACTGAAAATAGTTAATTATTTCTTTTTTATCTTGTGATGATATATCATTGTATTTTTATCTTTGAATAACCATCTTCTTTTTCAACAAAATATATATTATCAGGTTCAAATTGGTCCATTTCTTCTCTATGAGATATAATAAAAATTTTATTATTTTGTTCTATTTGCTTTGTTTTTATTATGCCCATTATTTTTTCTATACCTTTACCGTCAATACTACTATCAAGAATTTCATCCATAACCATTGTATCGGGCCAAATACCAGATTGTAAACGAGCTATATCATGAATAGCAAATTGTAATGATAAATCTATTCCACGAGCTTCACCACCTGATAGTGATCCATAACCTCCATTAGGTATACCAGGAGCTTTTATAACAACATCTAACCATTTATCAATTACAGCGTAAAATCCATATCCAACTTCTGATAAATAATGATTTACTCTACTATTGAGATAAGGCATTTTATAAGAAATAGCAAACTTCTTTATATTATCATCTTTACAAACCCATTTTATAGCATTTAAATAATCACCAATATTTTTTTGTTTTACTATTAAATTATTATATTCTTCATTATCAATTAATATTTGCCTGGAAATAGCCTTTTCTCTTTCTAACATAGATTTAAATTCTTTTTTATTATCTTCTTCAAGTTGAATCTTTTGTTCCAGAGAATTAATTTTTTCTTTAGTTTCATCAATTTTTTTGAATTGTAATTCCAAAGTATGCTTTCTTTCCTCATGGAGTTTAATATCAGTATTAATTCTATCTCTTTTGAGTTTAAGTTTTTCCAATAACTTATCAAGTTTTTCGTTTGTTTTTTCATATTTTAGTTTTTTATCTTCAAAAAACTTTATTTCTTCATCTTTTACTTCTCTTATTTTTCCCAATTCATTTTCAACATTTAACATATAATTAAATACTTTTATTATATTGTTTTTATCATCTTTAAGAAGTGATAAACAAGTATCATGTTCGTTTATTTTTATTTCTACTTCTTTAATTAAAGATTTAACCTCTTTTGTTTTTTCTACTTTTATTTCTACTTCTTTTTTTATATATTCTATATGGTCAATAGGAATCTCTTTTATTTTTTGACCACATGTGGGACAAATAGCGCCTTTTTCTAAAGATGTTATTTGATTCTTTAAATTAAAAATCTCCTTATTAAGATTTTCCAAATATAAAATACTTTCCCTTTTTTCTATCAATAAATCAGATATTATGTTTTTACCATCTTCTATAAACATTTCCGTTTCTTTTATTAAATCAAGAACATCATCCTTTGAGTGCCACTCAGATATTAATTCATCCAATTTAACTTTTTTATGTGAAACAGCATCATACTCTTCTTTATATTTTAGTAAAGAAGAGTATGATGCTTCAATTGGAGGCAAAAATTTATATGTTATTGTATTTTTACTTTTATTCTTAATATTATTAGTAATAACATCTATCTGTGCCACTTGTGTTTGTTTATTTATTATATCATTTTTTACATCATATAATTCATCTTCACTACCATCTATTTTTTCATATAATTCATCCAATAATTCTTTAGTTTCTCTTAATTCTAAGAATGTGGAACTTGTTTGTTTTATTTTTGCCTCAAGTGATGAAATGGAAGATGTAACTTCTATAGATCTTACTCTATTTCCTTCTATTCTTATTTCACATTCTCTTATTTTATCATTAACAGATCTAAGTTTGTTATTAGCAATTTCATTAAGCGAACTATAAAGTTCAAGTCCAAAAACCTTTTCTATAAATTTTCTTTTTTCTGGTTTACTCATAGATAAAACTGGTTGTGAAGAATTTATATTGGTGTGAACTAATGACATGAAAGTTTGGAAATTAAGACCAATTATATCTTCTAATATAATTTGATAATCACGAGAATGTGATGGCTTATCAATTAATGTGTTATCTTCATATATATCGAATATATTAGGTTTTATACCCCTAACTACTCTATATTCCTTATTTCCTTTTGTAAAATCCAATTCAACAACACAAGCTTTACGATTTTTCCAATTAATAATATCTTCTTTTTTTACATTTTTATGTATTTGGCCATATAAAGCAAAAGGAATAGTTTCTAAAAAAGAACTTTTTCCAGCACCGTTTGATTTGTCCTTATCTTTATCATGGCCTAATACAATGTTAACGCCGTTTAAAATAGGCACTTCTTGTATTCTACTACCAAATGATAAAAAATTTTTAAATCTAATATTTTTTAATTCTATCATTTTTAACTATTCAACTTTTTTATACTATAATAAACCATACCAATAAGTTTAATTAATATCATAATAATAAATGAAAAAAGAAACATAGAAATAGATACAAAAAATGATCCTATAATTCCTTTAAAAAATATACCTATACAACTTCCTATAAATGTTAACATTTTAAACTCCTCCTTAAAAAATAATGGGGGGTTATAACCCCCCTATGATTATTATAAATTTAAATTTATATCATAATCTATGGTCCATATTTGACCATCACCATCTTCTCTATCTTTTAGATAAGGATCGCTGGTAGCTACAAATACAGTACAACCATCTTCGCCTTCTATATATTTTCTACCTTCACAAATTTTAAAAACATCACCTTTTTTCAATTTACGAACTAAAATAGGTTCATAACCACTACCAACGAGTTTTTCATACACTTTCATTTTCATAAATTAATTTCTCCTTCCTCTATTTCTTTCGGCCTCGGCCTCGTATTCTAAAACAACTCTTTCAGCTAATCTATTACCCCAACCCGGATCATCAACATTTAATCTAATCTCTTCTTCAAAATCTTCTATATCATGACCTCTAATTTTATATGGATTAGTGTTTGATTCAATATCAACACTACAATGACGGAGCTCATGACGTACAAGCTTCTCCCTCTCTTCATCATTTGCAATGTCCCATGCTAATTCATCTAAATACATGATATAATCATAACCCTCATCCGATCCTGTTTCACTAGAACTTAAATGTCTTTCCAACTCATTGGTTTTCTTCATTCTACCTAATACAATTTTACCTCCTGACATTCTTTTCTTTTGATCCAAAAGTACTTTTATTTCCGATCCTTGCAACTCTGGAAAATTATTTTCTCTTACCTTTCTAACAATTTCAAGAACACTATCATCCGCATCTCTAAACCTACCCATTGTTTACTCCTTTCTTTTAAGATCTTCTAACATCGCTGGAATATCAAGTGGTATTCTATGGCCGCAATAAACACATAAATCACCGCTTATATTCTTATCTATATTGCATTTACCTGGATAATTACAAAAATTTTTCTTTTTCAAAACTAAATTAACCCAACCTTCTTTATTAGTTTCTGTATATGTTACCGAACTCATATTTCCTCCATCAATTTATAAATCATTTGAATTAAAACCTTTTTCTTTATATTTGGAGATAATTTATTAGTTTTTTCTATAAAATCTTGTATTATATCTTTATGTTCCGGTAATTCTGATATACTCGCTTCCATTTCCATATCATTATTAGATACTATTTGTTCAAAATCTTGATCTATTTTTAATGGCTCCATTGAATAAATTTTATCTAATATTTTTTGATTTTCTATACTTCCATAATCTTTAGTAAATGTAATTTTTACTATATTGTTTTTTATATCAAAAGATTCGAAATTATCTGAATTACATTTTATAAATTTAGGAGAATTTTTATATTCATGAAAATTTAAAACACCTTCTTTAAAAGAATAGAATCCTCTTGGTGAATTAACATCATGAAATGTTTGTGGAAATGCTGAACCAAGGTAAGTTATGTTACCTTGTGTAGATGGAGTATGAAAATGCCCTGAATATACATGTTTGAAGCCTTTTAATATAGATGGATCTTGGCCATGTTCACATATATAAGAATTATTCATATGGAACCCTCTTAATTCAAAATGACCACAGCAATATTCACCCTGTTCTTGGGGTATTTTTCCCCAAGGACATAATGTTAAATCATCTACATTTATAACTTCATCAACTATTTTTATCCAAGGATATGTTTTTAAAAATTCTAAACTTGTAGGATATAATACATTTTTATAATAAGTGTCATGGTTTCCGACAATAATATAAAAATTTAAACCTTTGAACATTCTAACTATAAGATGGGCAACTTCTTGTGTTTTAGTATTTAATACTTTTCTATCATGGAAGAAATCACCAAGATGTATTATTGTATTGATGTTATTCTTGGAACAATAATCTCGTACCTCTGCGAATAAATCCAATGTGACATTATGCCACAAATCAGAAGATTTTGATAAACCAAGATGTGTATCTGTTATAAATATTTTCTCATTCATTAAATAATTATACTACATATTAACTACTATGTAAACATCTATATAATTGTATATATTTGTTACTATATCCATCTATCAAAATTTTTTTTGGTAACATAAGGTTCATATTGTATTTTATCTCCTTTAGGAGAAAAATAAGCATTTCCAATAAAATTACTTTTATCACATTTTTTACACATGTTGCAAGAAAAATTACAAATACCTATTTTATATCTATTATATATTGAATGTGCATAAGGTTCTAATTTTTCTAATGAATCGTCACCAAAATTCTCATAAAGTTCTTGAAAAAAGGGTGATAATTTAATTGCAATTAAATTATCATTTTTACCCCATCTTTCACACATATATATCATATCTTTAACAAAATTGTTATAATTATCTTTATGTAATGTGTAGCTAAATTTAAACGGTATATTGTTTTTAACAAACATATCAGCTGTATTTTCAACAATTTTTTTTGTGGATTTTTTAGATTCTCTAAAAATTCGTCTATAGTGTCCACTACAATCATAACTTATTTCGAATGTTATAAATGTATTATTACCTTTTTCTAAATATAATTTTTTTAAAAAGTCTTCTTTTATTAGAGTTGCATTTGTAGTTATACACACCCCCCATTTATGTTTCATAGATGACATTTTGTTTATTATATATTTTAATAATTTAGGTTTTAAAAATACTTCACCACCCATTATAACAACTGTGGATATACAATCTTTTTCTCTTTCTGATATTTCATTAAGATAATTATCTATTATTTCTTCCGACATTTCTATCTGTTCTGGAAGACCGTCTCTACTGGCCTCTTCATAACAATAAGAGCAAAAAAGATTACATTTAGTTGTTGTAAACAATATATTAGTTCTATTATTCATTTCTCTTTAAAACTCTATAATCTATACCTTTTATGTGATATAATTCTTCATTATCAAGAAGGTGTGAATTTTTCCAACATACATCCTTTATTTCACTATGTCTCTTTTGCTTTCTTATATAATTTAAAAATGCATTATGTATTATTGTGGTAAAATAAGCAAAAGGGTTAGGTCTTTTTTGTTTTATTGGATTAAAATTATGTATATATTTCACACATGTTAATACAGCTTCCGCAACCATATCTTCTTTCCATGTATATCCATAAAAACTTCCTTTATTAGCATAATTTGTTGCTATCTTTAATATTAATCTTCCTAATTCTTCTGATACTTCACCCGTTTCTCTATATTCATGAATATGTGGTAAAAGTTCTGAATTTTTTACATAATAAGGTTTTGCCAAAATATAACTCCTTTAAAATTTTTTTATTACATAGCAGTGAGGTCCATAGTCAACGCCTTTTTCAAAAAAATCAGATGATTTATTAAAACCAGCCTTTTCATAAACATTTAAAGCCGAGATTCTAGGCATTGACCATATAAATTTAGCTTTCAAATCCTTCGATATAATTATGGATGATTTCAATAACTTGAAAGCTATTCCTCTACTTCTATATTCTTTTAAAACATATAAACCTCTACTTCTATACGATTTACCTGTTTTAAATATACTATTTACACCAACTATTTTATTTTCATAAAAATAACCTAAACAAATAAGTTTTGATTTATTATATAAAGGATCATAACCATCCATATATGTTCTACTACTTAAACATTCAAATCCTCTAGGCCATAATTTTTTCCATAAAAATCTTATTTCATTTACATCAACTTCTTTAATCATTAAATTCTCTAATTATTTCATCATCTTTTGTAAAAAATCTATTTTTTAATCCATTCTTTTTTAAATCTGTATATCTAAAATAACTACCATCAAGAACTCCATGTTCGTTTATATATATAATTTTTTTATTATAATAATAACACTCATGAAAAAGTTTTGGATGTGGATCAAACCATTTATTTGCATGATAATATAAGTATGTATCAAACCTTTCAAATATATTATACAGGTGATTTGGTGATTTGTAAATAATATTATCGCTAAATATACCTAATTTATCTATAAAAGAATAATCTTTTGAATTTGGTGAATTAACGTATAATGCTTTATCTACTTTAAGTAAAGGTTTAAATCTATGAAATAACATTTTCATTTTATATTGATGGTCTTTATAAACAAAAGGCATCTCACCATAATATATTACATTTTGTAATTTTTTATCATACATATATTCTGGTTTATCTGTATATAATTCAGATATAACTATTATTTTATTAGATTTTAATATACCTTTAGTTTTATTTATTGTAGAATAATCTATAACCAATACATTGTCAAATTCATTTTTTATAATACTAAAATGTTTATACATACATTCTATATCATCTTTCCAATTTAAATCATTTAAAATGTATCTATTTTCAAAAACATCTATAAAAATATTTTTGGTTTTTTCACTACAATTTAATAATAATAATTTTATAGGTATGCCGTATTCTTTAAGAGCTATATAATACTCAAAACAATTTATTAGAGATCCGTTTATTCCTCCAAACCAATTATAAAATATAACAGCATTATTCATTTATTTCCATCCATATAGATAAATTTAACAATAACCACATTTTTTGAAACCCACTTTCAATCTGTTTTATAGATTCATTATAATCCATATAACTATAAATTTTCATAGATTTATCATATAAAAACTCTTTAATTAATAAATCTATATCATTTTTCTTTTTATTAAAAAATTCACTACTTACATTTAAACCATGTTTTTTTCTTTTCAATACGAAACTAGGCATTCTGTGTCTGAAAGATTCATATAATATATATTTGGTAAACGGTACACAATATCTTGATTCCACCGGTATTGATAAACTATAATCTATGAAACTTTTATCTAAAAGAGGTGTTATCCATTTTACATTAAAATGGTTAGAAAAGTCATCAAGCCTATCAAAATAATATTCTTTACCAAAAAAATCAAATATCCATTTTATAGAATCATGTAAATTTAAATTAGGTAACCTATCTAACTCAATAGATAATAGTTTTTTTATATCATCCTGTGTAAATTTAGTTGTCCACCAATTAACTATATCTAAGTAATTTATTTTTTTATGTTTTTTATAAAAAAGTACATTTTTAAAATTTATATTAGATTTATAATAATCTTTGTTGTTTATATATGAAAATGCTAATTTTGAATTATAATCACTATATGCTATAGATGCCTCTATTATATTTTTATAGATATCAAAATATCCTAAATATTGAAGTTCAATTCCCTCACCACCTATAACAACATTAAATTTATTATTAATAAACTTTAAGAATGAATATTTTTGTATATCATTTATATGTCCTCTAGGTACCTTATTGATATTACTATGTATATCAATAAGCATATCTTTTATATTAGATGATATCAAATCATTTTCTAATATTATAAAATGTTTATTTTTAAGTATTTTTGATAATAAAATTGAATTTTTTATATCAGGAGAGTTATTGGGACCACTACAAATGGTTTTAACATTTTTAAAATAACTTAAAACTAATGTAGAATCAAATCCACCACTAGATTGAAATATGGAACTATCTGAGATGTTTAATTTATACATCACATTATTTAAAATAATATTTAAATTTTCTATTATCTCATCTTTGTTATGATATATAACTTTATCATATTTTATGTTTGGATAAGGTTGTATAAAACCAAACCTCAAATATTTTTCTATATCTTTTATATTCATTTAAAAAACACATCTTTATAAAAATCTGAAAATTTTGTATTATATGTTTTATCTATATACTGAAAATCATTTTTTAAAATTTTATTTATTTTAGTACACGAAAAAACCTCTTTTTTTATTTTACAATATATACCCATACTATCAATATCTTTAATATTATTCATAGTTTTATTAAATTCCACTTTTTTAATATTACTACTAATTTTTAAATTTAAAAAATTAAATATATCATCTATAAATGAACTACTATCTATGGATGTTATTAATATGTTATTTAATCCATACTGGACTTCAGCTCTTTTTAATATATTTGAATATAGATATATGTCTATATTCTTATACCATTTATATTTTTCATTTTTAATATTATTTTTAAATTTCTTAAAACTAAACTTATGATTTCTTATTAAATCATTTAAATCGAAATGCTCTGTGCTTCTATTTGAATATATATATGAAACAAAAAATTTACTAGTTATATATAATTTAGGATTTCGTAAAATACATATAAATTTAAAATCATTAAAATAATGTTTTAATTCTTGTTTTATGTTTATATCCTTATATATAAGATTTGGTGATCCATCTATAAATACTTTTTTATTTAAATTACAAATAGATAAATATTCAACAAGATCGTAACCTAAATACATAGGTTCTTTTGTTAATCCAACATCAACATCTGGGTGTTGTTTTAAAATCTCATATGTTGATGTTGTACCAGATCTAGATGGACCAATATTAACAAATGTTTTCATCTATTTCTCATTAGATTTATAAATTTTATTCTACTCTCTATTAAATCATTACTTTGTGTTTTATCTACACATAATCTATTACATGTATTACATCTGTTAGTACCTTTAAACACATCCTTAGGAAAACTTCTATGTAATTTTATAAAATTATCTTTATTCAAATCTATATAACATTTATCATAATTTCTCTGACATAAACATAATCTCTCATTTACTAGATCAACCACTATACTCGTATGAAATTGTTTACATTTTTCTATAATTCCTAAATTTTGTATAGAATGTGCATTTATTGAATCATCAAATTTGACATAACGAAAATTTATATGATCGTTTCTTTTTATAAATTTCATCATTTTTTCTATAGAATTACATACAACACCTGGTATTATATCTATTTCATCATCAACAAAACAATCCGCTATTATACCATCACAATTTTCACTTGCATGCCACATTATTTCATTTATATGCTTTCTCATTGGGCCTTTATGATAATAATTTCTTAAAAATAAACCATTTGTTGATATTGAAACTTTTTTATTGAAAGATTTTATAAAATTATAAAGTATTGATTCTTTTATAAAACCAATTTCACCACCTACTATAGATATATGTTTACCCATTTTATCAATAATGGGATTCATATATTCTAAATGCTTTAATGCGTTATCAATATTAAAATGTTTTTTATCAGTGAGTGTAGGAAATACACAATAATAACAATTCCAATTACATTTTTCCGTTATTATAAACTCATAATTAAACATTTTTATCCACCATTTTCACTATACCACATATTATTCTTATTTGTTTTTCATTTAATTGATATGATGAGGGCAACTGTATTAGATTTTCATATACATACGTTGAGTTTTTATAAAAATTTAAATTATCTATACATTTATAATATTTATAAAGTGATTGTATTTTAAGACTTTCTAACTTTTTATAAATATTATATGCTTTTTCACTATATATTGATATGAATGAATTAGTTATAGAATTTATACCATATTTTTTATATATTTCAAATACCTTGTTTTTACTATCTTCTATATATTTTATATCATCAAATTGAGCTTTTAGATAATAACATAAAAGTTGAGATATATTAAAATTAACACCTATTCCTTTATATTTTCTATCTTTACCCTCATACCAACCACCATGATATCTTAATGCTTGAAATTTTTGTGAAACATTTATATCGTTTATTATTATAGCACCGCCTTCACCGCAGCTTATAAGTTTAGGTTGTGAAAATGATAACATGCCAATATCGCCTGTTGTGCCTGCATGTTTCTTATTATTAAAACATCCTAATGATGAACATGAGTCCTCTATCATTATTATATTATGTTTTTCACAAATGTTTTTAATAACTCTTAAATCATTTCCAATATAACCACCGTGATTAACAAATATAATAGCTTTTGTTTTATTTGTTATTTTATTTTCCACTAAAGAAGGATCTATACATAATGTTTTTTTACTTATATCTACAAAAATAGGTTTTAGTTTTAAAAATTTACAACAACTTAACCAAGCGGGATTTGAATACACAGGTCCGATTATCTCATCATCTTCTTTAAAGTTATATATCAACATTGACATAAGAATGGCAGATGTTCCGCTATTAACTAAAAGTATATCTGATTTTATATAATTTTCTATTATTTCCTCTAATTCATATCTTATTGAATAATCAAACAACTGTCTTTGTGTTATATAAGATGATAATATATCTATCCACTCTTTTTTAGGATTAATATTATAATATTTTATAATATATCTATCATCATCTAACCACATTTTTTTATTAAACATTTAAATAGCCTCTATTAATATATTTACCCATTTTACATTTTACTATTTGTTGTATCTTATTATTATAATCTATAGTGTAACATTTTTTACATATATTGTAATCTTTAAATTCACATTTCATTAATTTCAAACAATTTTTCTCATTCAGTTCATAACTTTTACATTCTTTAGGAAAGATTGCACAATGTAATAATCTTTTGCTATCAAAATCTATCGCCGGTTGAGGAGGACACATAGAACATAGTTCTATTTCCTTAATTGTGGGATCATATAATCT
>Ga0265293_10005210_pt1 | contig 21978 bp, 23 predicted proteins | sample Munlanlewell138R_FD_192505 | JGI IMG/M metagenome (GOLD analysis project Ga0265293, IMG submission 192505) | Leachate microbial communities from a municipal landfill in Southern Ontario, Canada - Leachate well 138R | ecosystem: Engineered > Solid waste > Landfill > Unclassified | place: Canada... | reverse complement strand
ATTTTGAAGGGTGCGGTCTGAGGTCATGCCTCAGACCGTGCCGTATGCGGGAGTAGCTCAGCTGGTAGAGCACTACCTTGCCAAGGTAGATGTCGCGGGTTCGAATCCCGTCTCCCGCTCCAAGAACCACCAGAACCCCGCCACCACCGCGGGGTTCACCCCTTTAAACCCGCCCAGGTCCCCCATCAAGAACCGCGAGCGCAACGCGCCGCCGGGTCACGGCTCAGCCGCCACCAGCGACCGGTTGCTCCCCAAGCGGCCCTCGAAACGCAGCGCCCGCCGCGAGGCCCGCACCGCGCACACCGCCTCGCGCGTGACCGCGTACACGCACGAACTCACCCGGCCAGCCTCCGGGTACACCTCATCGATCCGGCCCACCGGCTGGAAGCCGACCCCCAACAGCAGCGGCACCGCCGCCACGTTACGAACGGGCTCCACCACGGTCGTGGCCAACAACGCGTCATGCTCCTCCAAAGAGCGCAAGAGATGACGGTACGCCAAGCCCACCGCCAAAGGACCGAACCCCGGCAGCGCAGCCAACTGGTCGTAATAAGCCACCCGCGAGCGCTCAAGGCGCCGCAACAGCGCCGGATCGAGGCCCGCCTGCTCGCGCTTCTCGTACACCTCCGAGCGCCGCAGAAGCGCGTCCGGCAGCACCACCGAATAGGCCACCACCCGGCCACCGGACTCGGCCACCATCACCGCCTCCCCCGCCACGTAAGAGCCGTAAGTCTCAGGCGACGAGCCCAGCAGGAAGCCCCTGGCGCTGGGCGCGGCGGCGCTTGTAACCGTGTTGCCCGCTACTTCGCGCTGGCTGGAGCTGCGAATCGAGAGGGCCGCGCGGATAGCGCTAAGCGCCGGCACGTCGCGTGGCTCAGCCAGGCGCACCAGACTGGTTCTGGTGCTGCTCACCCTGCTGCTCACCCTGCCTCGCCTGGCCGCCGGCCCCGCGCCCTTATCGGCATCAGTCCTCCCACCGCACGAACAGCTGCGGCGTGGGGTCATGGTCCTCGCGGTACACGATAGTAGGGCCCTTCAACTGGTTGAGGATCGTGCGGAAGTACGAATCGCTCACCTGGTTCTTCTCCCTGAACACGTCCGGCAGCTCCTGCCTGCGCTCCGGCAGCTCGTACCACGGGATGTTCGGGTACATGTGGTGACTGGCGTGCTGGTTGAAGTTCAGCAGCAGCCACGAAAAGAACGGGTGCTGCCTGAGGGCGCGCACGTTGTAACGCGCATGATCGCCGATGGTGGTGTGGTAGTGAAAGATGTACACCAGCAGCGACCACACCCACGCGAAAGCCAAGAACGGGTACAGCCACACCAGGCGCCAGACGGGCCCGCCCAGCGCGAGCGCCAGCAGCGCCACGAAAGCGAAGCACGCCAGGAGCTGCAGCCACGCATGTAGCCGGTCCTTGCCCGACCACTTCTTGAACGCAGGCGACAGAGTAACCGCGCGCCTCGTCGGAACGAAGAGGAAGATGATGACCGACGCCACCGAATGCAGGAAGTAACCGCCCGCGAACACACCCAGGTACCACAGCGCGGTGAAGTAAACGCGCACCAGCGGCGTTACCGGCCAGGGCGAAACGAACACGTCTAGTGCCGAGGTGTGATGATCCTTGCGGTTGAAGCCGTGGTGGAACATGTGAACCTGGCGGTACACGCGCACCGGAATGAGGATGGGTAACAGGAACAGCTGGCCTACGAGGTCGTTCAGGAGCGGGCGCTTGGGGACCAGCTTCCGGTGCGACGCCTCGTGACCGATGATGTAAAGCCGCTGGAACAGCAGCGCCTGAAACAGCAGCAGCGGAAGGTACGCCACCAACCACCAGGCGTTCTGGCCCACAAGCGTCCCCAACGTAACAGCCAGCCAAGCCGCGGCCACCAGCAGGACCACGGTCTCGACCAGCAAGCGAGCGGTGACGGCGGTATGCACGGTCGTAACCCCCAGATCTTCGAGAACCACCCTGATAGTAGTCAATCGCGGGCCCGGGCGCGAGTTCAGCCCACCAGGGTTCATGCGGGTCACCTCACGCCGCCGACCTAAGGTTCTAATGAGGGCAGCATGCCAAGCGCCTCAACTCCTCTACTGCACGCGCTGTTCTGGCTCGCCGCCAGCGTGTGGCTCGGCGGTTACGTCGCCATAGCCGTCGTCATGTACGCGGCCCGCCAGAGCCTCGAGGCGCCCGCCAGCGTAGCGTTCTTCCGCGCGCTCGGGCGCGCCTACCTGCCGGTCGGAGGCGCCGCCCTGGCCCTGGCCTGCCTTACTGGCACCGCGTTGCTATGGGACCGGCCCGTCACCGGGCTCACCTACGGCCTCGCCGCGGTAGCCGCGAGTATCGTCATCGTTCTCGCCGTAGCCGTTGCGCAGGCGCGGCGCATGACGCGGCTGCGGCGCGCGCTCATCAGCCAGCCAGGCGACGCGCAACTGAGCGGCACGGTGCGGAGGGTCGGCCGCGCGGCGGTGGTGCTGCGCGCCCTGCTCGGGCTCCTCAGCGTGATCGCGGTCGTGCTGGCAGCCTCATCGCTGCGCGGTTAGCGGATGGCGCTGCGCGCCCGCTGCGACGCCCACTCAGCCGCAAGCACCAGTACCAAAATGGACACCAGGATCAGGCTCACGCGCGCGAACGCGAGGGAGTTGATGTTCACGTTCAGCAGCATGCCGATGCCGCCCGCGCCCACCAGCCCCAGGAAGGTGGACTCGCGGATGTTGATGTCCCACCTGAACAGCACGGTGCCAGCGAACTGCGGCAGCGTCTGCGGAACGATGGCGTAAACGATCCGCTGCAGGCGCGACGCCCCGGTCGCCTCAACCGCCTCGATGCTGGCCCTGTCGACCTCCTCGACCGCCTCGTAAAGCAGCTTGCCGATGAACCCGACCGAGCGCAGCGTGAGGGCCACCACACCCGCGAAGGTGCCGGGGCCGAACACGAACACCAGCACCAGAGCCCAGATCAGTGAGTGCACGCTGCGAGACGCCACGATGATGAACAGCGCCAGCGCCCTCACGAGCCGGTGCGGGGTGGTGTTGCGAGCGGCGCCCAGTGCTACCGGGATAGCGATGAGCGTGGCACCCAGAGTGCCCAGCGTAGCGATGTGGATGGTGTCGATAAGCGGCTGAACCAGGCGCGGGAAGTACGCGAAGTCAGGTGGGAACATGCGCGCCACCAGCCGGCCGCCCTGGTACATGGCGTCGCGCACGAACTCCCAGTGAGTGTCCTGCGTGACAATCACCCACGAGACCGCGGTGACCAGCAGGAGCACCACCAGCAGCAGGGACCGAACGAGCCGTTGACGGAACGACGACGGCGTCCAGGAGACGCTTTCCTGCGACTCGATTAGCGGCATGAGCGCCTCACTGAACCCGCGCCCGGACCCAGCCGGACACGTACTCGAGCACCAGCACGATGCCGATGATGAGGATCAGCACCGCCGCGGAGGTATCGAAGTCGTAACGCTGCACCGAGGTGCTGAGCGTGGCGCCGATGCCGCCGGCTCCGACGATGCCGAGGATGGTGGACTCGCGGAAGTTGATGTCGAAGCGGTACACGGACACGCCGATGAAGCGCGGCATTATCTGCGGCACGACCGCGTAACGCACCAGCTGCCACCAGGTCGCGCCCGTGGCGCGGATAGCCTCGATCTGCGCCGGTTCGACCTCCTCGATAGCCTCACCCAGAAGCTTGCCGATGAACGCGATGGTGGCAACGATCAGCGTCAGGAGCCCCGCGAAGGCGCCGAAGCCCATCATGACCACGAAGATGATGGCGATGACCACCTCTGGGAAGCTGCGCAGCACCGTCAGCACCGCGCGGCAGGCGTTGAAGATGATCGGATGCGTGAGGTTAGCGGCCGCGCCCAGCGCTATGGGAATGGCGAGCACCACCCCAACGACCGTGGCCACCACCGTCATGAGCAGGCTCTCCAAGATGCCGGTACGGATGGCGGTCCAGCGCGACGCGAAGTCGGGCTGCAGGAACTGGCTCAGCAGGCGCATGCTGCGCTCGGCGCCGCGCTGCACGCGGGCCACGTCGATCTCGATAGCGGATAAAGCGAAAAATAGGTAGGTGATGGCGGCGGCGGCCACCAGCCACTGCCACCACGGCCGCCGCCTCTGCCACGCCGGGCGCCACGCTGGCTGCGACGCACGCGTCATGCAGCGGCCTCCACTGCCGACCAGTCCTCCGCGCCGTAGATGAGCGTCAAGGCTTCGTCGTCCAGCCGGCTGGGTGGCCCGTCGAAGACCACCTCGCCAGCGCGCAGTCCCACGATGCGGGGCAGGAAGCGCTTAGCCAGTTCCACGTCGTGGATGTTAACGATGGCGGCCACACCGTTCTCGGACGCCAGCTCCACGATCAGCCGCATGACCTCGCGGCCCGTCTTGGGGTCGAGTGATGCGGTGGGCTCGTCGACCAGTAGCAGGTCCGGGCTCTGCATAAGGGCGCGCACTATGCCAACGCGCTGACGCTGGCCGCCCGAGAGCGCGTCGGCGCGCTTATCGATGTGGTCCTCGAGCCCCACCCGCCGCAGCAGGGCGAGGGCCCGCTGCACGTTCGCGGCCGGGAAGCGCCGCAGGGTGCTGGCCCAGAAGCCCGTGTACCCCAGGCGGCCGGAGAGCGCGTTCTCCATGACGCTGATGCGCTCAACCAGGGCGTACTCCTGGAAGATCATGCCGATGCGCCGGCGCTGCTGCCGCAGGCGCCCGGCCGATAGGGCGGTGAGCTCCACGCCGCTCATGCGCACGCTGCCGGACGTGGGCTCCACCAGCCGGTTGATGCAGCGGATGAGGGTGCTCTTGCCGGCGCCCGAGGCGCCTATCAGGCCTATTACCTCGCCGTCGCCTACCGACAGCTCCACGCCCTTGAGGGCGACGTCGCCGGTGTCGTAGCGCTTGGTGAGGTCCTGGATCTCGAGCATGGCTTGCTGCCTGCCGACACCTGGCCTAGTCGCGGCCGCCCGCCGAGGGTTCCCGGCAGGCGGCGAGCGTGGCTAGGCCCCGGTGCCGTTTAGCGCAGGCCCTCCAGGTAGTCGATGCCCAGCTCGGCGTCGATCTGCCTGACCACCGACCAGGTGGTGGCGTAATCGATCTCGAGGAACTTCTCCTGGCCTTCGGCGCCGAACTCGGCCAGTAGGTCGGTGCCGGTCCAGTCGTAGCTGAAGAAGGCTTCCTTGATCTTCTCCTGCAGCTCAGGGTGCAGGTTATGCACCATGCCGTAACCGGTGGTGGGGAACGACTGGCTGATGTAGATGCTCTCGTAATCGTCTTCGCTGACGACGTCACGCGCGGTCATGCGGAACAGCACGGAGTTGGCGATGGCGGCCGCCTCGTAGTCGCCGTTGGCGATGCCCAGGATGCTGTTCTCGTGGCTGCCGGAGAACACGGCTTCGAAGTCGCGGCCCTCAAGCAGGCCGAACTCGGACGCGAGGAGCGCGGAGGGCGCCTTGAAACCAGAGTTGCTCGTCTGAGTCACGAACGCCAGCTGGCGCCCCTGCAGGTCCTCCATCGAGCGGATGTCGCTGCCCTTGGGAACGATGATCTCCATCTCGTAGCCGTAGCTGCCGTCGAGGGCGGACATGATGGCGAAGGGGCGGAAGCCGGAGCGCGCGGCGGCGTACGGCACGTTGCCGGTGTTCACGCCAGCGATGTGCAGGCGGCCGGCTTCCAGCGCCAGCTGCTGCGCGGCGTAGCTCTCGACCACGAAGAACTGCACTTGCTTGCCGGTAACGGCGCTGAGGTGGTCGAGGAAGTCCTGCCACACCTCGGCGTAGAGGGCCGGATCTTCTACGGGCGTGTACGAGAAGATGAGCGTGGCCGGGTCGAGCCACTGGCTCTCGTCGGTGGGGATGTCGGCCATCAGGTCGCCGTCGGCGTCAACGAAGCCGGGCGCCATCTGCGCGAACGCGCCGCTTACGAACGCGAGCGCCAGGACCAGAACGGTCCAGGTACGTAAAGCCTTGAGCATGGGGTTTCCTCCTAGACGAAACGCGGTGGGTGCCCAGGGGTTCCCCCCGGACCACTGCGAGTATCGGAGGCCCATGCCAGGGTTCTGTCAGGTGAGGCGGAAACGGGCTCGAGCCGAGGGCTCCCTGCCGCTACTTGCTGGTGTCCGGCCGCGCCAGCAGCCCGACGATGACCATGAGCGCGCCCACTGCAATAGCGGCCTGCGCCGCGATCTGGGGTATGTCGAGCGAGCGCTCCTCGGTGGCGGTGATCTCTACCGGGCCCAGGTCGAGCGTGGCGCTGTCGGCCCGGTAAGTGACGCTCTTGATGACCAGCCCACCTATGCCCAGCGCTACGAGTATCAGACCGATGATCACGATGCGGTTCATGGGACCTCCTTGCAAGGCGCGCCGCCCTGCCCCGGGTTACGGAACCGTGAGCCTGCCCACGCGGCGGTGCGGAGCGGCGGCCCGTATGCTGACTGGATCGACGGTACCCAACGCGCCGCCCGCTGTCGGTGAGAGGTAGGAGGTGCACGCGGTGAGATCGTGTTACGTGAAGGCGGTAGCTGTGTGAGCACAGAAGACCGGCACATGATCGGCGCCACGCCAACGGCAGGGCAACTAGAGAGCTTCGCGGCTGGCGCGCGCGCCGCGGGGCGGCGCCTGGTGATAGGCGCGCTCATAAGCGACGACCTGGGGCGCATCTACGTGCAGCGCCGCAGCTTGCAACGGAAGCTGTTCCCGGGTTGCTGGGACCTGGTCGGGGGGCACGTGGAGGCCGGCGAGGGGCTGGAGGAGGCCCTGGCACGGGAGGTGCGCGAGGAAACCGGCTGGCGCCTTAAGCGCCTCGGTCCCGTGGTCGAGATCATCGACTGGAGCGCCGACGACGGCGTGGCTCGGCGCGAGGTCGACCTGCTGGTGCGCGTTGAGGGCGACCTCGCGAACCCCTACCTGGAGCCGGGCAAGCACGACGAGGGGCGCTGGCTCACGGCCGATGAGCTGCCTGCTCTGCTGGAGGGACGCGGCCAGAACGACCAGTGGCTGCACGCCACGGTGGCGCGCGCTTTCGAGATCCTAGCCAGGCCCTGAGCTGTTCTCAGCGGCCCTGCGGCGCCGAGCTGGCGGCCACGCCGGCGTCGGCCACCTCGCCCCGTGCCAGGCCGGGGTACAGCACGCGGTACACGGCCAGGTTCTCGTACACCCGCTGCAGGTACTCGCGCGTTTCGGGCTTGTCGATCTCGCGGTAGAACTCGTCCTTGTCCTCCGCCACCCACTCGCTCTCGAAGATGCGGCGCACGTAACCCTGACCGCCGTTGTAACCGGCTATGACCAGCTCCTCGTCGCCGCCGAAGTAGCGCAGCAGCCACGCGAGGTATGTGGCGCCGTAGGCGATGTTCTCGCGCACCGCGAACGGATCTGTGGGCTCTTCGGCGCGCAGCTCGGCGATCCAGTCCCAGGTCACGGGCATGACCTGCATGAGTCCCTGGGCGCCGGAGCGCGAAATGGCTACGGGGCTGAAGGCGGACTCCTGGCGCATGATGGCCCACACCAGCGCGGGTTCCACGCCGTGTAAGGCGGACTCCTCCACCACCGTCAGCGGCCACGCCGGCGGGTAGGCCAGGCGCCACACCCTCAGGTCGTCCTCGCCGCGGCTGAGGAGCTCGCGCGCGGCGCGCATGCTCTGCCGGTACTCGTCTACGCTCTGCAGCAGCTCGGCCACTTCTACCGTGGCCAGAACGTCGCCCGCGCGCTCCGCCTCGCGCAGCGCGAACAGCAGCTCGCCCACGGCGGCGTTCTCGTAACCCGCGCCGTGCAGACCAAGCGCCAAAGGCGCCACGGTGGTGGCTAGCTCGGTGCCGGTCTCGCCGTCCAGCGCCGCCACGGTCAGCTCACCAACAGGCGCGGTCGCAGGGTCGGGCGCGGCGGCTGCGCCGCCCAGGATCAGAGAGAAGAAGCTGCCGTGCGGCAGCAGCGAGCGCGCTTCGTCTGCGGCCGCCTGGTCGCCCAGTCGGTTGGCCAGGACGTAAGCGCGGTAGGCGGCGTCGTCGGCGTAGGCGCTGCCGCCGCGGGCCAGGCGCAGGTAAAGGGGCAGGCTGTCCGCGTAACGGTCGCGCGCTTCGTACAGCCCGGTGGCTAACCACATCAGGTCGGCCCGGCCGGTGTTCATCAGGTGCGAGACGGCCAGATCGATGTTGCCGGCGCGGTTGGCGAGGAGGCCCAGGCCGTAATGCCCGTCGGCTCTCAGCGCCGTGAAGGCGGCCGTGGCCTCTTCGTCGCGCCCCAGGTAGAACAGGCACCACGCTTCGCCCAGCAGAGCGGTCTCGCTGCCGGGCGCCTCGGCCAGCCAGCGGCGGTAGGCCGCCAGCGCCTCCTCGTAACGCCCAAGCGCGCGCAGCGCGGGCGCCTCGATGGAGGGCGCCGCCAGGCCGCCCAGCGCTTCAAGCGCGCGGCTCTGCAGCCCGGCGCTCTGGAACGCCGCAGCGCGCCTGTACGGGTCGGCCTCGAGCTCGGTGAACGGCGTGAGCGCGCGCCCGTCGGGCAGCGCCGCCCGGTAGGCCGCCAGCGCCTTCTCGCGCTCACCTGCCGCCAGCGCCAGGTCGGCCTGCAGAACGAGCAGGTCCAGGTTCTCGGTGCGCTTGAGGGCGTCGTCCACGCGCAGCGCCAGGCCGCGCTCCAGCGCCGCCAGGCGCGTGGCGGGCGGTAGCTCCTCGAAACTGGCGAGGTACATGGCGCTGAGGTAGGCGCGGTAACTATCGTCGGCGTGAGCCAGCGAGAACAGGGTGGTGGTGTCGCCGTTGGCGAGCGCCAACTCAAGGGCGGCGTAACGGTCCGGCAGTTGCGGCTGAGTGAAGGCGGCCTGCTGCAACTCGGGATCGGCGGGGTATGAGCTCCAGAGCCAGGCGAGCAGGGCGGCGAGCAGAAGGGAGACCGACAGCATGCCGGCGCGGAGCGGAGTCATCCAGACCAGTGTACGAACGGTGCCTGGGTGTCTGGTGAGCGGGCCGACGTGGGGCGCTGCGCGCGGCGCCAGTGTAGGGCGCCTGGTGTTCCAACGCCCGGTAACGGGCGCGGCTTTGCTGTAAACTTGAAGCACAGTCAAAGGACCCGTCGGCTTGTCCCGCTCGTTGGGGCAAGCCGCTTCCTGACGGGCAGCTTCATGACGGGGCCGCCCAGGGGCGGGCGTAAGAACCTAATAGCGAGAAGAGGAGTGATCATGGCGTTAAGAATCCGCGTCACGCCAGAAGGGTACGAGCGGCTGAAGGCCGAGCATGAGCTCGAGCTCGAGCGCCTGGAGGAGGCCACGCGCATCCTGCAGGAGCTAACCGGCACGTCCGACGATTACGACGACTCCGGGCTGGAGGACGCCAAGACCGAGAAGTCGCGCATCGAGCAGCGCATAGACCGGCTTGAGGAGCAGATCTCGCGCGCCGAGATAATCGATGAGCCCGCCAGCGCCGAGCGCGTGGACCTGGGCAGCGTCGCCACGCTTGACGCCGACGGCGAGGAGTTCGTGGTGCAACTGGTGTCCTCGGTCGAGTCCGGTGTGCTCGACGGCGACGTGGCCCGCGTGAGCGACGAGTCGCCCCTAGGCAGCGCCCTGGTGGGTCGCCGCGTCGGCGACAAGTTCAAAGTCAGCATCAACGGCCGCGTGACCGTTTACGTGGTGAAGGGCATCGGCTAAGCACCCGGCGGCGCCGCCGCCCGGCTGTGCGAAGCTAAGCGAATGAGTCAGAAGTCCCTCAACGAGCAACGCGACCAGCGCCTCCGCAACTTAGAGGCGCTGGTCGAGCGTGGTTTCGAGGCGTACCCGTACGATTACGCGGCTAGCCACACCGCCGCCGAACTGCACGCCGCTCACCCGGAGCCGGCCGCGGGCGAGCGCATAGACGCCGAGAGCGTCAGCGTGGCGGGCCGCGTGATGCTGCTGCGCATGCTCGGCAAGCTCACCTTCGCCACGCTGCAGGACGCCACCGGGCGCATCCAGGTGTCCTTCCAGAAGGACGAGCTCGAAGCGTACAACGCCCTCAAGAAGGTCGACCTCGGCGACTGGCTGGAGGTCAAGGGCGCGCTCTACGCCACCAAGACGGGTGAGCTCACGGTGGGCGCGGCGGCGTTCCGGCCCCTGGTGAAGAGCCTGCGGCCGCTGCCCGACAAGCATCACGGTCTGGCCGACAAGGAGGCCAGGTACCGGCAGCGTTACCTCGACCTGCTCGTGAACCCCGAGGTAAAGCGCGCCTTCGAGTTGCGTGGCCGCGCCGTGGCGTACATAAGGCGCTACCTCGACGACCTGGGCTTCCTTGAGGTCGAGACGCCCGTGCTGCAGGCCATCCCGGGCGGGGCCGACGCCAAGCCGTTCATCACGCACCACAACGCGCTCGACTTCGATTACCACCTGCGCATCTCGCTCGAGCTGTACCTCAAGCGCCTGATCGTGGGCGGCTTCGACGCGGTGTACGAGATCGGGCGCAACTTCCGTAACGAGGGCATCAGTTACAAGCACAACCCCGAGTACACGATGCTCGAGCTGTACTGGGCGGGCAAGGATTACATCGACATCCTGGAGCTGGTCGAGGAGCTCTACTCGGGGCTCGTTCAGAAGCTGCTGGGCACCACGAAGGTGCCGTATCAGGGGCAGGTGCTCGACTTCACGCCGCCGTGGCCGCGCGTTGATTACACGGGCGAACTAGCGAAGCGCGCTGGCATGGAGTTCGACCCCATGGACGAGGCCAGGCTGCGCGCGTGGACGGCGGAGAAGCACCCGGGTGCCGGTGAGGGTGGCGAACCGCCCTTGGCTGAGCGGCCCCTCAACCAGGTGTTCGACAAGCTGTACGACATCTACGTCGAGCCGCACCTGGTGGGCCCCGTGTTCGTAATGGATCACCCGGAGGCCATCAGCCCGCTCGCCAAGCGGCACCGCACCCGGCCCGGCCTGGTGGAGCGCTTCGAGCCGGTGGCGGTGGGTATGGAGCTCGGCAACGCCTTCAGCGAGCTCAACGACCCGCTCGATCAGCGGCGCCGCTTCGAGCGGCAGCAGGCGCTGCGCGACGCCGGCGACGACGAGGCGCAGATGCTCGACGAGGACTTCCTGCTGGCCCTCGAGTACGGCATGCCGCCCACCGGCGGTCTGGGCTTAGGCATCGACCGGCTGGCCATGATCCTGGCCGACGTGCCCAGTATCCGCGACGTGATCCTCTTCCCGCTGCTCAGGCCAGAGTAGGCTCCCCGAGGAGTTGCCTTAGCCCGCGGCCTGCCACGCTGCGCGCACGTGCCGCACCAGCTCGTCGTCGATGTCCGCTTCGGAGCTCACGAACAGCCGGTGCGTGCACATCTTGCCTGGCGCCAGTTCCTCGAGGCGGCCCTCAGCTGGGGCGCCGCGGTGGTTGATGCCTACCTCGAGCCGGCCCTTGGTGCCGGGCCCGAGCGTGGCGAACTGCTTGCTGGTGCGCAGGCTCACGTAGGACTTCTTGGGCGAGACCTCGAAGTCGCCTATGCCCTGCAGCTGGGCCAGCACGGCGTTGTGCAGCGGCCTCAGTGCCGCCTTGCTGCCGGAGTAGACGGTGTCGAGCGGGTCGGCGCTGGGGTCTTTAGGCTCGGTGCGCTGGCGGAACGTGTGGGTGAGCATGGAGGCGTGGCCGTGCCCCAGGCCCAGCTCCTCTTTGAGCCGGCTGATGTACTGCCCCGGTTTCAGTTCGCCCCAGCCTCGCATCAGCTCCATGATCTGGTCCACTGATTTGCCGGTGCTGGCCTCTATGTTGGCCGTGGCCGTGGCAACGTACTTGGCTGCCTTGTCGGCCTCGCTGCTGGCCGTGCTGGTCGTGCTGTCCGGCTTCTTAGCCACCTTGGGCTCCTTCCACCACGGCGCGGATGGCGCTCTCGAACCGCGCCAGGTCGCCGTGAAAGCGGATGGCTTTCTCCTGCTCGTCGTCGATGGGCCCCATGATCACCCGTGACGAGCGCAGGATCGCGCCGCTGCCATCCGCCGTAACTGCGGCCGTCGTATCCATGATGGTGCCTGCGTGCAAACGCGAGCGTACGGAGTAGCGGTGGGGCGGGTCCCACTCGGTCACGTGCCCGTAGAGGTAGCCGCGTCCGTCGCCCCAATCCTCGTACTGTGCGCCGCCCACGCGCGGCTCGAAGACCACGCGCTTCACGCGGCCGGCGCCGTACGTGTGAGGGAACCATTTCAGTATCTGCTCGGGGTCCGTGAGGGTGGCGAACACCCTGTCGGGGGAGGCGGAGAAGCGCATCTCGTTCTCCAGGCGCAGGACGCGGACCGGTTCGTGGGCCATGTGATCCTCCTCTAGGTGCCGCTTAAGAGCGGTCAGCTCCGTTGCGGCCATGTCGGCGTAGTGACCGACCCAGCGTTCGTAGAACTGGCGGAGCGTGGCGGCGTTGACGTGGTTGTAGCGGCTGCGCCCGCGGCGCTCGACCAGCACCAGGCGGGCGCCGGTGAGCACGTCCAGGTGCTGCATGACGGCGAAGCGCGACAGCTCGGGAAGGGTAGCTGCCAGCTCGCCTGTGGTCAGGGGCCCGATCGCCAGAGCGTCCATTATGTGGCGGCGGAAGGGGTTCGAGAGCGCTTTCCAGATCGCGTCGCTGCCCCGCTCGGACGGTGGTGCGTGACGTCCGGTGCGCGCGCTGCGTTGCTTGGCCGTGGCGCGGGCCTGCCCCTGGGCTGACATGTGATGTTTATATCACATGAATGAGCGTGACCAGGCTCGGGCCTCACGCGGCAGTGCGGTGCAGACGCTTTACTCGGTGGTGCCGTTGCGAGCGGCCCTCAGTGGCTGGGCGGGGCGCCCACCTCGACCTCAGCCGCCTTGGCGGTCAGGCGCCGCCGGCGGTGCTCCTTGTCGGCGGCGTCGTAACGCTGCTCGAGAGGCCGACAGAGACGCAGGAAGAACTGCATGAGCGGGCCGATGGCTACAGCGAAGATGATGGTGCCCAGGCCCACGGAGCCGCCCATGATCCAGCCCGACACCAGCACGGTGATCTCGACCAGCGTGCGGCTGAGGCGCACGCTCAAGCCGCTCATGCGCGAGATGCCCAGCACGAAGCCGTCGCGCGGGCCAGCGCCCAGGCCAGCAGTGATGTAGATGCCGGTCGCCAGGCCGCCCAGCGCCACGCCCCCGGTGAACACGGCCGTGCCGAGCAGCCAGCCGAACTCTGGCGGGGCGGCTGGCAGACGCAGGAACACGTCGGACCAGACCCCAATGAGGATCATGTTCAGCACCGTAGCTATGCCGATCTTCACGCGCGTAACGCCCGCCGAGAAGAGCAGCACCACGAACCCGGCGATGATCATGGCCTGCCCGAACGAGAGCGGCGTCACCAGCGAGAGCCCCTGGTGGAACACGTCCCATGGACCCAGCCCGATGGCGCCCCACACCATCAGCGCTATGGAGAGGCCGTACAGGAGCAGACCCACGTTCAGGTGCAGTAAGCGCAGCAGGAACACGGGCCAGGTGGAGAAGGGCGGGCGCAGGAACATCCGCTGAGCGTACCGCTTCGCAGAGCGCCCTGGTCGTTCGGCCTTACCGGTTGGTGCCGGGGTTCATCTCGTTCTTGGCGCGGCGCCACAGGATCTCGTACACCCGGGCCAGCAGCTCCTTGCGCTCGGTTTCAGAGAGCCCCTTGTCGGTCTCTATCTCGAGCAACAGGTCGTCCAGGTCGAGCATGCTCCAGCGGTCCACGATGCCGAGGAGGTAGTCGTACTCGCCGTAGCGAGAACGACCGCCAGATGACCCGTTGTCAGCACTGGCCCGGACCATAATCAGACTGTAGGAACCCGCGCCCGCGGGGCCCAGAGGCAAACGTCACCGGCCGCGCTGGGGGGCGGGCGCGGTACTATTCTCGCCATGCCTAAAGACACTGGCCGTTTCCCCAACTGGGTCAGAGACGCCATCTTCTACCAGGTCTTCCCCGACAGGTTCGCTACCAGTGGGCGCGTGAGTAAGCCGAACAACCTGGAGGAGTGGCACGCCCCTCCGACCGTGCACGGCTACAAGGGCGGCGACCTTCTGGGCCTCGTCGAGCAGCTCGACTACCTCGTGGACCTGGGCGTCAACGCCGTCTACCTCAACCCCGTGTTCGCTTCGGGCTCCAACCACCGCTATCACACGCACGATTACTTCCGGGTCGACCCGCTACTGGGCGGCGACGCGGCGCTCGACGAGCTCATCGCCGCGGCGCACGCGCGGGGCGTACGCGTTGTGCTCGACGGCGTGTTCAACCACGCCAGCCGCGGGCTGCTGCAGTTCCACGACATCCTCGAGAACGGCGCCGCCAGCCCCTACGTCGACTGGTTCCACGTCAACGACTTCCCGCTCAACGCGTACGGCGGTCACCCGCTCGGTTACGACGCCTGGTGGGGCCTGCCGGCGCTACCCAAGTTCAACACCGGCAACCCCGCCGTGCGCGAGTTCCTGTGGAGCGTCGGCGAGTACTGGCTGCAGCGCGGCGTTGACGGCTGGCGCCTAGACGTGCCCAACGAGATCGACGACGACGAGTTCTGGCAGGAGTTCAGGCGGCGCTGCCGAGCGGTCAACGCCGACGCCTACCTGGTGGGCGAGATCTGGACCGGCGCCGAGCGGTGGCTGAGGGGCGACATCTTCGACGGCGTCATGAACTACCCGTTGACCCGCGCCATCTTCGGTCTGGTGGGCCGCGACCTGAACCACGCCGAGCTCGCTAAGAGCGGCCTGGACGCCGTGCAGCCGCTCGGCGCCGAAGGGTTCGCGGCTGAGCTGGAGCGCCAGCTGCGGGCCTACCCGGAAGGCGCCCTGTACAGCCAACTCAACCTGCTCGGGTCGCACGACACGCCGCGGGTGCGCACCGGCCTCGGCGGCGACCTGGCCGCGCTGCGCCAGGCGTGGGTGCTGCTCTTCGCCTTCCCGGGCGCGCCCTGCGTGTACTACGGCGACGAGCTGGGCCTGGCGGGCGGTCACGACCCGCACTGCCGCCAGGGCATGCCGTGGGGGCAGCGGACCGAGGAGCAGGAGCGTGTTCACGAGCTGGTGAGGAGCCTCTGCCGCGTGCGTGCCGAGCAGCCGGCGCTGAGGCGCGGCACCACGCGCGTGAGCGCGCCGAAAGCCGACCTGGTGCTGGTGGAGCGGCGGTTGAGCGAAGCTGAAGACGGTGCCGCCACCGCGGTGTACGTGCTGGTGAACAGCTCCGGCGCCGCCTCGACGGTGCCCGAAAGCGCCGTGCCGCGAGGCGCCTACCGCGACCTCCTGTCGGGTGAGCGGGTGGAGCTGGCCAACGGCAACGCCGTGGTGCCCGCCAGGAGCGGCCGGATGCTGGCGCCGCTGGGCTGAGTTGCGGCGCCCCTAGACCTCCTGCAGGAGGATCGAGCTCTCGTCGCCGACCACCAGGCGGTGCGTGCTGGGGCGCCCCCTATGGCCAGCCACGCGCACGTCCTCCCCTATCAGGCTGGCCTGGATGCGGGGCCCCACACCCTCGATGCTGGTGCGGGCTCCCACCACGGAGTACTCGATCTCGGAGTCCTTAACGACGCTTCCCTCGCCGATGGAGGTGAAGGGGCCTACGTACGAACCGGTCACCTCGGCGCCCGGCGCTATGAGCACGGGCCCGAAGATGGTGGTGTTGCGCACCACGGCGCCCGCGCCCACCACGACCTCGCCCACCAGTTGAGAGTTCTCGACCGTGCCCTGCACGTCGCGCTTGGTGCGCATGAGCAGTAGACGGTTGGCGTCGAGGATGTCCTCGGGGTTGCCGGTGTCCTTCCACCAGCCGGTCACCTCCACCGGCGCCACGGGCTCGCCGGCTTCGATGAGGCGCTGGATGGCGTCGGTGATCTGGTACTCGCCCTTGGCGCCCGGCGCCAGTCCCTCGATCATCTTGTGGATCTTGTTATCGAACACGTACACCCCGGCGATGGCCAGGGTGCTGGGCGGCTCCGCGGGCTTCTCCACCAGGCGGGTGATGCGGTCGCCGTCGACCGCGGCCACGCCCAGCGACTTGGCCGCCTCGTAACTCACGGGTACCAGCGCCATGACGGCGGTGTGCTCGCCCGCCTCGAAGCGCTGCACGAACTCCTTGATGCCGTGCTCGAACAGGTTGTCGGAGAGGTACATCACGAACGGGTCGTCGCCCAGGAAACCCCGCGACACTTCGACCGCGTGCGCCAGCCCCTTGGGCGGGTTCTGCTGGATGAACTCGAAGTTCACGCCCTGGTAGTCAGCCAGCGTCTCCTTGATGGAGTTGGCGGTCAGGAAGCTGACGACCACACCGATGTCGCGCACGCCGGCCTCCACCAGGTTGTCGACCGCGTGGTGGATGAGCGGCTTGTTCGCCACCGAGATGGTGGGCTTGGGCTTCAGGCTGGTTATGGGGCGGAGTCGCGTACCGAGGCCCGCCGCCAGGATGAGTCCCTTCATTCTTTCCCCTCAGTGCTGATAGTCGGACGCCTTGCCCGCGACCGCGCTTCACTTTGGCGCGGGCAGCCGGCAGGCCTCCGGTTCAGAAGATACCGTGAGCGCGGGCGCCATTACAGGCAGGTGCACGCCAGGAAGCACAAAGGTCCCGTACCCTCCGGTACGATTGCCGTATGGAGAGCGAATCCAACATCCGCCTGGCCGTGAACATGGACCAGGAGGCCGTTACCCGCATCAGGTGGCAGGCCGACGACTCGCCCGAACCCGGGCTCAACGAAGCCGGCGCCATGATCCTGGCGCTGTGGGACGCCGAAAAGCGCAACGCACTGCGTATAGACCTGTGGGTCAAGCAGATGACGGTTGACGACATGAACGACTTCTTCTTCCAGACGCTGTTGTCGATGGCCGACACGTACTCGCGGGCCACGAACGACCCCGACCTGGGAAGCGAGATCAAACTGTTCGCCCGCGACTTCGCGGACCGGGCCTCCCAGAAGGCGCACCGGCAGGCGCGGGCGCGTAGTAGCTAACGCGCGAGTACACCCGCGCAGCGGCGCCTTCCGCGCGCTAAGCTCGTCCTAGACAGAGTCAACGGGCGCTGCGCCAGCTCCGGTCAAGGCGCTGGGTAGGCACCCAGCCCGTTAGGAGGGCTCAATGAGCATCAAGGTGGCCAAAGCGCCTCCCGGACCAGGCAGGCTGGAGCTGGGCCGTACCATCCCGTCGCTACTCGACGAGGCGGTCAGGGAGCGGCCCAACGAGCGGGCGTTCAACCAGCGCGACGGCAAGGGCGGCTGGCGCACGTGGTCCATGTCCGAGTTCGCCAAGCAGTCCGAGGAGCTGGCCCTGGGGCTGCGCGGCGCGGGGCTGAGCGCCGGCGCCCGGGTGACGCTGTTCACCGAGAGCGACATGAGTTACGTGCTGGGCGACATGGGCTGCCTCATCGGCGGTCTGGTCGACGTGCCCGTGTACCTCACCCACACCGAGGCCGCCATCAAGCACATCCTGCGCGAGAGCGGCAGCCAGGCGGTGCTGGTGACCAACCGCGCGCTGCTCGAGCGCATGACGCAACTGGCGGCCGATAATCCCGAGGTCAAGCTGCTGGCCGTGTTCGACGAGCACGCGCTAGACGGCTACGAGCCGGGACCCGCGTGGAATGGCCGGCGCGTGACCTCGTACGGCGAGCTCATGGCGGAGGGCGCCAAGCTGCGCGTCGCTGAGCCTGACCGGGTGCAGCGTTACAAGCGCGAACTGGTTGCCACCGACATGTGCACCATCATCTACACCTCGGGCACCACCGGCATGCCCAAGGGCGTCATGTTGAGCCACCAGAACCTGAGCAGCAACGCCATCGGTTCGCTGACCAGCCTGCCGGAGTTCAAGTACGGCGACGCCGAGACGGTGCTCTCGTTCCTGCCGCTCTCGCACATATTCGCGCGCACGCTGCAGTACGCCAACATGTGGTTCTCGTCGAGCGTGTACTACGGCACGCCCGACACCGTGCGGCAGGACCTGCTGGAGGTGCGCCCCACCTTCATGGCCGCCGTGCCGCGGGTGCTGGAGAAGTCGTGGGAGCGCCTGCAGGCCGCTGGCGACGACCTGACGGGCTTCAAGCACGGCCTGTACCAGCGGGCGCTTAAGTTCGCGCGCGACTACGACGTCACCGCGCCAAGTAACGGCTTCGCGGGGCTGGAGAAGGGGCTGCTCGACCGGTTGGTGTACTCCAAATGGCGTGAGGCGCTTGGCGGCCGCTTACGCATCATCATCGTGGGCGGCGCGGCTCTACGCGCCGAGCTCGTGAACATCCTGGGCGCCGCGGGCATCGACGTGCTGCAGGGCTTCGGCCTCACTGAGACCAGCCCTGTGATGTCGTTCAACCGGCCCGGCCGCAACAGGCCAGGCACAGTGGGTGAGGCCATCGAGGGCACCGAGATGGGCATCTCCGACGAGGGTGAGATCCTGGCGCGCGGTCCTCACATCATGCTCGGTTACTTCGAGCGGCCAGAGGAGACCGCCGAGGTCATCGACGCCGCCGGCTGGTTCCACACCGGCGACCTGGGCCGCATCGATGACGACGGTTACCTGAGCGTGACCGGACGCCTCAAGTACCTCTTCAAGCTGAGCACCGGCAAGTACGTAATGCCGCAGCCGCTCACGGACCGGCTGGAGGCCAACGCGCTCATCGACACAGCCATCGTGGTCGGCTCCGGCCAGAAGTACTGCGCGGCGCTAGTGTTCCTGAGTAGCGACGCGCTCATGGAGCGTTACGGACGCGTCGACGCCAGCGTGCTGCAGGAGCCGGGCGTGGGCGCGGAGCTGCAGGACGCCATTATCGGCGCTAATCACGAGATGCCGCACTGGTCCACCATCAAGAAGGCCGCGGTGGTGACCGACGTGCTGACCATGGAGAGCGGCGAGGTGACGCCCAAGCTGAGCATCAAGCGCGAAGCCGTGCTGCAGCGCTACCAGCACGTGCTCGAGGCGCTGTACGCCGAGAAGGCGCCGCCGGCGGGGGCGCTGTTCGTTAGCGTGGATTGAGGGGTGGCCGAGTGCCGTGTTGTAATCTATTGCGGCTTATTGGGAATTTCTCGATTCAGTGCTATAAGCTAGAATAGATTGCAATAGTTCGGAACAAGCTCTCCGGGAATGGAGCCAAGCATTATGGATCCAATCGCGAACCCTTTCTCTCCAGGTGCCGGCGCCCCGCCCCCAGAACTTGTGGGTAGAGATGACGTCTTAGAGCAAGTACGAGTACTCCTAGGTAGGTTGGCGCTGGGACGACCCGAGAAGAGCTTAATACTCACCGGGCTTCGCGGTGTAGGAAAGACGGTTTTGCTCAATGAGGTTGAGCGTAGAGCAACTGTGGACGGTCATAGAACTTTGATCGTTGAAGCGCGCGAAGGGCAACACATAGGTGAACTGATTGCGCCTAACCTACGGCAGCTTCTCTACGACCTGGACCGCATCAAAGGAGCGGGGAACAAGGCCCGCCGGGCGCTGGCAGTTTTACGTAGCTTCATCGGTGGAATAAAGGTGAAAGTGGGGGAACTGGATTTCGGTCTCGACATCGAACCTGAGAAAGGCTCGGCCGATAGCGGAGACCTCCATACCGACTTAACCAACCTGTTCGTGGCGGTCGCCGAAGCTGCCCAGGAGCGCGATAAGGTCATTGTTCTGTTGATAGACGAGATCCAGTACATCGACGAAGAGGCGTTCTCTGCGCTGATTAGGGCGATGCACCGGATTCAACAGCGGCTTCTACCCCTTGCTCTAGTTGCGGCAGGCTTGCCCATTGTTCCTGGCTTGGCGGGCGATTCCAAGTCATACGCAGAACGCCTTTTCAGTTTCCCAAGTATCGGTCCATTGACTCGAGAAGAGTCGCATCTCGCACTGCAGGAACCTACGCGAGAGGTGGGAGTTGAGTTCGAAACTGAAGCGGCGAATGCGGTGTTTGAGTACACAGAAGGCTATCCCTACTTCCTTCAGGAGTGGGGGTATCAGGCCTGGAACACAGCCGAGTCGAGCCCGATAACTGTAGAGACCGTCCGCGGCACCACCGCTACGGTGATACCTCGACTAGACAAGAACTTCTTCCGGGTGCGATTCGACCGTCTAACTCCGGCAGAAAAGCGGACGCTTCGTGCCATGGCTGAATTGGGCGCCGGACCTTACCGTGTGGGAGACATAGCTTCCAAGCTGGGATATAAGTCCACTTCGAGCCTTAGCCCCGTCCGGATGTCCCTTATCAAGAAGGGCATGATTTATAGCCCCGCGCACGGAAATGTAGCTTTCACGGTGCCACTGTTCGATCAGTTCATGAAGCGTGCGATTCCCGATTTCCAGTAGCTGTGTGGCTAACCCCTCTCGTTCAGCATCAGTGGCGATCCGTACAGATCCGTCCGGCGGTCGCGGAAGAAGCTCCAGTCGGCGCGGCGCGTGTCCCGCGGTCGCCTTGCGGTTCTCGACCGCTGCTACGCGCTGGTCGCAGGGTTCGTCGCGAACGCCAGTACGTGCCCGTCGGGGTCGAGCGAGTAGCCGACGTCGTGACCCCAGCCGCGCAGGCTGACGGGGGAGAGTTCTAACGCCCCGGCGCGGAGCGCGCGGTCATGGCTCGCTACTGCGTCGGCCACCACCAGGTAGACCTCGCAGCGCGGGGTTCCCGCTCCGGCCGCTGGGTCTGGTAGCGCGTCGCCCAGTAGGCGCTTGATCCCCGCCTCGGGCATCAGCCCGAGCACCGCGCCTTCGCCGACGAGGAACTCGGTCATGCCCGGCACGTTCAGCCGCGGCGGGGTTCCCAGCACGGCCTCGTAGAAGGCGGCGCTTTCCGCTTGGTCGCGCACGTAGAGGATGAAGTGAACCATGCGGAGCGGGGCGCCTGTGAGCGCCTACCCCTGACCGTCGAGCGTCAGCAGCGGCCCGTAAAGGTCGGGCCTGCGGTCGCGGAAGAAGCCCCAGCCCGCGCGAGCGTTCTGCGCCTCGCTGAAGTCGAGATCGGCGTAGATAACCGTTTCGGACTCGGCGTCGGCCTCCGCCAGGTAGTCGCCGGAGTAGTCGGCGATGAACGAGTGGCCGTAGAAGCGCGCTGGCCCCTCCTGCCCCACCCGGTTGGCGGCGGCCACGTACATGACGTTCGACACGGCGTGGCCGATCATGGCGCGGCGCCACATGCGCGTGGTCTCTAGCGCGCCGGCCTCAACGGGTTCGCTGCCTATGGCAGTTGGGTAGAGGAGCAGGTCCGCGCCCTTCAGAGCCATGATGCGCGCGGCTTCCGGGAACCACTGGTCCCAGCAGATGCCTACGCCGATGTTGCCGTAGCGGGTGCGCCACGTCTTGAAGCCGTCGTCGCCGGGATTGAAGTAGTACTTCTCCTCGTAGCCGGGGCCGTCGGGGATGTGGCTCTTGCGGTAGGTGCCCAGCACCGTGCCGTCGGCGTCGATCATGGCGAGGCTGTTGAAGTACGCCTGCCCCGCGTGCTCGAAGAACGACACGGGCAGCACCACGCCCAGTTCAGCGGCCAGCTTGGCGAAGCGCTCTAGGAACGGGTGGCCCTCCACCGGGTGCGCCAGCGCGAACAGCTCCTCGCGCTCGAGTTGCGGGAAGTAGAGGTTCTCGAACAGCTCCTGCAGGAGCACGATGTTGGCGCCGCCCGCAGCGGCCTCGCGCACCAGGCGCTCGGCCTTGGCGAGGTTCTCCGCGAGGACGTTAGTGCAGCTCATCTGCGTGACGGCCAGGCGCGCCTTGCGCTCGGGGCGCTGCGGCAGCGGGGGGTTGTGGTTCAGGTTCACTCGCGGTCCTCCGTCGCTTGAGTCGCGGGCCAGTCCGCCGGCACGAGCGGGCCGGCGGGGCGCTGCTGCGTGACGCAGTGGAAGGCGCCCCCGCCCGTTATGAGGTTCTCGGCGGGCAGGCCTATGACCTGGCGGCCGGGGAAGAGGGGCCGCAGGATGTTCAGCGCCCGTTCGTCGTTCACGTCGTTGTAGGTGGGCACCACCACGAAGCCGTTGCCCACGTAGAAGTTGGCGTAGGTGGGCGGCACGCGTTCGCCCTCGAGTTCGATGCGCTTGGCGGGGAGCGGCAGCTCGATCACGCGGTAGGGCGAGCCGTCCGGTTTGCGTAGGTCTTCGAGGAGCTGGAGGTTGTG